>Ga0123342_1004671_pt1 | contig 20643 bp, 10 predicted proteins | sample Turbeawhitnodule_FD_89960 | JGI IMG/M metagenome (GOLD analysis project Ga0123342, IMG submission 89960) | Root nodule microbial communities of legume samples collected from Mexico - Turtle bean Mexico white nodule | ecosystem: Host-associated > Plants > Roots > Nodule | place: Mexico: Nepantla...
AGATCAATACACCCTAACAACAATCTCAACACGGTATTTCCTTTCCTGAAAATACTATGTCTTGATCTTACTTTCACATCATTGTACACTTCATTTAACACATCAATACACCATTCAATCATAACATATAATTTAAACTTTCTAACCATCCAAATATATCCAAAAAATTATTTAACAATAATAATCCAAAATAAACTATGCTAAAATAATAATAATAGTAATATCTATATGTGTATACATTATTGGATTGATTGAAAATATTTTAGTGTGAGCTAAATGACACCAAAGTGCATCCAGTACTTTTGGATTGATAAAAAATATTTTAGTTTGATCTAAATTACACCAGAGAGCACCCAGGAAATTTGGATTGAACGAAAATAATTTAGTTTAATCTAAATGACACCAAAGAGTACCCAGTAAATTTGGATTGATCGAAAACAGTTTAGTTTGATATAAATCACACCAGAGAGCACCCAGGAAATTTGGATTGAACGAAAAGAGTTTAGTTTGATCTAAATCACACCAGAGAGTACTCAGTAAATTTGGATTGATTGAAAAGAGTTTAGTTTGATCTAAATCACACCAGAGAGCACCTAGGAAATTTGGATTGATCGAAAAGAGTTTAGTTTGATCTAAATCACACCAGAAAGCACCCACGAAATTTGGATTGAACGAAAAGAGCTTAGTTTGATCTAAATAACACCAGAGAGCACCCAAAAGTAACAAAGTCCATGCTATAGCTGAAAATTTCTCTCAATCCACATCAAACAATCCAATACTCAACAACATTAAAATTGTATAACAACAATTATATATCAAATTTCACATTTAAATCTCAGTCAATTTCTAATATATTTAAAACAAAAAATCCTGGAAGAAAGTTTGCGACTGGTGACCACGTCACCCCCCACATCTAGATCTTCTAGCCTAGTGTTCTATTAGAAGTTAAGGCTAGCTTCCCTTACCTGAAATTTAGCAGATACTCGCTACGAGCTCCAAATCCACTAAGACCTTAAAGGTAACTTAATCTGCACCACAGAGTTCTAATAAAAAATCTAACTATATCATTAGGACCCTGAGCTAACAAAGATTAACCTTGAAGCAAAAAGGTCACATGCAAAGCAAAGACAAAAAAAACCTAGCAAGTTCAAAATTTGACTCAAAGAGAAGAGCAAAAATGAACTTACTCTATTAGAGATTCTAATCGGGCAGTCTTGTAGTACTCACTATCAGAAGTCTGATGGTGGACTCTGATCGAACTGATGAAAGAGGAAGTCAGAATCTTAGAGAGAAGGGAGATGAAAGGAAAAGAACTAAGAACTTTCTAGAGAGATGGTGATTCTTTTTAATATGAATCCTGAATAACATAAATTCTATTTGTATGCTCTTTTTAATTTAATAATAAAATATTCAGGTGTCATTTTAATTTTACCACTTTTACTCTAATACTTTTTTTCTCTATCCTTACACCGAAAATAATATATAAAAATTTAATTAACATTTACACAAAAATACCTCTTATTTTTATTTTTTAATTATTTTTAAAGATATTAATGAATTTGTAAATTTATATTTTTAACATTTTTACTTTTAGTAGAGGACATGAGGAGTTGGAACAAATTTACACATCTCCTAGTCCAATTCAAAAACTAAATAAGCCACATTGGAACATTTGAATAGGACCTAATTAAAATTCAATATGAGACAAGATAACTTCTTGGATAATATGATAGTATTAACTTTACACATGAAGGCATGGTATTTTGAATATTTATTTATTTAACAAATAAGAGGAAGTGAGTATGATATATGGGTACCAGTTGTTCATAGTATTAGTTGGTTTAGTTTAAAGGAAAATTATTTGGAATTTTTTACACTAATAATATATAATGTAGGAACAAAAATATAAATGATGAAACTAAAAAAATATAAATATATATAATGTAGGAAGTGGGTTGAGTGTGGCCTGACATATTATGAGAAATAGTATTTATTTAAGAAAAAAAAGGGAGAGTTGTGGTGAGACAGCTGGAGACAGGCTGGAGACAACATGTGTGTCTATGATTTGGAATTTGTAACAGAACAACACAACACAACACATAGAGAGTCTTTGGATTCTCATTTCTCACTTCTTCTTCATCCTTCACTCTCATCGTCAAGATCCATCAAATCCAACACCCTCATCCCTTCGTAAGTTCTTCATTCCTCCCTTCTCTCATTTCTTACTTCTTCACTCTTTTTCTTTTCCTTTTTTCTTCCATTTTTTACTCTAATGCAAACCCATTTCAATTTTTATTCAACCAACCAAGTTTCAGATTCGCTTGCTTAATTCGTTACTTACTTGGTTATTGCTTTGTATGTCTCTTTGCCTGAGTCAGAATCGAGTTTATGTTCAAACCCAGTTACTGTTCATCCTTTACTCTTTCTTCTCTTCAACTTCACCCCCTATCAGTCATTCATGCAAATATGTTGCCTTCTTCATCAAACATTTTTTTCTCTCTTTTAAATTCTATGTTCAGTTGTTAATTTGTTTCCAATTTTACTTATGCGCTTTTCTTTTCTTAGGTACTTCACAACACACATGTTCTGAGCTAGATGGGTGAAAGGAAGCTAGTTGTTCAGTTGGAGTCGTAATGAATGTCTGATCTGTATTTCATCGTTGTCTTCTATTATTAATACTGAGAACTGAGCGAGTTACAGTTCAATTCTGGAAAGGAAACGATCACATCAGAGGACTTTTTTTATCCATATGCTATCAGAGAGCATGCTTGAAAGCTGTAATTCGGGTAATGCCCCTGACGAGAATTGCTGCCGATGCATTCAGTGTGGTCACAATTTGTTTAGTAGCCATATTGCTTCTTCTGGGCTTGTTGTGCATTGCATACTCGTTTTACTTTCGGTCTCGCATTAATCGTAGGGGTTTTGTTCAGCTCAGTTATTTTAGTGGTCCTTGGATCATCAGAATAGCATTTATCTTGTTTGCAATCTGGTGGGGTCTTGGTGAGATTATTCGGCTAAGTTTGTTAGGACGTGGCCTTCACTTAAAATGGCAGCAAACCATCTGCAAATGCTACATTGTATCAAATCTGGGATTTGCAGAACCGTGTCTCTTCCTCACACTCGTGTTTCTCCTCCGTGCACCCTTGCAGACATTGGACTCTGGAATTATGAACAGAAAATGGAATGGGAAGACAGCCGGTTATATTCTGCTCTGCTGCTTCCCAGTTTTTGTTCTTCAACTTTTTGTCGTTTTGGTTGGACCTCAGTTAAACAAGAATAAGAATGGTTCTGGAGAAAAGTTGCCTCATTATTTTACAAGTGCAGGTGCTGCCTCTTCAATTGATAAAGAACATGACATAACCCTCTGCACTTACCCTTTACTCAGTACCCTTCTCCTTGGCCTTTTTGCCATTATCCTGACCTCCTACCTCTTTTGGCTTGGAAATAGGATTTTGAAGTTAGTTATTAATAAGGGTTTGCAGAAGAGGATTTACACATTGATACTCTCAGTTTCAGGTTTTCTTCCATTAAGGGTTCTTTTCCTTGGTTTATCTGTTTTATCTGGACCTGAGCATTTTATGTTTGAAGCCTTTGTTTTCTTGGGTTTTCTTGCCCTCGTGTGTTGTGCTGGGGTGTGCATGTGTATGCTTGTGTATCGTCCAGTTGCAGATAGTTTAGCCCTGGGGAATTTAGCAGAGTTAGATGCTTGGAGACTGAATGTTGATTGTAATGATACCATGTCTCTTATTGCTGCTAATCAGGGTCATCAAGAAGATAAAGATGTTGAGGGGAATAGCAGGTATTCTGATGCATCAACTAAAGGTGGTTCCATTTCATTTCAGACACTGGAAAGGGATAGGGACAGGGATGGTACATTTGTTGAACTAAGTCTCTTCTCTCCCAACCAAACGAATCTCTTTGGCTGAATATCAGTTTTTGTGGCAAAGGAAACCAAGTGCATAGGCTTTTAGATTCAACAAGTCTCTAATTTGTGTTTTGTCTCCTAATTCCAGCTGTAGCAAATTTGCTTTAGAATTTCTAGTTTCTAATTTTTTATTTCTTTCACCTACCATCCATCTCCACAATTTTCTCCAATTCTTAGTTTATATATGAAATGATTGAATACATTTGGCTTCTTTTTTTTTATCATGGTTATTTCTTGAATTTGATTTCTTCAGTTTTTTGTTTTAATTATCTTCATTTATCAGTTTCATAATATTTCCATTCACTACACAGGAATCATCGTGATTAATTGTAATTGAAAACTATATTAATATATTATTTTTAATTTTTAGAATAGTAAGATGATTAATAACAGGTTACTATGGATATATTTAATACTTAACTATTTGTTAAGGTAATATAAATAAATAAATATTGTAAATATAAAAAGATATAGTCAATTTTATGACCGAGTCAAAATTATGAATTTTCCAAAACAGACAACTCAAAGAGTTGAAAAAAATGGAAGACAAAAGTCAGTGATTGAAAATTAAAGAGAGATTAAAATCGCAATTTAGTTTTATAAAGCATAAAAAGATACATATAAATATAATATGTATAATAAAAATTGGTGTCACATTATTTTTTTTATGTATAATTTTCACATACACATTAATTACTTTAATTTACAATGTTATTTTTTAATTTAAATCACATAAAAGATTGAAAAATAATCTTACAAATATTAAAAATAATATAATAGTTAATTACTTTTATAAAATTGAAATAAATATTAATAAAAAACTCAATAAATTTAAAGTTAGATAAAGTTGTTTATAATTTATAAATTAGAATCTTTCAAGATAAACCACTTTAAAGTATTTTATTAATTTGGTCAACTATACTATAAACCAGTCAAATAAATATATATTAAGGACCGTTGAATTAAATTTGGGAATAAGCTTAGTTAAATTACTGAAAAATTTCATCTAACAGTTAAATCTTCACAAAATACAACTATAAATTTTAATATATTTACATCTGATACACCATTAAATATTTTTAAAAATGTTTAATTAGGTGCACACTTATAAAAAAAAATTAAAGTATAAATAGAGAGGGAAGACCACAATTGGATCCCATATCGAAGAAAAGCAAGGGAAGTGAAGATGGAAGACCATAAGAGTTCTAACAGCAAGGTTCATCTTATACTACTCATCTCATCATGCTGTTCATCATGCTTCATTCATTCTTTAACATCTCTTTTTTGTTTCATGATCGCCAAAGGTTCATCCACCCAATCTTCCTGCACTTACCTGGCACAGAAAATTAAACTCCCATGGAAATGCTTCATCCGAAATCTCCTTATGTTTAAAGGAGATTGTTCATCTGGTAATCCTATTCATGCAACATTGGTTACAAGAGATTGCACCATGATTCTTCATTCTGCATCTCATCAACTTCTCCTTATTGCTTATCTCACTTCCAACATTTTTCTTCTTCTTTGACTTCAATTTATCTAATCATACTCAACTTCTCTCAAATATTTATAAAATGTTGATATCTCATACAACCCTACCCTTTAAGACAATTTAAATCTAAGGGACTCAGTTCTTGATTTCTGCTTTAGGACAAGACCCTTCAGTGTCACCTCCCCTTTCATATGCTTTGATGCTCTGCAATGTTATCCCTATTGGGTATATGATATATCAACTGTGTCGTTTTTCTTCACCTATGTTTGCATTATATTAAAAATAAGGAGCTTCAGGAATTTGACGAGGCTATTCTTTGATTTGGTAGGCTCCAATTGGTTATCGATTATGGCGTCATTGTCGGGAAGAAGCTGCCAAAGGAAGGGTAATCTTATTTTATCTATAAATTTTCATCGTATACCGATTAGTGATGTGAAGAATCCATCTACGATTAGTTTTCTCTGACTGTTTTCTGCGTTTATTTGTTGCTTCTATCTTTCTTGCAGATTGGAGTAATTGATCCTTTTGCCAAGCGTAGCGTGACATTTTGTCATGGTGTTCCTTTGGGAGGTATTGGGTAAGTATTTTTTTTTTCTTTTTTTTAGTATTTTTTTTTTCTTTTTCTTTATGAAACAAGTATGCAAAAACATCACTACTGACAACAATTCCAAGTAGCCTCACATTCTAGCCAGTAACAATCGTATGCAGTATGTATACCGAAATATTATTTAAAAAAAATAAAGAAACAATACAAACAAAAGTGGGGGGCCACGCCAAAATGGTCTCTGAAGACATCTCGAGAAACAATGGAATCCCAACCCACCAAAAGCTACCCAAGTTTCTAATGCCACGCGATGCAATATGCACATTTATTTTCCTTCTCTATAAATATGAGCTATTGTGTAAATCTTCAATCTTTAATTAAGTAACATATCTTTTCCATGTGCTCAAGCCAAAAGATAAGCACAAGATTAAGTTGACCATCCTTGTGACATGAGCCTTTTAATGTTACCTCAACTAATTAGGTTACGAATTTTGGTTTGAAATATTGTAGTTGTAGTATGAAACATGTGCATTTGTGCGTGGAAAATGTGTTACTTATTATCTTGCTATCACCGCATGTGCAAATTGGATTTGTTTTTAAAATGTTGGTAGGTATATTTTTATTTCTAATCATATCAATCATATTTATAAGTTACAATCACATTACATATTGTCAAACACACACACACACACGAGTCATCTTGGTAATATCAAGAGTGTGCTTTTGGGAAAAAACACTACTCTCCCTATTTAGGCTTTGCTCATTAAATAGTAATTTAGTAATTGTACAAGGGAGAAATTATAGGGCCACGTTACAAAAAATTACAGCATATTTATGGAAATAACTCAGCAGGCTACTAAAACAACCTGGATATTATAATGTTAACATCATTAGTATCCAATTTATATTTGCTTGATTTCAGCATATCCAGAACATTTTGGATAATTTGTGTAAATAATATGCATTTTTTTGTTTTGATTTTGACAAACTGATGTACAGAGCAGGAAGTATTGGAAGAAGTTTCAGAGGTGAATTTCAGCGTTGGCAACTATTCCCTGTAATATGTGAAGAGAAACCAGTTTTAGCAAATCAATTTTCTGTAAGTTTTACTCATTCTGTATGATCAGGAAGATACCTTGTTGCTTTCTTTTAAACATTTCTAGCAGTCTGACATTGACTGTATTCCCTTGAAATTTGAAATTGATATTCAGACCTTAGATACAATGATGCCAGAATTTGCATGTCAATATAACACTGTGATGTTTATTCACACTGTGATGAGCAAAAAATGTCCAATCTTTTTTACAAGTTCAGTAAATTGAATTGTTTATCAACAATGCACATTATAGTTATAATGCAGGCTGTGATATCATAATGTTTTGTGAGTAACATCTATGTGTCTCTCCCGTTTCTTCGTTACCTTTCATACTACTTTTGATTTTTTCCCTAAAATCTTTTTAAATAGATTCTATTCTTGGTAATGGAAGAAATAAGCATTCGTTTGTGTCTTAGGAGGTGGTTTGTTCCCATTTTGAGCATAATACTTACATAAGTACCACTGCCTTAAAGGATAAACTATTAAGGAAAAGTTTGACCACTGTTTTTATATGATAATCTCCTCATAAAAGGCCTATGCTTGAAATGTGGACAGAAAGAACGTGTGCATCTACCTGATGTGCATAACTACCTGACGCGGACACTAAACAGTTGTCTCCAATCTGCACTGAACACAATGACAAAATTTGGGGTTGTAATTAAGGATTTAGTGCTATAGTATTTTGGTTAACCTGGCTGTTTATATCGTGTCAATTAACTGGTTACCCTTAAATCCAAGAATGTCTTTTAGTCATCTGTATATTGACATTTCTAGCATGGAATGTGGTTATGAATGAGTTAAACTCAAGTTTCTGGATTAGTCTTTCTTGAAGTTCAAGTATCTCTTACAAATTATTTTGTCTGTAATGATTTGTTAAACAAAAAAGAGACATTCATATTTAATTATATTTTCTTTACTTCATACTGCAAATAATATTATCTTTTCTGACATAAGAAAGACTGTTATCTCAGGTTTTTGTTTCACGTCCAAGTGGTGAAAAATATTGTAGTGTACTTTGCCCTGGGAAGCAAGAGATAATAAAGTAAGTCTTTATAGATTGCTCGTAACTTAACGGTCTCTAATTAATTATTTTGAATGGCAGATTTAAATTCTTTGAATATAATTTAAAAAAGTATGCATGAATTTCATTCAGACAAAATCCAGTGTCAGGGATTGAATCATGGGATTGGAATATAAATGGAAACAGTTCCACATATCATGCATTGTACCCAAGGGCTTGGACAATATACGAGGGTAAGCTAGGCTAGTTGGCATAGTTTCGATTCCATTATTGTACACCTCTATCTCTTACATCTATCAACTTTTCTGTTCAAATACAGAACCTGACCCAGCTTTGAGAATAACATGTCATCAGATTTCACCTGTTATACCTCATAATTACAAGGAGAGCAGTTTTCCTGTAACAGTTTTCACTTTCACGGTAGGCAATGGTGACTTCCATGTAACTTTTTGTTGGACTTTTATGCTTATAAAGTTAATAATAAGCAGAGAATTTCATTTATGCAGCTGAAGAATTTAGGTAAGACGACAGCAGATGTTACCCTGCTTTTCACATGGACAGTAAGTGATACTTTTATGTTGGCCATTACTGTTACCATCTTTTGGTTTTTAGTACTCTATTCTTTTGTTGGGGACTCTGAGTGCAAACAAATTGCTGTGTGCTTCAGAATTCTGTTGGAGGAATTTCTGAATTTACTGGGAACCACTTTAATTCAAAGAAAATGTAAGAAAATAGTCAGTTGGTTTGCTTTCTTTATGCATGCAGATGAGCCAATTTGATTCACTCCCTCTCTCCCCCAAGCCCGTCAATAGTTTATTCTAATATTGACAATACATATTATCTTCTGATATAGGTTGAATGATGGGGTTCATGCCGTGCTTCTACATCATAAGTAAGTAGAGCTTGCTACTCTCTTTTTGACCAAAAAATGAAAAGGAAAACAATTAGTTTTTATCAAATAATTGTTGTTGTGATATATTAAACATACAGGACAGCAAATGAGAGATCTCCAGTCACATTTGCAATTGCAGCAGAAGAGACTGAATATGTTCATATCTCAGAGTGCCCGGTCTTTGTTGTATCTGGTTCTTATAATGGTATCTCAGCCAAAGACATGTGGCATGAAGTTAAACAGGTTAGATATCTGCTTTCAAATTTCAAAAATATTTTTTTGAAACTTTTTGTTCAATGTTTTATTTTCCTTCATGCTGTTTTGTAACACATAAAGCTAATCATTGTGCTGTAAGAATTTCTTAAAGCAACTGTTTGGAGTTTCCTTTGCTTTTGGATGTCTGAGTTTATTGTTCTCCATTCTGATAATTATCAATACTTGAATCTCTTTGAACATAATTCTAAAAGGATATTTCAAGCTTAAAGAATCACTTCTTGGCCCTTATTTGTTAATTTCCCATGCCTCCTATTCATTCATAGGTTTGGCTGTTGTGACTATGGATTTACAATTGCTGAAATATATATTGGCTTTGGAACAATGCATATGATGCAAGCCTGTATAAAGTTTGAAGACTGTCAAGAAACTAAAATCATATTACTGCTAATGGTTGAACTAATTAAATGAATATAAGGATGATGCAGATAGTATCTGTCCTTTCTGTTTACCTTGCTCTTTTCCTGTATTCAGAGTGATAATGGAATTTATGTGTGCTTTGTTCCCTCAAGAAACATTAATGATGAAATATGAGAACTTTTTCTTTAGTCGTTGACTTAATGATGCTCATTCAAAATGGTACAACTTAGAGGATATTAAACTTGCTGTCATCCGTACACACTACATAACATTTGACTAAATTGCATTATGGTACCATTTTTCTTTTCAGCATGGGTCGTTTGACCATCTGAATTTTGCTGAAACTGCTACGCCCTCAGAACCAGGATCATCTATTGGAGCAGCCATTGCAGCAACTGTGACCGTTCCCCCTGATGCTGAGCGAATTGTAACATTTTCATTGGCATGGGACTGCCCTGAAGTCAAGTTTCCCGAAGGAAGGACATATTACAGGTAGGCGACACTATGGTAGAAAACTTGTTTGATGACGTTACACAACTAACTAAAAAACTTGGTTTGCAGACGTTACACTAAATTCTATGGTACTCATGGAGATGCTGCTGCAGATATTGCACATGATGCTATTATTGGTAATATTCTTTGCCGAACTCCATCTAAATTTGATTCCCATAATCACTATATCTATAGTTAGATTTCTGGAAAACTAGATTATGTTATGGGTATGGTTTTTCTTAATTTAGATGAGGACATTACTTTTGTTGCAAAATCCCATGCAGAGGCATATCTCATCCGTGATTGTTAATACCATAAATTACTTAATTGAAACTTCTATGAATTTGTTCCATAGAACATTGCCAATGGGAGACCCAGATTGATGATTGGCAAAGACCAATACTAGAGGACAAGAGACTACCTGAATGGTAATCTTCAATTCCTTATCACTAACCTGCTCCTACAATCAAAATCTGACATTTTCAGAGTTCTGTGCAGGTACCCAACTACCCTTTTGAATGAACTTTACTATTTGAATTCTGGGGGGACAATTTGGACAGGTATCTTTGGCTTCTAAATTTTTTTTATTTTATCAGCTAATAAGTCTGGTCTATTTTCCTTTGAAATTCTTGCAATCCCTGCGTGCATGATAGTGTGTTACTACCATTGTCAATTCGTCATTGTTTTTTTCTTTCTCTTTTGCAGATGGTTCACTTCCTGTAAATAGCTTAGTTAATACAGGAGAAAGAAAATTTTCCTTGGATGGACTCATATCTCGTTTAGAGAATACCAATAATTTATCACATCAAAATGACACTGCTATCAACATTCTTGAAATGTTTGCCTCAGTAGCTGAGCAAGCACACTCTCCACCTGCATCAAAGTCTGCATACGGAGTAAATCTGCTCCAAGAAGGGGAAGAAAACATTGGTCAGTTTCTTTATCTTGAAGGCATTGAGTATAAAATGTGGAATACCTATGATGTCCATTTTTACGCTTCTTTTTCCCTAGTCATGCTATTCCCAAAACTTGAACTCAGCATCCAAAGAGACTTTGCTGCAGCAGTACTGATGCATGACCCTAGTAAGATGAAACTTCTATTTAATGGCCAATGGGCACCGAGAAAGGTTCTCGGTGCTGTTCCTCATGATATTGGACTCAATGATCCATGGTTTGAAGTAAATGGCTATAATCTTTATAACACAGATAGGTGGAAAGACTTGAATCCAAAATTTGTTCTTCAGATTTATAGGGATGTAGTTGTCACTGGTGACAAGAAGTTTGCACAAGCTGTGTGGCCCGCTGTTTATATTGCAATTGCTTATATGGACCAATTTGACAAGAATGGTGATGGAATGATTGAGAATGAGGGCTTCCCGGATCAAACTTATGACACATGGTCCGTGTCTGGTGTGAGTGCATATAGTGGTGGACTGTGGGTAGCAGCACTTCAGGCTGCATCAGCACTGGCACATGAAGTTGGTGACAAGGGTTCGGAAGATTACTTTTGGCTGAAGTTTCAAAAGGCAAAGGCTGTATATGAAAAGTTATGGAATGGTTCTTACTTCAATTATGATAGCAGTGGTGGGAGTTCGAGTTCATCAATTCAAGCTGATCAATTAGCTGGTCAATGGTCAGTATTTTGTCTTTTGGAAACTATTTGGTACCCTTATTTACATTAGTACTACCAAGTAGTTTTATGGTGCAGTGATCCATTAAAACTTGAATTAGAAACCAAGGAAATTACTAAAATTTTGCATGCATTTTCATTGTGACATAGCTTTGTGGTACACTATAATCACCATGTAAGTTTGTCATATAGAGTGGTTGAAAAACCAACATGATTTCTTTAAGGATTCTTAGAATTTCATCTAATTTAAAGAGATCAGCACTCACTTTATAACACACAAACTCACATATTAGGCCCATTAATTTCTTGGGGTGTTGACTTAAATAAAGCCAGCAAGCCTATTATTAGAAGAGTTGACTTATTGGTAGAGGAAGAACAAGAAAAATTTGGAGTGAAATCATTAAAAAAGATTCATATCTAATTGGTCTCCCTAAAAATTTAAATTTTGAAAGAGTGCAATGGCATCTTGGTAGGAAAAGACTGTGGCTGTTGTCTTGTCAGTTGTCACATACAAGCAAAGCTTCTGAATCTAAACTTTATAAGAAGAAAATGCAAGCATCTGAACAATGTCATAGTTCTCTAAACAGTTTAAATTCTGCAGTTTTCCTCAATTATAACTCACATGGAGATTCATCTTGCCAACACTAAAATGCTATTCGAACTGTTTATTTCTTGCTTTGCAGGTATGCTAGAGCATGTGGTCTTTCGCCCATTGTAGAAGAAAAGAAAAGTAGAAGCGCACTTCAAATGGTTTATGATTACAATGTTATGAAAGTAGAGGATGGGAGGCGCGGTGCTGTAAATGGGATGTTACCTGATGGAAAGATTGACATGTCTACAATGCAATCTCGGGAAATATGGTCAGGGGTCACATATGCCTTAGCTGCAACAATGATCCAACAAAATATGATTGACATGGCATTTCAAACTGCTGGTGGAGTATATGAAACTGCATGGTCCGACAATGGACTCGGGTAAAGATATTATATACTGTTCTCTTAGTGGTACTTGTGATAAGTTACAGTCTGAAGTTTATATTAAGTTGCATCTTGATAGGTACCAGCAGAAATCAACCCAAAAATAATGAGAAGTTATTGACTGCATTATAATGTTCAATGTGGTCCCAACTTTTTTAAAAATTATTCAATGTGGTCCCAACTTTTTTAAAAATTATTCAATGTGGTCCCCTCTATTAGATTGTTTTAACGGTGCTAAGTGGGTGATGACTTGGCACACCTGTACAGTTTCATTAGGGCTGCAAATTGAAAACCCACTCCTCTATTTCCCCCAACCTTCCTCATTGTATGCTCCTCTACCATCTCAGACTACCCATTACCCCCTCTTATCCTCAAAACCCTAACCCCTCTTCCTCTCTTTCCCCCAACCTCCCTCATTATATGCTAATCCACCATCTCAAGCTACCCATTATCCCTCTTATCCTCAAAACCCTAACCCCTCTTCCTCTCTTTCCCCTACCTACCTCATTGTGTGTCGTCTTCTGGATACTATGTGGACTAGAACTGGGTTGCCAGAGAGGCTCTTAGGAAAATTTGGTTGACCCAATTCTCTGTAAGTGCTTGTTTCTTCTAAGTATTTGCCTAAAGTTGATTTTGTTGGAGGAAAAGGTGGGTTTGGATAATGTCTATGGACGAGTTTGATTCCTTTTGTATCTGGGACTGGTTTATGCTCTTTTTTGGTTGCAAGTGTAGAGGGTGGAGCGTAAAATGACGTGTTCCAAGTAAAACTGTACAGGTGTACCACTTTGTGTGGCAAGTCATCACTTACTTAACGTCGTTGAAAACAATCCATTAGAAAGGACCATATTGAATCATTTTAAAAAAAGTTGGGAGCACATTGAAAATTTTAAAAACATAGGGACGAAATTGACTTGTGCTCCTTAATATAAGAACTAAAAGAGTAATTAAGCCCCTATAGAATAAGGTTTGAGGAAGGTGATTCAGGACTAATTATGACGGGTGCATCCAATAGTATGAGGAAAAGATAGAAAAGTACAAATCTAGTTATTCTAGAGCCTAGTATGTCAGAAGGATTCTGATTCCAGTTCACACAACCTCTTCCTCTTTATTTCTCCATATTAGCACTTCCCTTCCTAAGTGACTTGCATGCATGCATTCCCAACCGTACTATCAAAATAGTCTTCTTAGTTCTTCCTCCAGTGTCTTAATTGGCTGTATTGCTGATATGATTCCCAAATAGAACTAACAATGGAAATAGGAATTTAGGGTTACGGAACGGAATCAATTAAAAATAGTATTAATGAAAACTTGGATAGAAGAAGGCGCCACAAACAAAGTTTGATAAGCCTAAGGATGATTGTTACAAGAATTGGTGGATTCTTGATAAGATCGCAAGATGCAAGGAAAAAATCTAGCAGAGAAATATTCATTATCATTCTGATTTCCAAAAAGTATATAAATACAAATTTAGTTATAGGTCTTGTCTCGTTTGTAAGTAAATAAAAAATGAAAATACAATCCTTATACTTTAAGAAGGATCATTTGTCCCAGTGGTTAAGTAGATACTTTCTAACTGGTTCTGAGTTCAAAATCCTACTTGAAGTAAAATAGTAATCAGCATAGTCTTCTTATATTGTGAGCAATTCAACAATTGGGCCTCCAAAAGATTAGCGGAATCCTTTGAAATGCCCTTGCTAGTCAGTCAAGTTTCCACGTGAATTTTCACATGTTTATTTCAATAAAAGTAGGTGTGCAAAAGAATCCCTATGCAAGACTGCAATCCCAACCAGGTTGCACCTCAACCTGTATTTGCAACACACCAAAGTATCAAAGAAATAAAGCAAACAAAACCAAACTGGATAAAACATTAGAAATTGTAGTTTGATAGACCAAAATGTTCTCTAAAATTATCTTGCCTAACATAACATGGATCTCAAATGCAACAAGTCTACAAGCACAACTATTTCCCTTTCTGAAAATTTGTGAAGCCCTACAATACACATGGTTGATTGGCTCAAGACAAATTTTCCACCTGTTTCTTAATTTCCAAGGAACCAAAGATATATCTGAAAATGCTTTAACTATCAATAGAAAATCACATTCCAGCCAAAATTGAAATCACCCTCTGTTATAAGAAACTTCAATGGCTTAAATTGCACCCTTAATTTCAGCATTAAAAGGTATCCTTATCACCAAGTGGAGCAGCAAAGCATACCAAAGAAGTCGCCAAATTATTTCTAGAATTTCCTGCCCAAGCAGCTGCCCCATTAGTGTTACATTTATTATTAATTGAAGGTCTTCAGCTGACCTAAATAACCTTGATGAATTTCCTAGGATGTACAATACAACAAAATCTTTGATTGACTACACATGGAAACTACTGTATACTCTTTCGCTTTTGAAAGATCATCAGTTGGCAGTTTGTTACATACCAACCTCCATACAGTAATCATATATGGAATTTTCCTGGTCTTTTGATACAAAACCATTTTGAGCTGGTTGTTGAGGTTAGTAGAATTTTTATTCCCTTTGGTGAAGGCCAAGACTGTATGACATGGGAAAACACCACGGAGGGTATGCTCTTATCTTATTGTGACATTCATACAAGTACATAAAAAACAATGGATAGATCATGGCTTGGACTAAACACATACGCTCTCAATGTGACAATCATTCTCTGAATGGAGGTTGGTAAGTAACAAACAGCCAACCGAGGATCTTTTGCACGGTATAGTTAGTATGAAGAAATTGTTAAACATATATTTTTTTCACTGCTCTTTTTCTGCCTTATTGTAGAATTGGCTTTGCCAATTTATCAAGATTCCTATTGATCACTCTTCTCTCTTGGATCTATTTGGTCTGTTATAAATTGAAGATGGAGTGATGAGATCAGGACCATTATCCCAGCTCCTATGATTGGTATTATTAATGGAATATGGTTTGGCAGAAATAAATTGACGCTAGAGGGGTAAATTATCAGTGAATGAGAATGGAATTTTTTTCAAAAGCTAATCTTGCAGCTGCGAGCAGAGCATGAATAACAACATTGAGGAATTTTGATGAAATGACATTCCACAATCTGACAGAGAAAGGACAGTGAAAAAATATATGATTAACAGTCTCCTCAGACAGACTACACTTGGAAACTATTGCACACCCTTTTGCTTACGAAAGATCATCTTTCCTGTCTCATACAGTTTGGCTTTCGTCCGAAAGTTGATGTTCTTCCCATCTTCTAATTGCCATGTAATGCTATAAAGAACTTCCTCAATGTTGATTTCATCACAAGTAGAAAAAATCTACGAAACTGAGGGTTTTTTTAGGGGAGACATGATCAAATCCAAGCAAAAGATCAAGCTACTGTCTCCAATCCAAAATCTTAAAATAATAAGTTTGTGGGTTTTTTTTACTTATATATTATGCAATTTTATCCAATGTGAGACTTCCAACTCACACTTAAATTGTTAACATAAACATAGGCCATTAGGAATTATTGGTCATATCTTAGTACAGTGTTTATGTGGTTGTCTGCACTATGGCTAACTATTAGATGAATAAAGGTGGTCATGTGTTTCATATTGAGGCAATGAATAAAGGTGGTCATGCAATTACTGATTAACTCATGCCAATATATAATATTCGCTAGTTTGTTCATATGAATCTCTAAGACTTTATAGATAGCATCTTTTTCATGTATTTGTATTCTTGATAATAGCTAATTAAGCTCTTCTACTTGATCAACAGTTATTCATTCCAAACTCCTGAAGCGTGGACCACTAAAGATGAATATAGATCTTTATGTTACATGCGCCCTTTAGCCATATGGGCAATGCAATGGGAATTATCAAGAACAAAGCACCCTCAATATGAGTGTATATTGGATATGAAAGAAGAAGATATTATGTCCAGATATCATGATGGTTTTTCGAAAGTTGCTCGCCTTCTAAAGGTAAAGGAGGAGACAGATTCTACAAGTCTATTTCAGCTTATATATGATTTTACTTGCAAAAGGATGTGCTAATAGACATGCATTTTTTTTTAGATTGTTTATGTGAATTTATAAATATAAATGTGTTTATATACACAAATACATATACATATATATACAAATATATATGTATATACATACATTGAAATACACAATATATATATATTATGGAATGAAAAGTTAAAATGTATTTAATGTTTTGAAAATATTGAAAGTATGCAATGTGTTTAATATTTATCAAGTAGGAGGGTTTAAAATTATTCATTCAGCAATATATTTTAGTTTAAGGCATCAAAGCATTAGTCATGCTTAGTCTCTTCTATTAAAAGAAAATAAAATATTTGTTTGAAAAAAAATATTTGTTTAAAAAAGGAAAAAGGTGTCATTACTTTCACAAAGAAAAATATAAAAAAGAAACATAAAATATATTTTAGAAAAGAGATAAAGAAAATAATAAGGCTTAAATGTGTCTTTGTAAAAATATTCTATTTGATTTTAGTATTTTTTAAATCTTTATTACTTTCATATTCCTAACACATTTTTTTAGTTGTTTTAATCTTGAAATTATCTCCAATTATAGATCATTAGGAGTTGCAACCATTTTTTATGAAGTATTTTAATGTGACACTAGAAGTTATTTAAAAAAATTAAGTTGTTTTTAAAAGCAAGTGTTTCTTAACAACAATAAATATTATTATGCATTATAGTTATACAATTTAAAAAAATTATGAATTGTGTGGCTTAAGATTCTTTTATCCAAGCAAAACTGAATAAGAGATGTTTAGTGATCATCACATTTCTCAATTGCTTCCATTGAAGATGCTTTTACCATATAGGTAGCTGCCTCAATTAAAATGACTATTTTACCATGTGGTTAGTTGGTCCATTTAAAATTATTAATCAAACAAGATAATTCAGGTAAAGAAAAAATTAAAATAAGATAATTGGGTTACTTTTAGAGTAGATTCAATTAAGTAATGTATTTATTATTTTATTTGTAAAAAAGTTAGGTTCGAATGTTTTTAGTTTCTAAAAATTAAGTGTGATTTTGTTTAAGTCCTTGTAAATTTATTCATTTATTATCTTTTAAAACTTAAAAGTATTCCTTTTAGTTCCCTATAAAGCATGTGAATTCTTATTATAGATCTTCAACTATTTTTCTATAATTTTCATCATTACAAAATTTGAAATTTTTATTTTTGGTCATAGAGTTCATTTTAAGGTAGATAATAAATATTCATTTTAGGGGATTTTTTAAAATATTGTAGAGGAATAACTTATTGATTGGTAATATGCATAAACATTAATCATGGTTACTTGGCACTAGTGTTACTTAGGACGTCAATTAAATACTTATTAAAAAAAATCTATTCTATTAAAATTTTAGAAACTCAATCAAACAAAACTTTTAATAGAAATTTAATTAAAAATACTCAAAATTATCATTGATTTAAAATTTAATTAAGTTTAAAATTCTAATTTTTGAGAAATAAAAATCATATAAAATATTTTTAAAAGAATAAAATCAAAAGTTTTTTATAAAAAAAATAAAGTTCAATGGTTAGATATATATTTTAAGAAAAACTATGTTGGAGATTCCACATCGACTAGAGATTAGAGCCTTTCATTGTATATAAGTGGGAGCAAACCTCACCCCATTGAGCCGGTTTTATGGGTTGAGTTAGGTTTAAAGTCCACTTCGTAATAAGGATAAGAAAAATGTTATTTTAACAACTTCAAACAAAAAATACTCATTCATGACAAGAGTGACATAACATGGGTTTCTTACTTGGCGAAAGATGATTTTTTTCTTTGTCAAAAAATAAACTTTTGAAATCTCGAAAGAGGATATTGGGAAAAATATTAAAGACGCCACGTTTAAGTCTAAGGATTTTTGGACGAACTTGGGTGGATGAGTGTTTAGATATTGGTTTGAAAAGTGCTTGACTCGTGGCTCAGTCGAGACCACAAGGAGGAGTGTTTGGTTTTTTGCTCAATACGGATCAAAAAAAACCTCTACAAAAAGGATTGAAGGAGTGTATGAGAGTGCATGCAGAAATCTCGTACAGTGATCACGTATTGTCTCACATCTAAAAGATTAACGAGAAAGGAGTGAGATCACTACTATCGCAAGATAGAATGAGGTTGTGCACTGGAGAAAAGGGAAAAAGAAAGAAGAAGAGGGAAATAGTGAGAATAGATTTTCAATTGTCAAAATTCCTAGTTCATTCTCGTCACTCCACATTTATTAAAAAAAAAAACAATTATTGTTTAAATTTTTTCCATTTACTATTTGAGTATCATCAATTGAGAGGTAAGAGAAAAAAAGAATGAAAACAAGAATATTTGGTGTTCATATGCTTGTAAATATAATGATTAGATAAACAACCCTTCAACATGTAATTATGTAATATTATGTTGTGTGACTTGAGAGACTCAAACACATTATTTAAATTGCATTCTTTAGATTTTTTACTTCAAATCAAGTTGGGAATAAATTGAGTTCATTAAAATATTGAGATTCAAATTTAAAATTTCAAAGTTTGAATTTGTTATTAAAATATACGAAAGAATTAGATCCAATTGAAATATAATTTTTTTTAATTTTATAATTATAAATTTGATGCACGCTATATAGTTGTGCATGTAGGTGTGAGAAGTGCAGATATAAAAATAAAATAACATTGAAAATTTGTGCACGGAAGAGTATGAGTTGCGTTAGAAAACTTATTTTGCTAAAGAAATTACACTTCCTCTTAAGCATCTTTTTTATTGAATTAGGAAAACTGATTTTCATAAAATTTTATCCTTAAATGTTATCTAACTAACCACATCTTACAAAAAAAAATTATTTATAAATTTATGGTCAATTTTTTTCCCATAAAGATTAGATTATTAGAATTAGAAAAGGATATTATCTTCTTCTTTTAGGGATATTAAAACATTGAAGTAAATTTTGAGGTGAACATAAATTTTTTTGATAATTTATTAAGTCTCAATTATGATAGGAATATGGACCTTATAAAATTAATACAACACTCTCTATATTTATTATTGGAATTCATAAAAAATAAGACTTTAAGTTAGACATATAACAACTATTTTTTTTAAATTAAATTATAACTTCTCTTTGTTTATAATAATTTTTAAAAATCTTTTTATAGGATTGAATACAGTGAAGAAGAATGCATACAAACTACTAAATTTTCAACAAGAGTACAATAATGGGAAAGAAGTAACCACAGGAGCAACCTTAGAATTTTCTTTGAACAAGTCTCCACAACAATAGAACAATTATGCAAAGTTATTTTGTTTAGGTCAAAATTTCTTGCTTAAAATAAGAAAAAATTGTTATCACATCTTTTTGCTTAAGCAAAATATTTTCAATAGAAAGAAAATATTTTTCTTCACCAAGAAGTACACTAATTATTTGGCAAGTATATAAAATAGGTGAAAGATAAAACTATATATAAAAGAAAAGTGTAAAGGGTTGTTCTTCTTTCTTATTTTTTATATTTTTATTCTTTGTAATAACTGATATTAGCAGGTAAGATTTCTCTTGGATGACATAATCTTTTCATTCTAAAATATTCTGCTAATATATATATATTTAATTCTATTTTATGTTGATTTCATTGTGTTTAATAATTTTTTGATAATTTTATTATTTAAGATGTAAGTTTTAGTTGGTAAATGTTGGGTATGAAGTCAGGACCAATTGGGTTGAGCTGACTAGACACATGTTTAGTGAGTGGGTTTAATTATTATGTTCCTTTATTATCTCTATTTATCTCTATTTAAAGAGATTATTGTACTTGTAATTGGTGTGCAATAGGATATAATGTAAACCTAATAGTTGCCCAGGTGGATGTAGGTTGCAGTTGGCGACCGAACCACGTTAAATCTTGTGTCGTTTATTTTTCTGCAGTTGATTCGTGATTATGTGTGTTGTTTCC
>Ga0123342_1004672_pt1 | contig 20633 bp, 11 predicted proteins | sample Turbeawhitnodule_FD_89960 | JGI IMG/M metagenome (GOLD analysis project Ga0123342, IMG submission 89960) | Root nodule microbial communities of legume samples collected from Mexico - Turtle bean Mexico white nodule | ecosystem: Host-associated > Plants > Roots > Nodule | place: Mexico: Nepantla...
CTAACTCCCTCAGGCCACTCTCGTGCACGATTCTACCGGCGAGTAGCTCCTCTTTCTCTGAGATATGATCATGCGAGGTCCATGCGTAACGCTCTCGCTGGGAATCTCAGTCCCAGTTTAACTACGTGTAACACGAAACCCCGATGACCATGCACTCGATGACTGATCGGTGCTCTATTGCTTCTCGCGTTCTCCCCCGGGGTGTTTATCTTGGAACTGATCTGTCGGTGGCCACTCGGTTACTGACCACCGATCACCGTTCTGGGTGATCTCCTCCCTGATTTCTCTGCCACCTGATCCACGTGTCATCCTGCGAGTGGTCCACGTGGTTATCTGCTGCTGACGTCATCGACTACCGATGACCGACCGGATCAAATCTTATCTTGATTATTGAAATAGTTAAATTTTTAAAAAATTATCAAAATAAATAAATTAACTCAAAGTAAAACGTATTTAAACTGAAATGAAATCGTATTAAATTTAACTAAAATCGTGACAATATGATTTATTTTTTTATAATTTTTAAAAAATTACCTATTTTAAAAATTAAAAGATGAAATTTAACTAGATTAATAAAAATCTGGATAATCATGTATTATAAAATAAAAGAGGTGTTACTTTGGAAAAGGAAAAGGAAATGACCTTGCTCATTCTGAACAAGCAATTACTTTGGAAATGAAAAATTGTTCAGTTTTGATTGAGTGACTGACATGTATGATGGTAACCGATCGGTCACCTCTGTATTTGTCCTCTGTATTTGTTTTGAATTGACACTAATAGTGTACTACTGTACCTACTCATCCCAAAACCAACTAAATCAATCAACCATAATCTTTTTGCTTTAAAAATTATGTTTTAATCTCATCATTATACCAGTAATTTCCTGATCTGACAGAACTACCACAGACCATGACGATTACAACATTATTACAACATTAAAAAGAAAAATAATTAACTAAACCAGTGTCTTCGTAGAAGACACCAGTTAGATAAAACAATGTTACTGGATGAAAACATAAATAACAAACTCTCTAAAAGTGTTTAGTTTTAAATTATATATTAAGCTCTAACTTGACACTTCAATTAAAACAATAAATTAACATATTGAGTATAAATACTATTTATTAAACTACCTATACCAGGAGATTCATTATTTCGTAACAGTTTTTCTTTTACAATTTTATCCTTTATATTTTGATAACAATTCTTTATTATAATAATTAATTTTTTAGTTGTATTAACTATCCTTTTATCATAAAAATGTGAACACTATATTAAACTATTTTTATCATTTATAAAAAATGTAGATTCGAAGGTACAGCAGTGTCTGAATTTCCACGAATATCTAATAAAGATAATAATAGTTTTGCTCACCATTACCCAAAGGCACTAAATAAAAAATCAACACTATATTTTTTTGAAAATCAAGACATTTAATTCATTAATAATGTTAATTTGCATTAAATAATGATAATAATATTCTTGCAATTGATCTAAGAAGGCTGAGAGGAGTGAGTGACACTGCAACATGAAAATGCATTAATATGGGATGAGATAAAATTATAAAAATATTAAGAAAATATTAAAAAATTGACAGATCAATGAAGAAGAGTGAGTGATCCAAAACTCAAGTAAGTGATCCTTTAGCCACCCTGCATCATGATCATGCATGGGAAGAACAGGGACAAAACAATTCAAACCACATGAGGCAGACCAAATTGTACAACAAATGAGTGTAGATGGTGGTCTTTCAGGTCTGTTAGGAGACAACTACCACTTGTCTCCTCAGTTTACACGGCAATTCAAATGCTTCTTTCCCTTTTTCCTCTGAAAAGTGAAAAAGGGATATCATCACACGCATGCACCACAGCTTATTGTTTTGAAGCCATTTGGTTGACTGGTCTACAGAGAAAGAGAATGACTCAGTCAAAGATGCTGCGCCAATCTGCAGTTTCATGGATGACCAAAAGTTCATTTGACTGGTGCTTTTTTCCAAATTGTGTTTAACAAGTGGGGCAAAACAAAGGATGTCGGATATATCATAAGAGAGAACCTTTTTCTGAAACATGTTGGAAAAAAATTTCCATTAAACAATACCACAGCCCACTTTTTTGGCCATTTGCTTCACCTGGTGATACAGGGTAGTGAGCCAATAGGTCAGTCTATTTCTACCATGGTTTGATTTGTTTATTCAGAAATTGTAGTAAATAATCATTGACAACAATTAGAGTGCTTCTTCTGATGTGTCACATCAGCTTTTGTGCAATGAGTGATCAAAGGAGCAATGACAGAGAAGATGTTGATCAACAATTGGCCACCTTAGTTCTCCCTTGGCAGTGAATCAGATACACAGATATCCCCTCGACATAGCGGGCACACCCTGTGTATAATATAATAAAAGTTAAAGAGATACACATTTCCAAGCATCTTTAGCACATGAGTTGCAAGTAAAGATATTAACATAATGATCATAAGAATAGAGGACAACATGGTATCAGGACATATATAGCTCAGTTTTAAGACGCAAAGGAATTCCATCAATTATTATAGTAGGGTCTTATGAATTGCCAAGAATTAAAAACGGTAGAAATCCATAACATCATTATGTCAGAAGGGCATCCAAATCTTCCATTATCCATCACAGAATATCATGGTGGTTGGACCACAAATCGAATAGGTTGAAGAAAACATGGGAAAAGCTCATAGACCGCACAACATTTAGTCAGTTTTATCAATCACCACCAAAGTTTAGCATCATATAGTATTGCTGTTTTTACGTGCTTTGTTTTGCAGTTTACTCAGTAGAGTGCTTCTAGTCTAAAAAATACATGTAAAACTCACTCATCTATGTTCTTTCTGTGCCATTTTATAAATTTTAAGTTTAGTCATAATAATCCTAAATTAACAAAAAGGACACCCAAATCCCTATACCCACATACCTGTGAATCTCCTTCAGCCACTTGTCTATACATGTTGTATGAAATTCATGATGACAAGGCAGAACTCTCATGCTGTCTCCATCCTCATACTCCACAAGGCATATATAACATCTGCAAAAGTAAAGGCAAAAAGAAAAAGGAAAAATGTTTAGTATAATCCATGTTAGGGAAATGCTAAACAAGTTTAGTTAGATAGTATTAAATATGCTTAAAAATAAAACGCACATCAGCATGTTGACTAAAGAAAGGAAAAGTGGGGGTAAAGGTCTCACATGCCACGACAAAAAAAAGAAGACAGTCATGATGTGCAGCAAGTTACAACAATAACTGGTATAGAGGTTGGAGGAAAAATTTCACAGTATCTGGTATCAGTTAACATTTTTGTGCCATCATGTAAACATTACAAGATCCAAAATTGCATATTAAAACGAATCAAGTGTGGCATCATAAGACATGACTAAACAGTAATTTTTATTGTTCGCTTTCTACTTTTTAATTTTTTTTACGAAAAGTTGCATACGTTCTAAATTTTGTCTGACATGTCACACAAGATAAGATGTAAGAGGGAATAACTTATACTAATAAATGGAAATGAAAGTGGACAAGAAAAAGAAAAAATTCAAAGGCATTTAAGAAAATGAATGAACACTGAGGAGGGTGAGCTCGAATACTTACTGTACAGGTTCTTCTTGATGTTTGTGCAACTTTTTGTATAATTTGACAGGCAAGGATTCCACAACTTCATTAGGTGCAGGAACGGAACCGATAGATGACACAGAAGGGCGAGAAGATAAAACCACAGATTGCTGGTGAATTTCATCCAGAACCTAATTAAAATATGTACAAATATTCAACCTGTATAAATATATAATGAATGGCCACCAGAAAAGATAAGCAGCAGGTTAAACTCACTTCAAATAAGGCTTCAGCTAGCATAACAATTCTTGATATGCTAGCTCTAGCATTGGTATCATCATTTGAATTGGTATCACGACTATTGGTTCTGCATGCACAACGACCGTTTCTGTGTTGACCAGATAAGATACATGATCTGTCATGTCCAGAAAGATTTTCAAACCGGCTACCCAACCGCTGAAGAGCACGGACCTAGAACAATTAAAATTAGCATAATTAAGAATGAACAAATTCCAGGGATGAGGAAAGAGAACATGCACAGATGTTTTCAGAGAAAAAACTAGCAGTCCTAAGATTTGTTATTGTTGTTTCAAAAGCCTCGAATAATGAGGGAATTCTTGGGTTTGGAAAAAAAATTCATAAAATCCACAAACCTGGGACCGTATTCTTCTTCTCCGTTCCAGGAAATTGGACCTATGTTCCAGCAGATCCTGATACCTAGTTTCTCTAGAACGTGACGGCTCAACATCATAGTCTTGGATGCCAAACAAGGAGCTTGGTGTACTGGGCAGAGGATATCTAGGTGTAGAAGAATTTGAAGCATTACGACCAGTTGATGACACTCTTGTGTCTCTATCCCCCACTCGTCTTCCATTCTCTTGACCAGCATCTCTTGCTTCTCTCTCCCGTTGCATAGGGCAAAAAGTGAAGTCTGACAATGTTGATCGCCGGAGAACTCTGTCACGGAGCCTTCCAACACTTAAAGTTCGGCTAAAACGAACATTACGTTCAACAGGTTCTCGAGCTCCATTTCTTCTATCAGCATGTCTAGTCTCAACATTTTCTGTGTCAGTATGAATTCTTGGAGAAAACATGTTGACATCAGGCACTTCTCTTGCAACATTTCCATCTCTAGCCACATCCTGGACAGAAGAAAGTGGGCGACTGCCAACCAAATTACCAGGTGAAACCAATGGTGGGGCATTAGGTCGTAAACTATTAGAGGTTTCTTCATGACACTGCCTAGGCACTTGACTAACAAAAGATGCATTGAGCAAATCACTACGGTGTTGAGTTTCATTTCTATTAATCAAGCTGCCAGGAGGCCCTGGATGTAAACTAAGCTCACCTTCATCATATATTGAGAGACTTGTTGAAGAAACCGGGCAAGGCCTAGATGACCCCAAACTTGTGGTTCTGCTAAGTCTGAAGCTTATATTACCAGGAACAAGGCTAAAACGAGATAGGAACCGACTTGAGGGGTTCAAGGACTGATTTGAAGAAGAATGTGTAGAGCTGCTACCAGTTCTGGATGCAGTGTGACGCCACTCCTCAAGGTCAACGTTAGAAGGCACTTCATCAGATTTATCCGGTTTCACCTTCCTAAAAGAATCTGTCTTCCCTTCATCTGAGTCTATTTCATTGCCACTGGTGTATGTCACATCATCTCCGTTTACTTTATTCTGATCACAAACCTAAAGCATGTGTTTCAAACTACAGTTAGGCAGTTAGTAAGAAAAAACCTTGACCAATTCCAAAAGTTTTTCACTACATGACAGTGATACAAGGAAACAAATGTATGAGAACAAATGGGGAAGAGAAACTATTTCATTATATTACTTTCAAAACAAACTTACAGGCATGTCATTGCCTAAAAACAAAACAAGGTCCTATAGGACAATGAGGCTAATAATAAGACAGAGGCATAAGTATTAAGACCGACCACAATTTTAAAATTTTTGCAAGTTGTTATAGAATCACAATCCATTTGAGGAACTCACATCTCTAAATGCATGTTCTCCTAATAACAGATGATCTTTATTTTATCTTAAAACCAATTGACATCAAACCTCTCCATATATGACTGTAAAACCAAACAAGTCTACCAGAATAGACAATTACCAGAATGGTTCTGGCACATTTCAGATTTCACCTTAAAATCAATTGGCATTAGGCGAGTTTCCCCAACAGATGTATAAACCACACTACAAGAAGAATCGAGGTACACTATCCAGTACCTTCCAACACTTCCATTTATCAGGAATTCAATGCTTAATTAGTCGTTTCCTTATTGTATAAATACTATTGCATCTTTCAAGAACCTCATTAAATTACGCCATCTCTTCTATTAAGAATCGATTTATAAGGAGTCTCACCAGTAAATTACGAAAACCAATGGCTTTCAAATACCCTTGAAACTAAAGGGAAATTTAAACACGTAATATTTGATTTTAAAATATAAAAAAAGGGGTAAGCTTAATGAAAATATTGAAAATTATTATCCTTTAAATTAAAATCTAACTGTCGTAACATTGAAAAGGATGCGAAAAAGTTTGAAAAAACAAGGAAGTTAGTGTTACCTGGTCGTCACTATCAATGTCACGAGATCCAGACGACGTTCCCAGACAATAAGACGGGAAACCTCTGTGCCCCTTAGATCGACCCTTCCTGAAACTCCCCGAAGACGACGACGATGACGTGGCTTTGCTGCCACTGGACCCCATCTTTCTCTGCCGACAACCAAACACGCCGCAAAAAAAAATGCGTTTGGGAGTACCCAATGGAGCAAACGGCAAGACCCAGAAATCAAAATGCGGTTTTTTTGAGATCCCGGGTGGTTCAGATCTACGGAGATGGGAAAGCAAAGTGGGATTTTTGCGGGATGCTGTGGTGCATTGGATTGGAGTGAGGGAGTTTTTTTGAATGTGGATATGTGAATAAGAAGAGAGAAGAGAAAAGAAGAGGGTAGAGAGGGAAAAGAGTGTGGTGGTGATAGAAGTAGCTGAGGGAATGAGACAAAGCAACTCGCAGGGAAACGGAAAAGGAGGCTTTTTTTGTAAGAAAAGTGAGGAGCACATAAAATAAAGAAACAAGGAAAATAAAGTAGTAGCTGTTTCTACACTTTAATTTAATTCAACAGATAACACTAATAATGTATGTAAAACACTTTCTGTAATGCCATATCCAATAACTAATTATAACAGACTTTTTATTCTTACAAAATTTACATAAATTTAAATTTAAAAATTGTTTAATTCAAGAAAAAAAAATTAAAAAAAATGGCATTTAATTTGTGTGTGCCCCCACGATTCTGGGGATCAAAATATAGGTGTCTCTGGTGTACGATGAGTGCAGCGTGTCTTTCAATCGCATTCAATTTCACAAATCAGGTGGAGCTGCCTCCAACACCTTTTTCTTTTTTCTTTTTTTCTCTCATTTTTTACCTTATTTCAACACTGAATCTCCCACGTCTTTTGTTTTCAACCTTTTGTTTCTGTTGGAAAAAACACGGTACTCACATGGTAACGGCAACAGTAACTGTAACTGACTTAACTCCCATTAGGGACCCTTCTGTAAAAAATCATTTACAATAGAACATTAAATCTTAGAGGGGGAAAAACAACAAATTTAAATCTTAAATTTATTTTATATTGATTGTGTTGGAATAAATATTACCTATAATCATAAAATGATTAATTTAACCTACTTTCTATTTCTACTGTTAGTTATTATTATTAGTTATTAATGTGTTAGATAACCAGATGTGTGTTTCCTTCCTATTCCACCTAAAAAAACGTGTCGTGTTCAACATAAACTAAAGAAAAGGTCTGAAAAAGTTTATTTTTTCATTTTTAAAATACCAGTGTTAATTGGTTTAAATATTAGAAGTAAGGGAATTTTTAATGGAATTAAAAAAATACGTTTTTATCATCTTTAATACGTTCTTCTTACATAGTTTTTAATAAAAAAAATATTTAATTTTTTTAACCTTAAACAAAAGTCATGCTTCACACTACTCTAATTTTAAAAACATAAGAATTTATTTCTAGAAAAATTCAAATTGACTGCTAATGATTATATTACTAGGGTGAAATAATAAGAAAATTATTGAACTATTTAAGAGTTTTTAGATGATCTTCTATATATTTCAAATTTATTTAGAATTTCTGAAATTATTCAATATTTTACTGATTAATTTAACCTTTTTCGTGATTTTACTAATTTGGTGATATTGTAGTGTCCCACCAAATTCAGCAGTAACATCAAAGGCGCAAATACGTAAAGTCCAAATCAATCCAATATGATAGATTAGATAATACACTGAGAGGTTCTACACGAATTATTTAATAATTTTGAAATTCTTCAATAGTTTACTAATTAATTTAACCTTTCATTTTTATTTTTATTTTTGTGGTTTGCGGAGGAGGAAGATTTTAGCATTCTGACACACCATATTCAAACAGTAATGTCAAAGGCACAGATACGTAAACTCCAAATATATGCAGTATGGTGAATTAGATAATATATTAACATGGTCTACACGATTTTGACATATCTATATGTGTATCACTTGAAACACAAAAAATTGTTCATGGATGTTGCTAGAAATGAACAAATAATTGAAAGAAGAGATGTCAGATTTACTAAAGAAAATGATATCAGAATCTTCTTTAGAATATAATAATGACTTTAACCAGTAACTCTTTAGGACAGTTTATCATTTACATTTAAGCAGTGATGAAAAAAACTTGGTATTTCAGCAATGTTGGTATGAATGGATACAATAATGGTGGATCTGAATGCTCTGCTTAATTGTGTTGATAACCCACTAGTGGCCAGTGGAGCTCTCATCTTAAAGCCTCATAGAAAATCTAACAATGATGATGTCTCCTACAGAGATATGAAAATGATCATATGATCTTTCTATTTTATTTTGTATTCTTTTTACAAGTTGCCTTCAAAACTATAATGTATTACAGAAAGAATCAAAACAAATGAAAAGTATCTAGTAGGTGCAAGATGCTGAGCCAATGGAACTTCTTCACACCTGTTGAACTAAAAGATCAGTATGCAATGAGAGAAAAACAAATGAATTGCATGATCAGTAACATTTTTTTTGCACTATTGCCCTGTTTAAGATTACATTAAAAGGAAGACCTTAACATGGTGAATTAGAAATTGTGAATTATGTTCTTACAAAACAAGATGCTATGTACTTGCAACCTATAAAGTCATGAATTTCCTAACTTGATGCTATATTCCTGCAACCTATATAGAGTCATGAATTTCCTAACTTGATGCTATGTTCACAAAATAGATCGAGCAGACCACTGAAGAAAGTAATTCTGATAAACGAAAAATCGTGTTTCTCATAATAGATGGCACACAAAAAGAAGTCAAAACAGAAACACCAGAACACCCCCTCTCCCAAAAATAAGGCTAATTATTTTGGCCATACAATTACAGTTAAGTTCAAGCTTACTCTGACTGAATCCAATTATGAAGCTGTGACTGGAATTTATTGCAGTCTGTACAAAGCCAGAAAGTGATTCAATTCAATCCAATGGGATTGGCTTTTATTCCTGCTTCCTCTGCACAGCCAGCACCCAATTGATCAATCCATTATTTCTAACCAACAAAAACAAAAATCCAACGGCAGTTCCTCAACAAAGTCAACCCAAAGTAAAAAAACTAAATTTCAAACACTGATTTTCAAACAATACCCAAAAATTTGATAATCTCAAAAGGCTTATCAACACATAATTCCATTTCATTCAAGCAAAAACTTTGTTACAACAAACTTACGGATCATAGAATATCCACAAGACCCAAAAAACAGTTTTACTGCGAATAGGGTCATAGACCCTGTGATACTAACAAGGATTGTGGTCCCATGTAATGAATTGTGAAACTGCTACTGAACAAGTGCGAGAAGCAAGAGGATTCTATCACTATCAGCTTTGGAAACTACTCCAGAAACATGTCACTCAACAATAAAAAAAAATTCACTTCAGTCGAAAGTTCACAACCATAAATCATGAATTCATAATTCACCCTTCTTACATGGAAGACAGTGGAACAGATGGTCCAGCCGTGTCAGAATTAATCAGCATAGCAAACCAGCTTTTAAAGGATGATCTGTAAGATGCAAGGACACATATAAATGCCACCCCTCTGCAGAATTTATGAACTAATAATTAAAATAAAATAAAAACAGCTTTAAACATTTATGTTTACCATAAGACCCAACGTTAGTAGAAACCCATTGATCCCTCCATTAATGCGCACGAGCTCAATCCACTGTACCTAAAAACGGAATAAAAAAACAAAATGAAACATCAAGGAAACAAAGTTCAAGTTTCCACGCTATAATTCATGATGTTAAGGAGCATAATATAGTCAAAATAAAAAACTAAGAAGGAAATCCTATCTACCGCCAAAAAATTGTTCTCATTAACGAAAAGTAATCGACAAATAAATAATATACATGTACGTGCGTATATACTACATAGAACATGGTGCCGATGATTTAAATATGAACATGCAAATTATCAAAATCCAGACATAGATGTTTTTGTACTTTGGTCCCCCAAGTGATAAGAAAGAAATTGTATTTGTATTAGATAAAACGACAAGACAGGTTACAAAGGTAACGCGGCTTCAAACGATACGATTCCGGCCAAGGTGAGTTTAGTTTGCGGCGGCGAGCGATGGCGATTAGAGCTTCGAAGATGAAAATTGTGAAAAGATAATTGCAATCGCTCAAAGCGCGTGTTTAATTAAATTTATGATGAATTACTTTGTGAAAATATATCACTGTATTAATCAATAATATAAGATATTTCAGTAACATAAGGTTTCTCTGTATAAAAAAATGTACGTTAATAATATTTCTTTAATAGCACAGTAAATTATTGAAGCAATTTGCATTGTGGTCTAGTTCAGTTTTTCCTGTGTCTGGTTCCCACCCTTGGAATAAAATGAGTGGTTCATAGCAGAACACTGCAACTAAGCTTAGCTCACCTTGTTTGTTAGTTTCGGAAGATTGAGCTTTCTGGCTGATGCATCTGATGTTCCTTTCGAGGTCACATTTTTCTAACATTCACACAACATACAAAGCTCTTACACATCAAGTAACAGAAGCATAGAAAGAATATACTATCACTAGTTTTTATTAAGAATAAGTGACATTAAACAATGGTGGAGGTACACCCAGCACACAAGTTCAGTGCAGTGGTGGCATTTACTTATTTTGACGGCCTAATAGAATTGGATCATATTTTCTTTTTCAATCACATGTTGCTAACCAATAACTAGTAAGTGTGGTTTTATAAGAATGGTAGAAATAAATGTGAGCTAAATTTTGATGAAATGAATGTATCTATACTCCTTGGTGATTGTCTTGTGGTTCCAAAACGCGGTTGTGACAAGTGGGGTTGCAGGGGTAAGGGCAATCTATCTGATGGAAAGTCCTTCTTTCATAAAACCAGTCTGCTACAGCCTTTGCAATTGTCTGCAGAGTGTTACGCAGACAAGTCAGCTATTTTATTCAGCCGGATTGGATATGAAGGAAAGACAATAACAAAGCAAAAACCACACTGTAACTCATCATATGTTCATATAGGTTGAAATATATTTTTAATCTATACAAACATACTAGTTTTGCTTTCAGAGTTTTCCTTTTTTAATTTATGATATAATGTCCAAACTTTATAGGTCCTTTGTCTTCCCATTAATCTCCATTACAAAAAGGTTTTGTGACTTCAGCAGGCGTTGACACCTGAGGCAAGTGTGTTTTGTAATGTGGCATTGCCAATGCCTAATAAGACTGATAAGAAAGACAGAAAAACGAAAGGTTTGGATATCACAAGGATCATAAATAAAAATTAATAGAGATGGAAAAATATTTATAAGTATGCTATATTTTCTGAAAATGCAGCTTCTTACTGTCTTTTCCAGCTCTGGAGAGTCATTTCTCAACCATGTCTCCTGCATTTCAGTTTGGCAGTGGGCATAGCAAGAGTCTATAAACATTCCTTTATATGAAGAGTTGCCAAGCACAGTCAACGCCCTTAAGAATTCTGTCCTGAAGCCTGAAAATCAACCCATGCATGAAAGTGAGGTCATTGAACCGCTGTGATAACTTGAAATCAGGAATTTCGTTGGCCCTTAAATGCTTTGACCAAAGTTCAGATAAGACAACTTATGATATTGTGAGGGCTGAAAAGTATGAACACTTGTTGACAGAGGCGTTCTAAAAAATATTCACCTTGCATTAGATCGAGTTGATCAGGTGAGCAGTTGTTTATATCAAGCTTACAGCTATGCCAGTGGCCTTCGGGATCAGCAACACCCGGTGCCAAAATGTTCTTAATCTGAATCGAAACAACATCCTGAGGATCAGGGAAAGGACTGGAAAGATCTCTCCAGCTATTAAGAGATAGTAACAAAACATCAAATGATAGAAATCTTAAGAACAGTATGTAGAATAATCTTGGTTTAACCTTCTGGTACAATCAAAGTTTATTTTGCATAAGAAACCACAAGTTTGACACAGATCAATATCGGTTTAGCATGACCAATACAATAAAATAGGAGCACCACTCTGCAAATACACTGATGTATCTTGAGCAAAAGAATTATCTGACCTGCCATGAGTCGTATGCCGCATTTACAAAGAAGATTGGCGTAGTGATATGTGACACCAAATATTGTGGGAAAAAGCACTGCAAGATTGTTCAGAAATCAGAAGTATTAGTAACATCAAAGAGGGAAATTGCAAGGGTAGAAAGATCAAACTAATTCATAAACTTACCAGCTTTGGGGTAAGTCTTGAAGTGCATGACTGAGGCAAATTCCTTGCCGAGCCCTTTTAACATTAGAATGAAAAAAAAAATCAGAGTTGAATATTTTATATCTTCCTTGAAAGAAGTTTCATAAAGTATCTTGGAAATGAAAAGAGGGAAAACACCAGTGACAGTTTTTTGTGCGTGTGTGTAGAACACAGCATATGCCAAAATGGAAATTGATCAGATAAAGGAAAGGAGTTGTACATGTGTAGCAACAACTTGACTGAAGTACTGTTGAATGTGGTATGCCCCGGTGACATCCCTTCTGTTAACAGTAACATATTGAATCATAAAATGATCTAAGGAACTCTTAATATTTTAGGAAGAGGCAAATTAAAAGGCATTAACTTACGCATTGATAAAATAACCAGCATCTGAGACGCATTTCACTCTCGCTTCTCTAGGTAATAGAGCTTTAAAGCGATCACAATGCAGTACTGCAGTTAATCCTCCAGCTGAACATCCAGAAATAATAGCCTGTAGTTACAAGTTCTGGTGAGTGAGTGAATGAAAAAACACAATAAAGAGGAAGAAAAAGAGTTGCAAAACACCAGTGTTTCTTACATTTCGAGCATTTTTCATTCCTTTTGCTAGTAAATCCTCCATGACAGCAGCAAAAATCCTTGCTCCCCTAAAGTGCAACTTAGTAACCTAATTTACACACCATAGTTTCAAAGTTTAACCAGAATGACTAATGACTAATATTTTGATTAAATTTAGATGTGGAAGTTCCTTAGAGTTTAGCTGAACTTACTGGATTGACTGCTTCTACATCACCAGTAAAAGATGAACCATCGCAATACCTAACCTTGATTCTGTTCCAGTTGTAGAAATCTGGAATTTACAACACTCGTTAGAAAGTTAAATAAGTGTTGGATTGATGAAGAGAAACAAGATTGTTGACCAGTGGGAAAGACCTGGATTAAACATTGGCCTATTACTCATAATTCCTGAAAAGGCAATTTGCTTTGCCATTTGCTTAGATGAACCTAAATGATTGGTCTTGCGAGAGAGGCAAGTAGTGACATTGTTGCACCATCCTCCTCCCTAGTAGAAATGAAATAGATTAAGTACCAATAAAGACAAAACTTCTATAACTTGTCAAAAAAAGTGAGAGAAAACAATGAACCAAAATTTGATATTTGAGACTCGTTATTGATGGAAATTTGTAGAGAGGAACAAACCTCAAAAGCAACCAACCAATTGTTAATCCCTGTTCCAGATCCCCTGTCAAAATGGTAACCTGGTGGACTCCCATCCAAACAAACTGCACAATATTTTGAAACTCAAATTCCCAATTATTATAAACATCATTGAAAACAATAAGCATGATAGTAAGAGCACAATAAATTAGTATATGAAAAGAGACATAGCCAAATTTACTAACCAGCTCCTCTTGCTACCGCGTTCTGAAGATAGGTGATTGGCACATAAGAAGCCTCTGCCATCAGCGACAGCAGTGCACACACCAGAAGGTTCAACCACTGTCTTATTCTCCCACCCTCCATTCTGCACAAAGAAAACGATAAACATACACATATAGAACGATAAAAACAGAGTAAGATCTTTCCATCGATATATAAGCAAAAATACATATTAAAGGAAACCCTTTCGCCGGTGAATGAATGGATTGTTCGTTATTTGATATCATCGTTCCAACTCTCTTTTCACATCGACCTAACACTCACCGAAAAAGGATCAATTCATGCAGTTGGTATTTCAAAAATCGTAGAGCCAAACCGTTTGATTTCCTATAGAAGAAATAACATAAATTTATGACTTATGTGCGAATATTGGTTTCCTTCCACAGTGAAAAAACCCAACGCCCCTATTCCCACTAGTCTCCACACACGCGCACAGAAATCCATAAACTCAGCATTTTCATTGACGTGGTTCTCAATTGGAGCCAGCCACAGTCGTGATCCTTGATAGTGCCAAAAATCATATACACATGTGCCATAATTGCAGTTACAGTGAGTGACTAAAAAAACTCTGATGTTGTGGTGAAAATGGCGGAACAAACAGCTTCCTAAAATCTTGATTTCCATTTATTCCTTTCAGCTATCACAAGAAATTAATGCAATAACGTAATGGAAGCCAAAACTGCCGACTTGCATTGCACAAGGCTTCTCGTAAGTTTCACAAAAAGAATCACAATCACTGATCCCATTCCATTCCAATAACTAATCGCATATTCTAAGGCAAAGGCAGATCAGAATCTTCACACCAACCCCGCAAACAATCAGATGATCAAAGGAAAAACTAAAAAGATAACAGTTTGTGCAGAATGGATGACTAGCAGGTGTACCTGGAGAATGGGTTGGGAAAACCGGGTGAATAAACTTTGAAGAAGGTTCGTTAATCAAAGGCAATTGAGGGTGGTGATGGCTTATAAGGTGGTGAAGAAACACACTGTAACTAACAATCGTTAAGAAGTCTGTTTCTGTGACAGTGTTGGGAGGAAAGTGGTTTGTGGAGAGAGAACAGATTCTTAATTCTTCAGTTTAAAGTAAAGGAATTATGGTGTCAGTTAGTTCTACGAGTACAAAGATTTTTTTTCAGTTTGGACAGAGAACCCAGAGCCGACACTCATTTGCTCAAAACCCACACCAAAAAAAATGTGTTTTTTGAAAGAATGTGAAGATTTATATAGTAAAGTTTTTTACTTGATACCACATTCAAGAAAAAAAATGAAACTATTATCACAAATAGAGAAGCACAGATGTGAGTGACAGTCCGACAGAGTAAACCCAGTTGAAGAATGTCCTTAAATTTGGGATCTAAGTTCAAAGATAGTAACTTTTTATTTATGAAAATCAGAATTTTCACGATTCTCTCGTTTTCTGCCCTCGGGTTCTGCATAATAATTAACTAAATACTTTAATTATTTATTAAACAATTAAGGCAATAAGAATATTGATGCTGTCTCTGGGGCTCCAGGGTCCGACCCGAATGTGTCTGAGAAAAGCTTCGAATCTTATCGTTGTATTGCGTTCGCACATGAATGAGTGGTTCAAATGTGAAATCTTGGCGCCGACTAAATAAAAGTTTGGAACAAACAAACCCCTAACAATATTCTCCTGTGCACGCTCCTTTTCTTATCATCATGAGCTCGTCTCTCTCTGTCTCCACTTTTTTTTACATTTTTTCCTTTGACAAAATTCTAAAATAATTGAATTTTGGGGGTTTCAATTTCACAAAACAAATTCTCATCATGGCGATAATGTTGTTCTTCTGAGATTGTCTTCGCTGAATAAAGGTAAACATGCATCGATGTTTCATTGACTCGAACGTAATTTCGGCATGCATGCGTCTTCTTTCATCGATATAATGATGTCAAAGTTTACCAAGAAATCACGAAATTTACGTGTTCTAATTTAACATTGTTATTACACAATAACTAGTAAGTCGTTTTCTGTCTTTCTTTTAACAGATTGTAAAGTCTTCACAATTGATTTAAATATAAAATCTTTATATTAACGTAATTTGTATGGTTAATTATGATAATAATCTAATACTGTTTATAACTTCTTCTAGTTTTTCTCTTAATTTATCTTTTAGTCATTTATATATAAATTAAAGTAGAAGGAATGTGAAGGGCATGATTGGATTGTAAAGTGGGTGTGAGAAAAGTTAACAATTTGGTAGTAATGTTGAGGGAGAAGAAGTGGGACGCGATTGACGGTGAATTCTTAAATACCACATCAGACTTTCACTAAACAAACAGTACATATACTAGATTCATACATGATGTTTTGTTATATTCCCATTAATGAAAAAAGCTGTCATCCAATGCCACCAACCTTTTTTTGTCTTGCTTTTGAACCTCACCTCACCTTTCAAACGCAAAAGCACTTTCTAATACCTTTCCTCCCTTCAAATCAAGGGATTAATTACGCTAACCCAACCCAACTCATCACACCACGCTCCCAATTAATGTAATAAATACATCGATGCTTACTTCTCAAAGTTAATTAATTAATAGTACAATAATATATCTATATTATGGATTGATTTATTTGAATGTCATGTTTTTCATCATCATCCCAACCCTCAATAATGAGAAAAAAATTCTCACATAGCTATGTTTGTATTATTATTATTATTAGTTTAGTTGCATAATGTATTTGTTTAAATTAGAAAGTGAATTTGAGAAATTGAATTTAAGACGATTTAAAAAGAAAGTATGAAAAAATAGAGTGAAAAATATAAAGAAAATTTATAAAAGTTTTTTAGTAATGTGATGAATATGATTGAAAAAATATTTTTTTTAATTGATAAATGTGTAAGTTTAGAAACTTTTCCGTGTATTAAAAAACGGTTGAAAAATTAATTTTAATTATTTATTTATAGATTGTAATTATTTTTAATTAAAAAATTATTTTTAAAAAAATACGATGAAAAACATTTAATCAAAATTTTAAATAAATAAAAATCATAAATTATTTAATGTCCTATTTGAATAAAAATCATCAATAAATAAAATTTTTAAATTATTAAAAAATTTAAATAAGTATAAATTCTAAATTAATCAATATCTTACTTAAATAAATATCATCAATAAATAAAATCTTAAATTATTCAAAATAAAATACAAATTCTAAATTATTCAATATCTTTATTTAAATAAAAATTTGAAATATATAACCTAAAACATTTAAAATTATAAATTATTTAATGTTCTATTTGAATAAAAATATTAAATAAATTAAATTCTCAAATTATTGTAAATTTTAAATAAATACAAATATAAATTATTTAATTTTTTATTCAAATAAAAATCTAAAATAAATAAAATTTCTAAATTATTAAAAATTCTAAATAAATACAAATTTTAAATTATTTAATGTCATATTTAAATAAAATTATAAAATAAAAAAATTTACAAATTATTCAAAATCTTAAATAAATACAAATCTAAATTATTTAATGTGATTTTTAAAAAAATAAAAAATCAACGCATAATCTATTATGAAAAAAGGGATTATCCCATAAATTTTCCCCTATAATCAATTATCATGCTCGATTCTTATGTGTTCTAATGTCTATTATTTCTTAAAAAACATTTAATCAATTTTATAACATTTATGACCCGAAACAGTAAAATATATTGAAGAATAATCATGTAAACACCACAATCGTGGCTTTCTTCACTAATCTCCATGATGTTGTGCGGATTGTATTTTCAAGTTTGCTTGTATATTTTCACGCCCTAGCAAATTAGCGAATGTTAACTTGAGTGATCAGCACAAATCCCTCTGGATGAATACTATTTATCCAAATCCAAACTGAGTGTAAGATTTCGGTTCCTGTTCACCCAAATTATGATCTTAAATCTACTCATTTGATACTGGAAAATCAAACCGAATTCTGAAATATTTATTTTTTCATTTTTTATTTATTAAATAATATGAAGGAGAAAAAAATTGAGGAATAGATATATTTTAAACAAATATAAATAAGCAATTTTTTTTATAGAATTAGAAGGAAATATTATAATGTATGTGATATAATTTAATTGATTGGGTTAAAAAAACATTAATTTTAAAAATAAGTGTATGTAATATATTAATTTAGAGAAAGATGGTAAACAAATAATTAATTTAAATAATTATTTATAAATAGATATATTTTAAAGAAATATAAATAAGAAAAATATTTAATTAATTAGAAGAAAATAATGTAATGTACGTAATATAATTGAATTGATTGAGTTAAAAAACATAAATTTTAAAAAATAAGTGCATTTAATATATTAATTTAGAGAAAGATAGTAAACAATATATAGGTTTATTCTTAAATTAGACTCATTTACATATTTTTATAATTTATATTTTCTTAAAATATGTGTACTTTAAATTAATTATTTATGGAAATTTTTATTTCTCTAAATATATATATATGTGTGTGTTACATACACTTATTTTTAAAATTAATATATTTTTATTGCTCAATAAATTTAATAATATCACATACAAAATTTCTCTTATTTAAAAATTTATCTATTTTAAAAATATATACTTTTTAAAATATACTTTCTCTAATTTTTTACTTTTCTAAATAATTAAATCATACACACTTACTAAATATAATTAATTATTATTATTATTAAAAATAATTTTAATATTTCATCCAAACAATTGTTTTCAATTAATTAATTTTATAATTTTCCCCTCTCCTTCATATTACTTAATAAATCAAAACGAAAAAAAAAAAACTAACTTAGTATTCGGTTTCCTGAATTCCAACTAATTTTCCGGTGTCAGATCAATCCAAGATTACAATATCTGTTTAAATATAGTGCACATATAGAAAATAAAATCCATGTTATGTCAGAAAAACTTTCCAACAATGAACCTTGCCTTTTTCTTTTACTAGAAAATTGGCTGAATGGAGGTTTTAGTCATGAGAAATATCATTATTGGTTTTGAAGTTTGAAATTTTTGTCATAATTTTGTTTTTGAAAAATACCTTAATAATTTAAGAAAAAAAATAATATATATATATATATAAACAGTCTTCTATATTAATATATATTAAATATTGAATATACGAAACACTTATAATCAATTAAGAATTTGTTTTTATGAATTTAATTACTCTAAGTGAATTTGTTAATATAAAATTAGTTCTAACATGAAATAGTTTTTAATATTAAAAAAATTGATTAATGAGCTTATTAAAATGGTCTAGTTTATGGTTTAGATTGAATCATGCCATAGTCTATTGTCATAGTAATATAAATGATCCACAATTAAAATCACTGGTCCAAGTAAAGGTGTGGACACATGTAAGTTATAAATTTCCAAAGTCAAATTTATCTTATTCTGATTATTGTATTAATGTATATAAATATTTAAAATCACTACTTTGATAATTAACGTCTTTTTTCTACTTTTGGCTGGAATATTGGTTTGCATGAGAGGAATTTCTTGGAGTATAATTATAGTCATAATGGATAATGGATGCTTGGAAACTGCACTAGATATTAAGGAGACAAAGTCTTTATTTTGAGCTGATACACTTATATCTTGAATTTGGACAAGTTGTTGAATTCCTTGATAGATAATTTGATTTATGTATTGACATCCTGATGTATTTTTAAAGAGGTGTAAGCTTATCAGAATTATATATGCAGAATATGGCTATGTTTTGGTATTTTATTTGTAAACCTTATTTCTTTAGCATAGGAAATTTTTGTACATGGGTTTGAGTATCTCGAGTACTTCTATTTATTAAATTTTTATTACTGATTAAAAAAAACCACACATAATTATATGATTAATATGAGTAAAAACTTGAAATAATTTCTTAAATATAAAAATCAATGAGAATAGTCTCCTGAGAAACAAAGTTGCAAATCATTTTAACAACAAGCTATACCAACAAGAAAACCTTACAAATAAAGTACAAACCTACGTTGAAAAAAAAAGTTGTATAGCCATTGTGAGAACATTTATTTAAGTTATTGAAAATGTTATTATTGAAGTAAGTTTTCACAAATTCTTAAATTGTTTATTATTGTATATAATTTAGGAAATATAAGTTAAGAACTTATAGGTAAACTTGTTATTAAAGATGTTATCAAAGAAATGGCTCTATAAATACTTAAATTGTATTCTTATAATTAAATTTGTCAAAATGAAATAATTTCTTCATCTTGATCGATATTTCAAATTGAGTTTTAAATAAGTTGAACGGATTGAACTTACTTTATAGCGTCACGAAAATTTTAATCAGATAAGATTAAACTCACTTTAATACATCTTGAAATAATGTATAATACCAATTATAAAGAAATGTAAAATTATATCATAATCAATTATTTAAAAACCAACAAGGTGTACTTTGTCATAACTGATTTGATTTCTGATCATATTTTGATGGGTAAAGACAAAACCCACTTCAATAATTTTTTTAAGAAATTAATATTAAACCAATTTGGTAGAAACCAAAAGAACTATAGTTTGAGTCTTGAGTATTAATTTATAATTATATTGAATATTTCTAAGTCTTGTTTGACTCAAAATAATATTGGTTATAAAGAAGATATGGTTGTTTACTTTACTTTACTATATATATATATATATATATATATATATATATATATATATATATATATATATATATATATATTTTATTTTATGATAAATTTAGTAGTATATTCTTATTTTTGTGATCTGATTTTTTCTCTTTATCATATAAATTC
>Ga0123342_1004673_pt1 | contig 20633 bp, 17 predicted proteins | sample Turbeawhitnodule_FD_89960 | JGI IMG/M metagenome (GOLD analysis project Ga0123342, IMG submission 89960) | Root nodule microbial communities of legume samples collected from Mexico - Turtle bean Mexico white nodule | ecosystem: Host-associated > Plants > Roots > Nodule | place: Mexico: Nepantla...
AATTTAGAAACTATTTAACAATAATAGAAAATAATAGAAACTAATTTAGAAACCAATTTTTGTTTTAGTTTCTAAAATGGTCTCTAATTTAGTTACTATTACAACTAATTATTTTGGTTTCTATTTGATGATTTTCTTGTAGTGTTTGTCCTTAGAGAAAAGAATTTGAGATGCACAGGCTAAAAAAAAATTTTAAGTATAATATACTATGACACATATAATATGATGCTTACTATGATTTTGTTTATTGAGAGGTTTGTTCCATAATTAAAGCATGATGTAGCATAATTAGTGTCTACTAAATTAAAATCTATAAAATTCAATTCAAAACCTTTGTATTGAACAATCAAATCTTACAAGCCAAGTCAACTTCCACTAGCCATGTCCGTGGATTTTATTTTTACTTTGTTATTGTAAATTGAAAGAAACATTAAATAAATACAATTTAATTCAAGCTTACTCACTCAATAAAATAATCGTTGGTTTTGGCATGTGGAAATTTTATTATTATTTTTTAAATGATTGCTATCATTATTGTTTAATGTGGTTCCACGTCAATTTATTTGTGTCATGTAAATAATCAGTTTGAGAGGAGATTGGATGTGATATATCTAATGCATACCACATTCTTAATAAAACAGTAGAAACAAAATTTAAAATGTATGAAAACGAAAGTCCTTGATAACTTTTGGAGGATTAAATCAAACTTAACAATATTTATGAGTGGTAGAGTTCCTAATAAAGAGTGGAAAAGATAACCTAAAATGAAAAATAATATGGGTTTGTATTCAGTTTAATTGATTTCCAAGAGTTTTTTTTTATATGGAAGAAAGAAAAAGTTTAGAGAATGGGTGAGTCATAAAGAAAAATTTAAAGATAAAAAATAATTAGTTATTATATTAACTAAACTAGATATTATTTTAGAAATTAATTTTTTTATATCTAAATTAATTTTTATTATTAATAAAATTTGTAAATTAGCATCTAAACTAGTATGTAATTAGTTACCAATATTTTAGTTATCAACTACTTTAGATTTTAAAGTAACTAAAACCTTGGTAACTAATTAAATTTTAATTTAGAAACTATTTATTAATAATAGAAACTAGTTTAGATATTAATAATTATTTTAGTCTCTAAAATAGTATCTAATTTAATCAATATAACATCTAGTTATTTTTTGCCTCTAAAATTGATTTTTATTTAATGATTTTCTTGTAGTGAAAGATAATAAAAAAAATTACATTAAATTTGTTTTTTATAAACTTGAAATATATGTAGAAGAAGGGAGTTTATAGGCAACATCGACCCACTAAATTTGAATTGAAACATGTTAAACATAGAGACATTTTGATAGAATTTTCTCTTTACAAAGAAAAAATCAATTTTTATATATTTGGATTCTGTGGTGGAAGACAAAATTTTAAGCTAGAGATACCGCACTCTGATTATCACAATAAATGATACACTACAAGAAAATTATTAAATACAAACTAATTTTAGAGACACAAAATAATTAATCAATATATTAACTAAATTAGATACTATTTTAGAGACTAAAAAAATATTAGTATCTAAAGTAATTTCTATTATTAATAAATAATTCATAAATTAATATCTAATTAGTCACCAAAATTTTAATTATCAACTTTAAAATTTAATTAGTTGGTAGTTAAAACTTGTCAAACCATTGATACGTGTTTGCTTCAATCCATAGGTAGGCTTGTTGAGTTTCTACACTCATGAAAAATCAACAATTAATGGAGTATCACTTACATTATCACTTAGGATGTATTAGTTAGGATCTATCAAACATGATTAGGAACAAAGAAATTTATGCTCTTCTTGTTTATATTATGTTTCATTATGTCAAAAAAGTTTTAATAGATGTTAACATTAATTTGAACTAATTAATATGTTGTTTCTTTGTTGAACATTCAATAGAGTTCAAGAACAAATTAAACCAAATGATAGAAATGAATTAAACACATGTATATGATTTTGGATATGATTCATGAGGAATGAAGAAACAAAAACACATCAAGTCCTTAGAATTTCTCCACTAAACACTAGATTAAATAAGTGATTGTTCAAATGTGAAGATTTAACACTAAGAACAAACAAAAGAAAACAAAAAGATGAAAAAGGTAGAAAGGAAAGAAGATACCACTTTGAAAGAGAAAGATAAGTATAATAAGAAAAATCACCATTCAAATTAAGAAAACTCAAGATAAGATTCATAAATGAGGAACTAACCTCTTAAAAAACTTACATTCGATGAGAGAATTCTTAACAATCATTCAATTCAAAGTATGATTTATGCTATAAATAAAATTTTAAGACGTATAAAATCTAGCTAGAGAATAATAAAAGTTTAACAATTATTTTATTGGTGCACACCTCTTTCCAAACAAGCCCTTTACACGAAATATGATGATATTGACCTTGTTTGATTAGTCCATATGGTTTGCCAATCATGATCCTTGTTTTTTAATATTATATCCTAACAAAGTGTCTTAAATTTTTTAATTTAATGAAAGAAAATATTTTTCTATAATTTTATTTTCAACAAAATTACAATTAGTAGAAATGTTTTAATATCTTTTTCTAAGCTCCTGCGCATTCTTCTTGTAAATATTTCTATGTAGTCATTGAATTATTCTATAAGATCCTTCTTTTAATCCTTTCTCCCTTGAGCTCTTGTAATAACTCCACTTCTTTGTGACAAAGATTCTTCTTGAATTGGAATCATGTCATCAACCTTAAAGCTACGAATTGTTGCATGTAAATAATTTTATTCAATATGCCATTTAGGAAGATATTATTCACATAATTGATGAAGTAAGAAATTTGGTGAGAGCTAAAGATAATATTATTTTGTTTTTATCAACAAGATGACTTTTATACTTGTTTATAGATTATCAACATTTTTTTTCTCTATTTACCCACTTACTCCTTATGATTTATTAGGTAAGAAGAAGAGAAACTGGTGTTCCTAAATTATTTTTAACTAAGTCATCAAATTCCTATTATAAGCTTGGAAGAATAAGAGAATCCAAATATTAAATTAGAAAAACTTGATTATTACCAATATAAATTTGTTCAAAACCTTTTCCAGGAACATTTTGGTAAATGTTTTGACTATCTCTAATAACATGAAAGAAAAACTAGAATCATGATCCAATTGGAATTTGAATTGGAATGTGGGACACTAATGTGCAACCAACTTGTTCCAATGTTAGTTATAAAAGCATTAGGGATTTTAGAATTATGTGAAAAGGGTGATAGTTGCTTGGAGGATATAGAAAAGGTAGTGAAAAATGTTATTAGTAAATGTGAGTATATAATGTGTTGAGCTAATTGATGAAACTTTTTCTAAAACTTATGGTTTAAATCTTTTTAAGAATTCAAGTAAAAATTGTCTTTAATGAGAGAATAGTAATTCTAATAAAATTGATGATAATAAATAAAAATAATATATTCATAATTTTAATATAATTGAATATTAGAAAGATTTTCTCAATGGTCACAATCACAACCTCTCTAACCCGAGTTATAACCACCAAAAAAGGAAGATGAACCACAAAAGTAAAAAAGTGACATGAGTATTGCATTTCTTATTTTGCATTGAGTTACCACACCACTAGTTTCTTCATTAATTTGTGAAACTAAATTAAACGTTGGTTACTTGAGTCATATTAATATAAGCAAAATTAAAAACATTTTTTTTCAAAACTTTTAAAAGTAAAACTGGTATATGAGAAGAAAAACTTCAACTTCTTCAATAGAAAGATATTCAAACTTACTTTAAATAACATATTTATAGTTCGAAAAAAATCTTTTAAGAATTCGTCAATGTGTTCTTGTGACGAAAGAATATATTCCTTAGAGGCAAGATAATTAACCAATAAAATAGTTGTATTCTAACTCTCATTGTTTGTGAAAATACTCACAAACTTTGATCACAAATCCAAAAAAATAAACAATTTCAAGAACATGAAAAATGAAACATTTTGATATTGTTGTTCTCATAAAATATATATAAAATATATATGTTAGATTAATCTTTCAAACTTTAGAGTCTACTTCATTAAAGTGAAATAAACAAATTAACATAAAGTGCTGAAGACAATAGAATTTAATGCATAACATCACTAATTTATTTGAATACTTCACGAAACTAGTTAAAGAAGAAAAACGAGTAGGAATTTAAACCATAAAGAACCTGCAAACTTTTGATTTGATATTAGAATTCTTGAATGAGAATGAGGGAGAGAAAAAGAAAAGTTTAACTTAAAAATAAAATATATTCATAATAAATTCAATTAATTTACAAGATTTTATTACTATAAAAAAGATCTCATAATGACCATTGAAAAGATAAACTAAACTTCAATAATTATAAATTATACTTTTATTTTTCTCTAAAAATACTTTTTACCATTATAAGCTCACATAAAAAAATAATCTTAGAATATAATTCAAATAAAATACATAATAAAACACTATTTTAAATAAATTTGTTCTTTAAAAAATCAAATTTAAATAAGTATCACGAATATAAATATTAAAAAATTAACCTTTTTAAAAATAATTTCAGTTTTAAATAAAATAAAATATCATCTTCAAAAATTAATATTTCTCTTACTAATAACTTTGTTTTTATCATCTATTTTTTTTTTAAAGTATTCAAATAAAATTTATTAACAAATGATAAAATTATAAATATTCACGAGTTAAATAACATAGAGAGAATATAAATATTTTTTGCCAACCCAAGATTAATTAGTCTTATTAATTAAACTTTGTTTATACGCGGCCATCAAATTAAATCAGACATCATCACTTTTAATTTTCTTTTGTTTCACTTCCATTTTCTATAAAATTATGTATTACATAAGTTTGTTTCATCAACTTAATTTTACAGTCATGAAATTTTCAATATTTCACTACAGGTCTTTAGATTGAATAATTAAATCTCTATCAAAGGTTAAATAGTGACAAAACAAATTAGTTACTAAACATATGATTAAAGTCTTAAATGAATGAGAAACAAAAATGGGTGGTTAAAAAAATGGCAATTACTAACAAAGATAGTGACCAATTTAATGGTTAGTCAGTGATTTAGCAACTAAAAGATTAAATGATTGGAAAGTAAAAATTAGTCTTAAAAAGGGTTATAGAAATCATTTAATGACTAAATTTGTAACAAAAGAAGGTTATGCTAATTCAATTAGCAATATCTAATTTGAGGAAGAGACCTCTTTCAACAACCCAAAATGTAAAAGTCCATAAACTTTTCAAAACAAAACATTACCTACATACCTCACATTATTACTAGCAAAACAACACTCAAATTAATTGTTTGCTACTTCTTCTAAAACCCTCTAAATCCTCACTTTCCCTTTAAATCATGTGTCTATTAGAATAAAAACAATTCTTTTTATGCAAAAACCCTTTGTAAGTAATTCGATATTACGAACACTATAGAATTAGTATTTAATAAGAAACAAAAATAGTGTAATTATACAGTTAGAAAATGCCCATCAAGGATTTATAAAATAGTTAGAAATAATGTATTACCTTTGGCTATTAAATGAATGTTGACAGATATTTTAGCAATCTAGGTGGGTTTCTAAAAGTGGTTTATTTGGATGTTGGGGCCTTAATTACAGTTTAATTGCAGGAATTAGTGAATTGATTAGTTTTAATCGCTGTTGTTTTGTGAAGGATTTCACTGTGGCCATGCATGTAACTTATTTTGAAGCATGCTATTTAATTGGAAGCGTTTTTTGGACACACCAAGGTGAAAATTGAAGCAGCAATTACCCCATAAGATTCTAGGGTAGGTTAAAAAATGATGAGAGTCTTGAAATGCAGCAAGAAAAAGAAGTAGTAATGGTTGGAAGAATTAGGAGGAATTAGAAGCAGTGAATGGTGTTGCTAAGATGAAATGGCAGCATTAATGGGGCAGAAGAAATGAAAATGAATTGTTCCAAATTGGTAATTTATTGAATAAAAAAAGAAGAAAAAAGAGAGGAGGGAAAGTGATGTAGTTTGGTAGAGTAATTAAGAAGGAGGAGAAGTGACAGAGAATGAGAAGCTTGAGATCTGAGAGTGAGAGTGATTTTCACTCCCTCCCAAAAGAGAGTGGGTCACATTTCCCTCACCATCAAACACACACCAAATTAAATTAATTATATGCCATTTTTGCTAAAATAAATGTTGAATACTGCTTGGATTAAATTTAATGGTAGTCTTAATTATTATTATAAAAACAATGGCAATTAAATTGGTAGCATAACTGAGATGAGAAGGGGAAAAGAGGTGTAAATAAAAGGAAGAGAAAAGCTGTGTGGTGAAGCAGCAGGTGAAGGAGAAGGAAAAGAAAAACAAAACCTCTCTCTTTTTCTTCTCCATTCTTCTTCATCTTCTTCCATCTCTTGCTAAAAAAAAAAAAGTAAAAAGCTTTATTTTATTTGATATAGGCTTCCTCTCTTTGTTGACAGACACAGAGAATTCCAGCACCAACAACACTCAACACTCACATTCATTCTTTGCTTGCTCCTTTATATCACGAGATCCCCATCCCTATCTTTCTTTCTTCTCCTCTCTCTCTCTCTCTTTCTCTTTCTCTCTCTCTTTCTCTCATGTCTTCTCCTTCAGAACTTCCCAATTCTCGTTCTTCCACGCCCAACACCACCACCATCCATTGCTAACACTCAACCCCGGAGAGAGGAGAGGCTGCTTCTTTCTTTCTTCTTCTTCTTCTTTTTTCATCCCAAGCTTCAATTTTGAGCCAACCCTTTTGCTCAAAAACGATGTCGCATACCACCGGCGTGGATGCCTTCGCCGATCGCTTCCGCCACTCGCTCAGCTGCAACAACGACACCGGCAACATTAACAAGCCCGACTTCCGAGAACTCGATCTGGGCTCCCCGGTGTCACCATTGCGTACCACGCGCGCCCCGGCCGCGAGTACCAGCTCAAGCTCATCTGGGTCCTTCTCGGGTCGAACCGGGCCCAACCAGGTTCCCCGAAAGCCCGAATCTTCGCACACCAATAGTAACACTAACAACAGCAGTAGTAGCAACAACAACAACAACTCCGGCGAGCTTTCTGGTTCGAGCGAGAACAGCCCCACCGCCCGTGGCTTCAAACCGGGTCATACGAGATCCGACTCTGGATCCGCGCCGGGGCCGCTGCTGTACTCCGGCCAGACTGCTACTTCGCCGGCGATGAATGTTCTCCCCACCGGGAACATCTGCCCCTCCGGGAAGATCTTGAAGGCGGGGATGGGGATGGTGGCGAATCGGAGTAGTAGAAGCGATGTTTTGGGGTCCGGCATGGGGAACTACGGCCACGGGAGCATAATGCGCGGCGGCGGAAAGGCGGAGCCGGTGAGCTCACGCGGCGGTGGCGGCAATGAGGCAGTGAAGAGAGGTGGGCACGTGCAGAGTGTGGATCCAGAGGAATTGAAGAGATTGGGGAATGAGTGTTATAAAAGAGGGAACTTTGCTGATGCGTTAAGTCTTTATGATCGCGCGATTGCGATGTCGCCGGCGAGTGTCGCTTACCGGAGCAACCGCGCGGCGGCGCTGACCGGGCTGGGACGTTTTGGTGAGGCTGTGAGGGAATGTGAGGAGGCTGTGAGGTTGGATCCTAATTATGGAAGGGCTCATCAGCGTTTAGCTTCTCTTTTCCTCAGGTGCGGATCATTGATCGTGTTCTTTTGTTTGTTGTTTGTTTTTTGTTGAAGGTGGTGCTAGTTAGGATTGATGGCATTGGTTCATTTGAGGCCTTCTTCCACAAGCTAAAATCAGATTATGAATATCAGCTTTTGGAGAAGCTGGTGCATTTGTTGATTTTAACTTGTAGAAGAAGCTCGATTCGTTTTACATTCTTAATCTCTTGTTCAACAGGATTTTGGTTGCCTTATTAGGGTAGAGTGTGGAATTGTGAATGGAAAGTGGTAATGTGACAGGTTAGGACAAGTTGAGAATGCTAGGAAGCACCTTTGCCACCATGGGATGCAACCAGATCCATCGGAGATGCAGAGGTTGCAAGTGGTGGAAAAGCATATCAGCAAATGTGGAGATGTAAGGAGGATAGGGGATTGGAAGAGTGTTCTCAGGGAGGTTGATGCTGCCGTTGCTGCCGGAGCGGATTCTTCTCCTCAGGTATGGATTATTGTTTTCATGGTTTCAGATTGTGATTGTGGTTTCAGTTTTGTCGCGATCCTTGCTGTCAAATGTGGCTGATGCAGCCGCGATTGCAGTGGTGAGAATGCGGCTGAAATTACCGTTATTTAAAACCTTTTTTTTTGTTATCATTGTTTTACTATATCTGAGTTGAATATGTTTTGGAGGAGTGGATGAATAGCTGAACTGGTTGGAAATTGAATTTACAGCTCTTTATGTGTAGAGCAGAAGCGTTTTTGAAGCTCCACCAGATTGATGATGCAGAAACAGTTTTGTTCCATATACCAAAATCAGAGTTGCACACTAATTCCACTTCTCAGGCAAGATTTTTTGGGATGGTTTCTGAGGCCTATTTCTATTTTGTGAGAGCACAGATTGAGATGGCATTGGGAAGGTGAGTTCATAAAACACTTCTAGCCTTGATGGTAAATCCTAAGATGGTGAAAGGTTTATGTTGGAAAGTGAAAATGGATGATGGGTGTGTATTGCAGGTTCGAGAATGCCGTTACAGCTGCTGAGAAAGGCAGTCAGATTGATCCCCGGAGTGTTGAAGTTGCTGTTTTGCTCAACAATGTGAGGATGGTGGCTAGGGCTCGAATGCGTGGCAATGATCTCTTTAAGTCTGAAAGGTACACCGAAGCTTGCTCGGCTTATGGGGAAGGTTTGAGACTGGACCCTTCCAATTCTGTACTATATTGCAATAGAGCAGCTTGTTGGTTTAAGCTTGGGCAGTGGGAAAGATCAATTGAAGACTCCAACCAAGCTTTACACATCCAACCAAATTACACCAAGGCCCTTCTTCGGAGGGCTGCATCTAACAGCAAGGTGAATTGATTTCTTGTTCTTCATGATACTCTTTTTTTTTTTCTTGAGTGTCTGTGATGCGATCTTTTCTTTTGTTATTAAATGCAGCTAGAACGATGGGAGGAAGCTGTCAAAGATTATGAGATCTTGCGGAGAGAACTTCCAAATGATAACGAAGTTGCTGAATCTCTTTTCCATGCACAAGTTGCCCTAAAGAAATCACGTGGGGAAGAAGTATATAATTTAAAATTTGGTGGCGAAGTGGAAGAAGTATCAGGTCTGGAGCAGTTTAGAGCTGCAATATGTTTACCAGGTAATCAAGATGGTCAGAGACGAGTCTTCTGCTGCAACTCAATTTGGTGATTCTTAAAGTGTCTTTCTTGATAATATCTATAAACTTGGCAGGTGTATCTGTTGTCCATTTTGAAGTTGGATCGAACTCACAATGCAAACAAATATCACCATTTGTGGATGCACTATGCGGTCGATATCCATCTATTAACTTCCTCAAGGTAGAGCTCACTTTACACATTAAATGAAGTATTTTTTACTCTGTAACTGCTGTTTTACTTAATTTAGACTTAAAAGAGCAACACATGGAAATTCCCTAATGCATGCAACTGTGTTTTTGTGTCTTTGAATGAAGGTGGACATTCAAGAAAGCCCAACAGTTGGTACTGCGGAGAACGTTAGAATTGTACCAACCTTCAAGATATACAAAAATGGCAGCCGAGTGAAGGAAATTGTTTGCCCCAGTCGTGAGATGTTGGAACACTCTGTGAGGCATTACAGCTTTTAGAAGTCATGGCTTGTAATGCTTCTCCGTGGTGTTTTGCTGTTGTTGTTGTTTCCCCAAACCTCCTCCGGTTAAACCCTGTAGTCTCTGCAGCTCAGCTCCTCCAGCCTTTTGATCCCACCCACCATAAAGTGATGACCGACCCCCATACCTGTGACATAGTGAAAACCAGATAATAATGTGTTTAGCAGCCAATGGCATTGGATCCCAGAGATAGTGTAGTTCCTTTTGGAGTTTTTATTTATTCATTCATTCCTCAATTGCTCTTTGGTTCCCACCAATGCCCTTTGTCGAATTTATTTTTCTTCTCTACTCCTTGTGAGTTCAGTAGGTCAGCTGTTCTTGTATCCCCAGTTTCTTTAAGGTGAAAAGAAAAAAAATGTTTAAAATGTATGTACAATTGATTTAATTATGAGTTTAAATTACCTCTTAAGATAGAGAAATATAGAGAGAGATAGAATGAAGGGGAAGATGTATATATGTGATGTGATGATATATACAAGAGTGGAGGGGTTTGAGGGGAGAGATAGGTAGTGAGTTAGCAAAAGGAGGATGAAGATGAAGATGTTATTATTATCCTATCTTAGACATTTAATGAATAAAAAGTTGGCATATATATTTTTGTGTGTATTTGGTTCGTTACATGGTGTTATTGAAGAGTGAAGAGTGATTGAAATGAATGATGGATGTTGGTAAGGTAATTAAAAAGGAGAAGAATAAAGTAATAAAGGTGGCAATGGGGGGTTGGTGGTTAGGGTCACATGTGGGCATTTAAGAAGTAGTTTTCTTTGAAACGGGGGCAGCTGTGTATGTGTTGAGAAGTGGATGAGAAGTGCTGTGGAATCTTGTGTCGGTGCGCCCAGCTGTTCAAACCACCGCCATTCACATACGATGGCTTCACGTGGCCCACACGTGCGCTGTAAAAGGACTACCCTATGTCTGCTATTGCCTACTGCTCCTTTACTCTTCTTCCAAATAATCTAAACCTTCCTTTCTTATAACTACTAATCCAGTCAACAAAATACTCTTTTCTTTCGCCTGTTAAATCACCATCTATACAACCTACATTAATCTCCTCTTTCTACCCTTTTAAACGTCACATTCAATCAAAAATTATAATTTTCAGTTATCTTGTGAATTTGCAAAATTAGGTTCCTGGACTAAATTAGGTTCCTAGACCTTCAATACCTTTTTCTTCAGAATGAACAATTTGACAATTTAAGAATTCCAGAAACCCAATTTCAAAAATTGTAAAATATAAAGTATACAATTAAAATTCGTCAGTGTTAGACCTATTTAAAAATTCTCAAAGATAATTCAGAATGTTACTCTTGTGTTGTATCTGATATCATAAGAACACCTAACACAGATAGACAAATATGCCAATACGTTAAGCTATCGAATGCACAACCAAACATATTGAACACGTACGGACTCACGGAAAAGGATAGAATTCAAGACAAACTTATTCGAAAATTTTGTACTATTTAAGTTTGAGGATCCCAAATTACTTGGGAGTTGGGAGATGAAGTGTGTTTAAATTTGTCAGATAAAATATCACATATTTTCATACAAGTTCCAAGACAAGCCTTCCAGGTGAAAGAAAGTAATAAACAGGTAACCTGAAGCTATGGGAAATATTAACTCCAAAATAGTTTAATAGATAACTCCAAATTCGCGTTTAGATTTGACAGTTATACAGCATACACTTCCACTATAGTTATTTGAAGCCAGAAGTTCCCACTCCACCCAGCATTACGCGCCAATGGCATATAACCGAGTCCATTCCTTGGCTGCACATTTCAATGCCACCGTTTAATAAGATAATATCATGCATATAACAACTAAGTTTTATGTAATCGTACAAGCAGAAAAGGGATACCATACCTGTTTCCACAGCCTCAGCCTCGTTAGTTTTCCAATGCTTGGCAATGTTCTCAGAGAGAGGGTCATCTGGGTTGGGTGCACTTAGAAGAGCTTGAATACTACAAGAGGGTTACAAGATCACAATATCAGTACTCTTTGCAATCACAGGGCAGGTTAAATTTTTTTACTCCTTTGCCACAACATTGTCGCCCCCAGGTCCAGATACTACTCTACAGAAATAAAAATTAAGCTCCAGATACTCTACAGAAATAAAAAATTAAGCTCCAGATACTCTACAGATATAAAAAAATTATGCTCCTGATAGATGGATACATACAAACTTAGCGTACATATGCAATGTTTCTTCTCCCCTTTAGTTTTTAGAAAGTGGAATTTAAACTTAACTTAACCCTAAATCCTAAAAACCCTTAACTTACAATATAAAAACAAATTCATAAATGAGATTTGAACCAGCCTATATGTTATAATTTGATCTTATCTAGTCGACGTGAGATCTCTAACACATCCCCTCATGCTTAGAAAATCAAGTGAGAATAGAGAGGAGTTCAATAATGATGATGACACTATAAGTCCAACAAACCTTGCGAAGATAGGTTTTGTCATGCTCGAATACCATCTTTTATAACTTGACGTATCTCTACACCCATGGCAATACAGAAATAGAGTGTAGAGATGATATAAAGATAGGATATCTTTATTTCAAAAACTACACCCCTAAAATATCTCCACAATGAAATAAGCATTTGGCATATTCATCAATTATCAGTTGAACCAGCTCCTCCTCCAATAGAAAATCACAATCCACTTGATGACATTCGCAGGACCCTGCAGAAAAGACAATTTGCCCATCCATCTCTTAAACACTATTTTGACAAGCTTCTGCAGGCATGTATATTGGGAACCTTTTGATTCCGAAGACAAAACACAATTTGTTTGTGGGGTTGCTGTCCATCCACTCACTGCTGAGATTGTCAAACAACCTTTACTTTTCCAAATAAAATAACAAGTACCTGTGCATGGATTTGGAGAAAAAGATAACTGAACATTTCTGACAAGTAGAATTCCACACACGATTTTTTCTGAAGAAATGGTGCAAATATCTGAAGAACTCTTCCCCTCTGTCTGCTATTAATAGCCAGTACAAGAGCTAGTCCTGTATTTTTTGGCAATCCCAAAGTCAATATCATTCTGATATTCCCATCCTGAACATGATTTCTTTTGAAAGTTACAGTACCACAATTAGTTTCAGCCAGAAAATCTGACAATTTACCATTGTACAATGTACAGTACTGTTCCTCCTGTCAGATTTTGTGATGATAATTTTCCCACTAGCAATCTTTTTACAAGGAAGATTGTATTGCATTGGCATGGGAACAGATAATAATTTTTCAAAAATACCTGCCTCTCTATCTGAGCATTTTCCCAAGAACATCCAAATTCCAATAACTTCCCTATATGGATCAACCAATGTCTTATGGGCATTTTTCTTCTGCTCAGTGCTATCTATTTTCTCGGCCTGCCCATGTTCATTTGGTAAAACACTCACCTACATTTTTCCTTGTTTCCAATACATGGAGTTGTTTTTGCCCAGCACTTGTTTCCATGGAAGTTTTTGTTGAAATGGGTGGACTGAAGGACCCTGCCTGCACATGATGATACTGATGTGGAATTGCAAGGATAAAGGCATTTGCGTGCATTTTTGCACAATGGTTTCCAGTGATTAGAGGTGGTGTATATTGGACTGTTGATACCACTACTGTCCTATCAGCATTTAAGGAACACTTTGATGCTGCAACTTAGCAATTTTGTATCATTGCTGTACAAAATTGTCATTGGATTACAGGTGTATGGGAGATACTATTAAGACGAGCGTGCAAGAAGCCATTAAACAATTGTCATGGTTTTTTTAATCCTGTGAAACACTCATTACATGGGGGGTTTGCATCATGTTGTGCTCTTGTAGTGGAAAAAATATTAGCACTGGACTCCTCTCTGAATCTGTAGGTCTTGTATCCATATTTATACATACCAGTTTAGTCACTTCCTTTTGAGTGGCTTATAAGGATGCGATTCATAATAAGGCAACAGGTATGATCCTCATTCACATTATAGTGGAAGCTGTGGACAGTGCGAGAGCAGCCTTTGGTTTTGGGAAAGGCATTGAACCGCAATTTGCACCTATAACACCATTGGAAACGATAGCAGGCTCTCTTGAAAATCTTAGTACTGAAGGTTTGGTACAAACAGGCAAATCTTTAAATATGCAAATAAATTCTGGTCTATGCTCACTGAAGAGCATAGCAGGAATATTTGTCTACATTGTCAAGTTTTGTAAACAAGTTAATGGGAGCAAAATCGTGGTTGTTGAAAGGCACCACTATTCTCTTATATGAGGACATTGATGGATGGCTGAAAGAGATTTCTGAGATGCAGGAAGCTTTCTTGGTTTAGGCATACTGTAGTCAAGATGAATTAATACCGATTCAAAGTCTGAGAGACGGGAGCAAATTTGTGTAGGAAAACTTTCAAAAGTTGTGAGGCTTTTGTGGGCTTCTATAATTTCCAAAAGGTGTGAGGACATGAGAAAATTGTTGCATGAGATTACTGCACAGTCTGCCAGCCAATAGGATAATTCCCTTTAAAAAAATTGCACAAGGAGAACCACATGCTGGCAAATAGTTGCTGATAAATAAACTGCACAATTTTCAATGCCATCTGAAGTTGGGCAAGGGCTCAACATGCTCTCACAATCCAAGTGATCACTTTTGGAGTGGTTACAGACGGCGACCATTAGTGTTGATAGACAACTTTGGTGCCATACAATGTGAGCCATTTGTAGCAGGCCAAAGGTCCCTATATGGCCTCAAGCAATCACCCCATGCATGGTTTGGGCATTTTGAACTATCATCCAACAGTTTGGAATGATATGAAGTGATCTTTACCATTCTTTGTTCTATAGTCAATCCCCAAGGATGTATCTACCTCATTGTATATGTGGCCGACATTGTTATCACACATTGTGATAAGGTATCGTACAACTAAAAAAATATCTTGCTCAAAAGTTCTAGACCGAAAATCTGACATATTTGGTATATCCTTGGTGTAGAAATGGCACAATCCAAGGATTGTTCGTCATATCTCAAAGAAAATATGCCCTCAACATTCTAGAAGAAATATGGATGATAAATGCAGCCTATAGACACATCAATGGTTCCAAGTGTCAAACCTGTACCTAACCAAGGAGAACCTTATTCTAATCCTGGGAGATACATAAGGTTAGTTGGTAAGCTAAATTACCAGCTTAGTAAGTCAATTTTCAAACACTTTTGTCAAGACCATTAGGATGCAATCATGTGGACCCTACCTAAAGTATATTAAGAAGGCTCTTGGAAACTTCCCCATTTATGAATATAAGGAAAATACTCGAATTGTTGGATATTCTGAGGCTGACTGGGCAGGGTCACTAAGCAATAGAGGCTCCACTTCAGGGTATTGTGTTCTTCTTGGAGGTAATTTAATATCACAGGAAAGTAAAAACAAAATGTTGTGGCAAGGTCAAGTGCAAAAGCAAAACTCAAGGCAATGACATTAGGCACTTGTGAGTTCATATGGTTCAAACAACTCCTCAAAGAGCTTAAATTTGAAGAAAGTTAACAAATGCAGCCAGTATGCAACAACCCGGCAGCATAACACATTGACTCTAATCCTATATATCATGAGGACCAAACATATTGAGATGGATTGTTATTTCATAAAAGAAAAACTGGAGTCTAGAGAGATCACCTTTAGATTTTTCAATTTTAATGAACAGTTGGCTGGCATATTCATTTTATCTCAAAGAGAACCAATTGATTATATTTGCAGCAAGCTAGACCTATATGCTCCAGCTTGACAGAGGGTGTTATAATTATAGAAATAAGGAATTGATCCTATATAATCAGGAACTAGATTATAAATGTATTATTAGGAACTTTTTTATTTATTCTTTTATCATATCTTTGTTATTAGAGGATATCAAATCTCATCTACTTATTATGGATTCCTTTTTCTTATTAGTGTAAATAAAACACATGGTTTCCACTTACTATTACAATTTTCTTTGTACTTTAAGGGGGGCTAGAACAAAATATAAAAAGTTTTAAGAACAGTCTTTTGCGCAATAAAGTTTTACTACACCAAATGGAAAAAGAAAATCTTCAAGCAAAGTGACTAAAATACCAAAGTTTAATTTCTTAACTTCTATTTTCATACTTGATTTCTCTGTATGTACATCACCACATCTTACAGACAGCCACAAAGACAAGGGCTGAGACTGAAAAATTGATTGATATTTACTATATTTCTTCAGGAAATTAATAGGTCTGTCAATATACATCCACTAGCAAAAAATTTAACTTAAATATACCTCAAAAGTACAGTGCGAATCTGAAGGGCAGGACTCCACTTGTCTTTCAGAATGTCAAGACATATCCTGCCAAGCTGCAATAAACTTTGTCTAAGATAAATCATTACCGAAGAAAAAAATGGAAATGTAGGGGAAGCTAAGTGTACCTACCTTATCAATGTTCGGATGATATATTTTTGTCAGAAATCTAACCTGAAAGAAGCAATGCATGGCTGCATTAGAAATAATTGTAGAAATGGTTTTATAAAGGCACCCATTAAATTAATCCATAAGGTATAATCATCATTAAAATTAAATCTAAACTAGTCGGCCAAATATGAGAAAACTGCACAATAACACAATTATGGGTTGGATATATATAATTAATTATCCCTTTAAGATGGGGTGCGGGATAGGGAAGAAAAGCTCACTGTACCCCCTTGGCCAACACAAAACTCAATCAGATGGAAGTAAGAGATGTAAGTACACACTTTCCCTAAACCCTTTCCTGGAATAGGTAAATGGGTTCCAGTGTATGGTAATTAGTATCATCCTAGTTCTATCTTCCTAACAAAATGCTAAGGCTTAATATTAAGATCACAGAAGACAGCTGAACATTATGCCAACAAAAGTCATGGAGAAAATATTTCAATTATACTAATAAACAAAAATAACATTAACTTTAAGTCTGTTTACAATTGTTTCAGTTTCAACAAGGGAAGAACTGAAAGACGTGACTGAATTTAGACTTTAGAAACTGGCTGTTCAATTAATTACAGATTTTTGAGATATACCCCATGACATTAACAGGACCCAGGCAGTCAACATAATATTTACCAAAATTCAGGGTTAAAAATAAGTCAGATGAAATATATTTAAGTTGAGTAGAACTCAACAGATACTTAAAACCAAATGGTTAATACAGTGTATATAGGAAAAAAATTAAATTATTTACCTTAGGAGCAGCCATCGGATATTCTTCTGGCAAAAATAATTCTAGTTTAAAAACTCCACCTGTATTACAAACCAGAAAGTTCTACATTAAGAAATATGAGACTTTATTCTGGGTTTGGGGAAATAAAAACATCAGTATCATCAAACTAGATAGGATATCGTCATAACTAAAAATAAGGAATTACAATTGGGAGTTCAAAATTTCATCCACCTTACACAAGAAAACCTCCTGCATTATACTGCAGGGCACACTACTGTCCTACAGTAAAGTGCAAAATATTAACGCAAAAATACAAGAACTATGATATCAGTGATTACATATACAGGTGTATGTATTCTATACAAATATATGCAGTTGATTTCTTCATTGATGATTTTGTATTCCAAACTTTATGCTGTAAAGGTGTACAGTCCAGAAGTTCCAATTTTATTTGGATAAAGCTCTCCGTAAGCACTTACAAGAGAAGAAAAAAAATAAGGTAAAATGCATTGAGTTTCTCCACAAAATAAAATCAACTAGCACGCCTTACCTGTTTAAGAAGTTTTTTCTTTTCTGTGTTAAGGATAGCTTTTGAATGTTATATGAAAAGAACTTTTATAAAGGTTAAGTTGATTTATAGCTAATAGAAGAAGCTAAATTCATTTTACATTTTATTTTATTCTCCTATAATATAAGTGACTAAGGAGTAATTTATCCAAAGAAGGCCTTCATAAATTGAATTCTTAAATGTACAAACAATAAAGAGAATGTAGTCTTGTATAATGACACTAGCTATGTATTTTAGTTTCAATTTCCATGCATAACCAAAGCCATCGCACTCTTTATAGTGGGGAGAGGACCGACCCTACCACTTTATACAAGGAGCCAAAAAAAGAGGGAACTAAAATAAAATAAAAGAGCTCAGCATACATGCAATGACCCTACAACATTCCTTCAACCCAATCTTTTAACCTATTTTCTCTCTTTTTCAAGTCAACCATTCAAGTGTTAAAGCCCCACAAGCAACTATTAGGTTTAGAATCTAGTTTGTTCACAAGAAAATGCTTTATTAGTTATTATACTAGAATAGTTACCGAAGTATGCTAGTAATGAGCCTTAAAGCAGTTTCTTGATGCAGTGAGGGTGGAAACCTATAAAAAATTATTATAACATACGGTGTCTGGAAAGTTCAATGTCTATTTGAAAGATATCTCTGGTCAGTGACAAACATGAAGGAAAACAATGTGCACCAAGATAATGCATTTCATTGAAAATTGTCTAAGTTTCAGGGGTAGAATGGGGCACGTTCATCATAATAATTCAAGATGCAGAAAAACCTATAGTTATTAGTGATTATAACAATATCACTTAATACTTCTCTTCCACCCCCATCATTTATATTGCCAGACAACAAGAATCTAACAGGCCAACTTTTTTACACATTCAGGCCATTTAGGCATAGTATAACTGTTAACATATGATGACAGATATAAAATGTAATAAAGTGGAATTATTCTGGTAAAAAAATAGTTTTACTTCCAGAAATGTTTGCAAAACACATTTTAATTTTCTGAAGTGCATAGAAAACATCAATACAATACTTTCAAAGCACCCAAATCAACCGGGAATTATTTTTTATTTCTTTCCGACTCTACAAATCATTAAGAATTTCAAGGTATAAATTCAAGCCGTTAAGTTCATTACTACCTTCATAAGGTGACTGAGTCGGTCCAAGGATCATAACGTTGAAATATCTCATATTGTCTTCCGAGGGGGAAGCACTAATTCCAGGCGCTGCATAATCAGATCATAGCACAAGATACAGAAACAGTTAAGTCAGCAGAACAAAACACACCAAGGACGAAAACCATGCATAAACCCCCAAAGTAACACTCAAGACATCTTAAAAATTTAACAAAAAATAATAGACACGACAGAACAGGCACTAATCATTTAGCTTAAGACGAGATTCTAAAGCACTCAATTGCTACAAATTTCAACTTACCTGGCTCACTGAACAAACGCTGCGTTTCCTGTCGAGATCAAACAAAAAAAAAAATCACCAAAACATTCACAATTATCAAATTCAAACACAGAACGAATCAAATTGCAGAAACAAAACACAATAAGGGGGGTCGAACCCCGAATTAGCACCAAAGACTTCCCATTTGTGTTTTCGGGTCACGATCACTGAAATTAAGGAATTTAAAGTGAAAAAGAATCCGTTTTGAAATCGACCCTAAATGGAAACAGCAGTTATTTGTTCAATCAAGCTCATGGGTCACACGATACTAGAAAATGAACAAAGGTAGGTAGCATGAACGGATTTCGGGTTCTTTTGGTATTTGGCATCGATCAATGAAATTGAAATGGGGATCTTAAGGAGAAAATGGAAACAAACCTTGATGATTCTTCGAGGGAGGTTACTGTTGGCCATAATCAGGGTCGATTGCAAAGCACGCAATAGGGTTTTGAGTCAAAGAGAGAGAAACAGAGACAACTTTCTCTCACTAACACAAAGCAGAACAATGCTCAATGAAAGCCCATTATCTCTCGCCCCTATTTATATAATCTTTTGCTTTGCTGAAAATAATAATTAATAGTAACAAATAACAAAGAGTTTCAGTCGGAAAAAAAATATAAAAAAGAGTAAATATCACATGTTAAATTTTAATTAATATTTATTTATATTTTAAAATTATATTACATGTTAAAGTTAAACTAATAAATAAAGTATTAAATTATTTTAAATCATATGAAATTTTATAAAAGGATACTTAATGAAAAATCTCTGACTAAATATTATAATATTAATAATAAAATGCGAAATATGTGAATGCCATAAGTTAAAGGATGAACAATACATTTTTTTATTATTAAAAATATCATTTTATTTATGACAACAAAATTATTTATTCTACAAAATATTTTTCCTTTACTTCTTAAACCCAAACACGCGTGCAGAAAATGTTTGAGAAATAGGTTTTTAAGATTATATATAACAGTTTAGAAACTGCATGCAATATTTACAACAAATAATATTGTTGAAGCAACCGAATTTGTTTATTTTGCAGTGACTTTTTTATTGCTAAATGAAATTGTTATATTTGTCACCAATTTTTTTTTATTTTAAAGTGACTTTTTTTTATTGTTAAATGAAATTTCTAATATTTGTCACTAAATTAGGGGCCAAATTTTTTTTTTTCAATTAATTATGCATGTAAAAAATATATAATATGATAATTATATTTTAAACATATAATTATAATTAAAAAAAAAAGTTTTCTCCATTTTTGTTGTTGTTTCCTCCCTCTCACTCTCTTATTTTGGTCTTCTTCATTTTCCTCATTTTCTCTCAGGCCCTATTTCAAGTTGTCAGTTTCGTGAGTTGGTAAGTTCTTGTTTGAAATCGCAAAAGTAGAGAAGACTAATGCTTTGTTTGGATTAGAGAGTGGATTTGAGATGATTTAAAGGGAAAGTGTGAGGAAAGTGAGGTTGTTTTTTATCCTGCCGGTTGACCTAGCGCGAGAGCGTTGCCTCGTCACGATCCTCCTCACCAGCTTGACACCACGTGCCCTTCAAGTCCACACCTCAAATAGCCTCTCTGAGAACCTGAAAAACACAAGG
>Ga0123342_1004674_pt1 | contig 20633 bp, 9 predicted proteins | sample Turbeawhitnodule_FD_89960 | JGI IMG/M metagenome (GOLD analysis project Ga0123342, IMG submission 89960) | Root nodule microbial communities of legume samples collected from Mexico - Turtle bean Mexico white nodule | ecosystem: Host-associated > Plants > Roots > Nodule | place: Mexico: Nepantla...
AAGTAATAATTGTCCCTAAGGACGGATATCGATCCCACAAGGAACAATGAATTATCGAGTACAATATTCGCTAAATATAACAACAGAACAATAAAAAGAGTTTGAAGTGATTATGTTGGCACTAATCAATAAGAAAACAAACAAATAATTAGTTGCTTCAATTGGAAAAATAGGGATTAGTATTCATCTATCTCACTCTCATGTATTTTTATTAGCATGTTAATATTTAGTTCTTTGATTGAAATTGACGCCCGAAGAAAATTTATTTATATCGATCTCTCGCATATAAAATTCTTAATAATGTTTCCTAAATATCAATCTCTCGCATACTTATAAAAACAACTTAGAAATCACAATTAGACGTTAATGGCAATTAACATTTCAAGTCTATCTCTAGCACTCAAATATGTTAAGTATTGATGTTTAGGTCCGAACCCTAAAAATACCTCTCAGTCATATTTAAGATTCTCAATTTCTCACGGAAAGTTAAAAGTAAAACAACAATACCAATAGTGAATCAAGAACTGAATATAAATATATAAGATATCACCTCAATACATAGGAGTTTGAGCAGATTACTCTTGTTCCTGCCGGTTGACCAGATCGTTCTTCGTGCGTAGCTAAGACCCACGTATCAAGGATTCCTTCTTCTTCGTTCCAAACCTTCACCCTTCGCCGCCATGAATACCTGAAACAGAGAGAACAAAGGGCGCCCTCGCGGCCGTTTGCACTCCGACGCTCAAGTCAGTACTGACAGAAAACACCGTGCACCTCCGTATCAAAACACCGCAACTACAATGTTCAAAAGGTGCGTAACTGAATTCTAACTGTATTCTCTCTCGTTCTCAAGTCACTCGTGCGTACAGTGTGTAAGCGCAAATGACTAAGAATGTGAAAACGTACCTTAGTCTGCTGACAGCGAAAGCTTATATACCTTGTCAGTGCTTCTGCCACGTGTCTCCTTCTAACTTAAGCGTGACTCTGTGTGGGAGGCCTTACGACGTTGTAACCCAACTTAGGGAAATTCTAGCGTGTAAGTCTCCCTTCTCGAAGTGCAACTAGCGCGGGATGATCCCTCAGGCGTCAACTCATACGCCCAATATCAGAGGGTTCATCCAGGCTGAGCGCGTACTGCCCTCGCACGTCCCATGCATGCCGATCACCACTGGAACGAGACTCTACCGGGTCGTATCGATTCTAGTGGTTATCTAGCGGTGGGGCGTACTGCCGCTTCCCTACACCTTCATGCATGGTCTTGGCGACGCCCAATATCAGAGGGTTCATCCAGGCTGAGCGTGTACTGCCCTCGCACGTCCCATGCATGCCGATCACCACTTGAACGAGACTCTACCGGGTCGTATCGATTCCATTGGTTCTCTAGCAGTGGGGCGTACTGTCGCTTCCCTACACCTTCATGCATGGTCTTGGCGATCTGGGCTTCTCTACACTAATAGCTGGGATGTGGCCTTCAAGCCACCTTTCTGACTCATCTTCCTCTTCGGGTGTCGAGGACCGAGGACGCCTCGCCCCTTCTCCAAGCCGACACCTCCTCGGTCCTCTTCCACGTGAGCCTAACGAGACCCTTTTCCAACCAATTGAACCTCCAGCGTTGGCCCCTCCTTCGGTCAACAGTCAACTGAGACCTGGACGGTACACAAGCCCCCAGTCTCGAGTTGGCGACTTGCGCAGCGAAGAGACTAAGGCCACGCCCGGTCATACCTCCGAGCCCACGCCCACTCAACCCGTGGGGCCACGCCCGCATATCTCTCTGAGGCCACGCCTGGTTATCTTGCGTGGCATTCCGTACCTGATTGCCTTACGTGGCGCTCCATGATAGGATGCATACTGTGCACTAAAGCTTTTCTCTGTCCACGTTTGGATAACTTACACGTGGCACAATCCATCGGCTGGGTCTTAACGTCGTTTGCGCTTCTTGCCTTCGTTAAGACCCTTCGAAACATACACTCCACTTCACTGTTCCATCAAGCCAACTTCTCTCACAAGTTTCTTCTCCTTCCTCGCGTTTCTCTGCATTTCATTTTCCTCCAAGCTCGAGGCTTTCCCCTGATCGACCATCAAAGGTACCATTTTTCTTTGATCATTGCTTTTATTACTCGACATTCTGCTCTATTGAACTGCCTGGGTCTGTTTAGATTTCTTCATTTCCCATTTTCTCTGCATTTCTTCGTTCCCCTGTTTTTCTGAACTTTCTCGCGTGGGTAGGGTTTTTTGGGGTTTCCGTAGTTTGACACCATATCCCCCTTGCTGAACCTTTGTCCTTTCTTTTTCTAGCTTCTTCTTCAATGGCGCGAACAAAGACCACTGCCAACCCTCCACCTCCACTTGTAAACTACAGAGAGTCCTACTCTTGGGCCTCTGATAGGCTTCTTACTGAGTCCTCAACCCTAACCTCGACTGAAGATTGGAAGGACCACACTAAGAGTGAACCCATAGGGAAAGCGTTTGGGAGGGACGATGATGCTTACATCTCCGTTCGCCCCTGCGTACCTGGTGAACCCGTTTGTGTGGACAACCGCTCCAACAACGGGGAACCCTTTTTCTTCTTCTATCAAACCGTCTTCAAACGCGTAGGGCAACGTCTCCCCTTCAACAGCTTTGAGAGGGAGCTACTTATAGAATTGAACGTGCCCCTGCCCAGCTACACCCCAATAGCTGGGCATTCATCAGGGCCTTCTCACTTCTCATGGGGTACCTTGGCCTCTCCCCTTCAGTGGATGTCTTCCTCCACTTCTTTGAAGCGAAGAGCCCCGGGAACAACCTCTGGGTGAGCCTTAGTGGCGTAACTGGGAGGGTGCTCTTCTCCCTCTTCCAGCAATCCTACAAGGGATTCATGGGGAAATACTTCAGAGTGTGCGCCTCTAACCACGAGCGCACTGCTCTTGATGGTTTTCCCCTGTACTGGGTGGAGGAACTCAAATTTAGCAAGGCTAAAACTCTGGACGAGCTCTCCTTAATTAGCCGTGAAACATGCCAGGTCTTGGCCAGCCTAGGCATGATCTTCAGATTCGCTGGACTCCTGGCTCGCAGTGGTGTTGCCGGCAAGGTAGGTCCTTCTGCACCTCCTACTTCCACCAATGTGCCTTCAACTACAACAACCCCTGCAACCCCCACCCCTGGCTCACCAAAGGATGCCCATAACTCTCCGGCTCCAATCGAGGCTATCCCCCTGGCCACGGTTAGAGCTGCTTCACCTCCAGCCCCTTTGGGAGGAAACGAGGGTGTGGTGCATATAGAATCTGACGAAGAGGAAGGGTTTGTTGGGGATCCTACCTTTAAGAGGAGAAAGACTGACAGGGTGGCCACCTCCCATTCTTCTTCCGCCAAGCCCCCCAGCGGTGCACAAGACGAACCACCGAGGTCCCCCTCTCCCCCACCTCATCTTGCTCTCGAGGAGGCGGTGGGGACTTCGGCTGGGCCAACTCCCGCAATCGCCCCTGAGCTCCCTTGCACCTTTCAACACCTCTTAAGGGGTTGGCGGCAAGTTGAGTCTGAAAACTTAGCAGCTGAAGATGTGATGGACGAAAGCGTACACTGCATCCTCGGGAACTACCTTGTTCGACGCCATAAACACCGAGAGCAGACTGCTAAGGAGAAACTGGCCCTGGTTAACGAAGTGGCCAAACTGAGAGAAGAGTTGGACCAGCGCCAAGCCGTGGTGAGCGAGGTGGCTCATTTAAAAGAGGAAATGGCTCGGCTAGGGCAACACTTCCTCAGAAAGGAGAACGCTCTCAACGAGGAGCTAAGGGTGGTTCGTAATGCTGAGCGTGAGGCCAACAAAAAACTCCACGAGCAAGGGCAGGAGTTCGCTACCCTCTTGAGCAGGGTGCTGCCTTTGCGAGTAGAACTGGCTGATTTGAAAGATACCCTCAAGGAAAAAGAAGAGAAAATAACCACCTTGGAGGTTCTTCTGGGCAAGGTTGAGGGCGATCTGGCCACCTGCCAACAAGCACTGGAAGAGAAAACTGAAGCCCTCGCTGCTCACGTTGAAAAAGCTAAGGAGGTCGAGGCGGAGCTCTTAACTGATGGCGCTGAGGCCTATGGCGCTGGGTTTGAAGATGCCCTGGCTTAGGTGGCTTGCAAGCACCCTGAGCTGGACATTGCCTTCTTCACACGTGGCTGATGGCAACATAGTGCCTCGTCCTCTTAACTTGCCTTAATTTCTTTGCTTTAACTTTGTAACTCTCTGAACATATTTAACTTCTTATGCCGACATCTGAACCTTTTTAGCTTTTATTTACTGCTTCAAAGATGTTTCTCCTTTGATTTTACTTCGCTTAGCTTGCTTTCTTTCTCGAACTATAGGTAGCACACGCTCTCCCTCTTATTTTTCTTACGAAGTCAAACGTGCATACCTTTCGCTTGCTTTCGATCCTTTCCTCTTCTTAACTCGTAGGAATCTCTTAACTTGATCTTCGCTTAACCCTCGTGGCCCTGAGGCGCCTACCCCCGAAGGTGTTACTGGCCTCGACATCGCTAAAAGGCGAAGGAGGACTTATCTTCACTGGCCTCGACGTCGCTCAAAGGCGAAGGAGGACTTACCTTGGCCGAAGCCTATTTACTGGTACCTTGTGCCCACACTCGAGGAGAAACCTGCTGGAAGCAAGGTCATATCGTCCTCAGTGTGTCTAGACACTGGGACAAAGTTGCACTTGGTGCCCACGCCCAAAGAGAGGCCTAGTAGAAGCAGTGTCGTATCATCCCCGGTGTGTCTAAACACCAAGGCAACTAGCCCTTATCTTGCACTTGGTGCCCACGCCCGAGGAGAGGCCTGCTAGGAAGCAGTACCGTTTCATCCTCGGTGTATCTAAAACACCAAGGCGGTCAGTGTACTTGGTGCCCACGCCCGAGGAGAGGCCTGCTAAAAGCAGTGTCGTATCGTCCCCGATGTGTCTAAAACACCAAGATGACCAGGGACTTGGCGTTTACGCCCAAGGAGAAGGTTTCCCGAAGGATGGCGCTTCTCCTATCTGGCGTGTATCTGCACCAAGGCACTTAGCTCTCCACTGCTTCGAACTTCCTTCCTACCTGATGCCCACGCTCGAAGGAGGCGCCCCCGCCACTTCTTTGCGAGGTGTCTAAACATCAGGGCGACCGGGGGCTTGTCGCTCTCACCTGGGGAGGAGGCGTCCCGAAGGAATCCGTTAACTCCTGCCCAGGGACAAGACGCCCGGATTTTAACTGGGTTATGCTTACCTTTCGCACTCGACGCCCACGCCCGAAGAGTGCGCCCCCCGCCACTCCTCTTCGAGGTGTCTAAACGCTCGAGGCAGTTTGCGCGCTTGGTGCCCACGCCAAGAGGAGACATCTGCGTCAATCCTGCTGAGGTGTCTAAACACCAAGGTGGTGGGCTCGTTTCTTACTGAATCGCGTTATCTCTTCTTAGCGTTTCTTTATTTCGTAATAAGGAAAACTTAAGACAATGTATGTTCAAACTTATTTTACTTGGGTGACCTCATTAAAAAACCCTCGAAAGGGAAAAAGAGTGTCCCCTTTAAACTGTACACTGTATAGAGTTTTTAACTGAAATAAAACTTCAAATTTGTCGCGTTCTAGGTGCGCGGGATGGGGCCTCCCTTCAAAGTTTCAAGCTTGTACGACCCGTTCCCCCGAGCTTCGGTCACTCTAAAGGGCCCGGTCCACTTAGGGGACAACTTGTTTTCCAACTCATATGGATGAGCCTTCCGCATGACCAAGTCAGCACTTGGAACTGTCGAGTCTTCACCTTGGAACTGTACTGATGCTCTAATATTCTCTTCACAGCCTTAGCCTTTATTCTTGATTTTTCTCTGGCTTCGTCCAATAGGTCTAGATTTACCCTTCTCTCCTTGTTGGACTCCTCAGCCACAAAACTCTAGAAGCGCGATGAGCTCTCGTGAATCTCTACTGGGATCATGGCGTCCAACCCGTATACTAGGTTGAATGGCGTTTCCATGGTGGAAGTTTGGGGCATGGTGTGATAAGCCCATACTATTCTGGGCACCTCCTCCGCCCAAGCTCCTTTGGCTTTCTCAAGCCTCCTCTTCAACCCCCTCAGCAAGATTCTGTTGGCGGACTCCACCTTTCCGTTCGTCTGGGGGTGTTCGACAAATGCAAACACTAGCTTGATGCCTATTTCTGAGCACAGCTTGCCCAGCTGCAGGATGGTGAACTGAGTACCATTATCTGAGACAAGGCGCCTCGGTACACCGAAGCGGCACACAATGTTCTTCCAAACAAAGTGTTGTACCTTGTGTGCGGTGATCTGCGCCACCGGCTCTGCTTCTATCCACTTTGTGAAGTACTCAATAGCAATTATCAAGTACTTCATCTGCTTTATTGCTAATGGGAAGGGCCCCAGAATGTCAATTCCCCACGTGTGGAAAGGCCATGGGCTGTAAATTGACTTAAGCTTTTTTGGGGGCGCCTTATGCCAGTCGGCATGCAGTTGGCACTGCTTGCACTGCTGGGCGTACTGTACGCAATCCTCTCTCACTGTTGGCCAGTAAAAGCCTGCACACACCACCTTGGATGCCAAAGACCTTCCTCCTATGTGGCTCCCACAAATTCCTTCATGGAGCTCAGACATTATCCTCGTGCACTCATCTTCACTCATGCATGTCAAGATCGAGTGCGTGAACCCGTGTCTAAACAGTACTCCATCCACGAGGGTGTACCTCGCGGAATTTCTCTTTATCTTCTTACCTTCTTCGGGCTCTGCTGGGAGGATCTCATCCGCGATGTAGTGCCTATAGGGTGTCATCCACGTGTCCCCTTCTTCTAGAAAGCACACCCGCATGGGGTCCTCCTCTTCTGGCGAGGCCGGGTAGACACTTATACTGGGAGCCCTCGTCATGTCCTGAATCAAGGACCGATGACTCTTCGGCCTTCCCTTGAACGCACTAATCTGAAGGACGTCCACCCTGTTATCCGCAACAAACGTTCGCAACATTTTGAGGGTCTCTTGGATGACTGTCCTCTGCCTTCCCCCCTTGCCTGAGCTGGCCAGCTTGGCGAGCAGGTCAGCACGGGCATTCTGCTCTCTCAGGACGTGGACCAACTCGAACGCCACGAACGCCCCTTTCAGCACTTGGACATATCTCAAATATGCAGCCATTTGCAGATCCTTGGCTTGGTACTCCCCGGTCACCTGCCTCGTGACCAGCTGCGAATCACTCTTGGCCAGCAGGCTCCGCGCGCCCATCTCCTTGGCTAAGATCATCCTAGCTATTAGGGCTTCATACTCTGCTTGATTATTACTTGCTTTGAACGCAAACCTCAGGGCCTGCTCGATCAGCAAACTGTTTGGCCCCTCCAGGACCACACCGGCTCCACTCCCTTGCTAATTCGAGGACCCATCCACCGAGAGCACCCACTGGGAACCAACTTCCTCCTCTTGCTGCGTGCTTCCTGGCAAGAGCTCCGCCACGAAGTCCGCGTACACTTCTCCCTTGATGGACCCCCTGGGCTCATACAGAATATCAAACTCAGACAGCGGACCATCCTTCCTGCAACATCTGGCTTTTGCAACACCTTCTGGATGGGGAGGTCCGTCATTACTACCACCGTAAAGCTTTGGAAGTAGTGACGGAGCCTCCTGGCCGACAACACCACCGCAAGAGTCGCCTTCTCTAACGACTGATACCTCACCTCCGGCCCTTGCAAGACCTTACTCACGAAGTATATAGGTTTCTGGGTCTGATCCTGCTCCTGAACCAGCACAACACTGATCGCCCACTCGGTCACCGCAAAGTATAACCGGAGGGGCACGCCTGTCCGTGGCTTACAAAGCACGGGAGGAGCCGCCAGATACTCCTTGAGCTTAAGGAATGCCGCCTCGCACTCCTCGGTCCACACAAACCTAGTGTTTCTTTTCAAGCACTGGAAGTAAAGGTGCCACTTGTCTCCTCCAGCGGATACGAATCTGGACAGAGCGGTCATCTGCCCCGTCAACTACTGAACTTCCTTCACCGAGGCGGGACTCCTCATTGCCAGAATCGCCGCACACTTGTCAGGGTTCGCCTTTATTCCCCGCTCGATGAGCATAAAACCCAAAAACTTACCCGCCTCGACCCCAAAGACACACTTCTCAGGGTTCAGCTTGAGGCGGTACTTGGCTATTGTGGCGAATAGCTCTTCCAGATCAGTCGTGTGTCGCCCCCTCTCTGGGAGGTCACCACCATGTCATCCACGTAGGCCTGCACATTTCTACCCAGCATGGGTGCATGGACCCTGTCCATCAATCTTTGATAGGTGGCGCCTGCGTTCTTCAACCCAAACGGCATGATCTTGTAGCAATAACAGCACGTTTTGGTCATGAATGTCGTTTTGCACTCGTCGCGGGGATGCATCTAGCTGGTTGTACCCCGAAAACGCATCCAAAAAACTCAACATCTTGTAGCCCGAGGCGCTGTCCACCAACGCGTCGATGTTGTGGGCAGGGGATACTAATCCTTGGGGCACACCTTATTTAGGTCTGTGAACTCCACACACATCCTCCACTTCCCGTTCGCCTTCTTCACTAACACCACGTTGCCAGCCACTCAGGGTACTAGATCTCCCTGATGTGGCTGGCGCTCAGCAGCTTCCTGGTCTCTTCCTGCACGACGAGGCGCCTTTCCTCATTGAACTTCCTCCTCCTCTGTCGCACCGGGCGGACCTTGGGGTCCATGGTGAGATGGTGGCATAAAAAATCCGGGTCGATGCCGAGCATGTCCGAGGCGGACCATGCAAAGGCGTCCAGGTGATGTGAGATTACTGCCACCACCTGATCCTGCTCTTCCTGACTCAGCAGTCGTCCCATCTTGAAAGTCTTACCACCAATCTGCCTCTCTACCACGTTCTCGACCGGCTCGGGCCGCCTATCCCGGGCACTCTCTGCGCGAGTCACGCCTCAGCGGTCCTCCCTTCCAGGTGACGCCTCGGTGGGCACTTCCCCCATGGGCAATGCCCCCATGGGCGTCTCCTCCATGGGTACCGTCTCCTCGGGCGCCTAAAAATACCTCTCGGTCAAATTTAAGATTCTCAATTTGTCACGAAAAAGTTAAAAGTAAAACAACAATACCAATACTCAATCAAGAACTGAATATTAATATATAAGATATCACCTCAGTATATAAGAGTTTGAGCAGATTAATCCCAATCCCAAAGGGTAGAATTAGCCACGCATACTTCTAGCACCTTCCATTCTTCCAATTGGGTTACAATTCACTCTATGGTGTTTTCCTCTCAATCTGGCACCCCAGGGTTGAACCTCTAACCCCCTATTTATCCTAATTTTCTAGGGTTAGGTGGCTTGTTATGTCGCGCTAATGGGCTAAGTGATAAAACATAAAAAAGGCTCAATCTTTCTCTACATCTTTTTCCATTCTGGGACATTCAAGCTTTCTCTTTTTAGCTCAAATTATTCTCCTTTAGTCCAAATCTCCATTCATCCCTAGAATCCTGCAATTAACACCAAATTTGGGAATAAAATGCTCTTATTCAATTAAAGATCATAAAAATGTAAAAAGGTATAAAGTTATAAATTAATAATTATTTTATATATAAATTAGCAATTAATACTCCGAAGTGTCTATATATTAATATAAAATATTACAAAAATTAGACACTTATCATTCTCTCCAACTTAGAATCTTGCTTGTCCTCAAGCAAAGTGAATGAATATATCTAAATTTAAATATCAAAATAGCTTAATTCACTAAACAACAGATCAAATTAGAAACTTATGATGCTTCCTAATTCAAATATAGAAAAATATAGACACAGTAAATCTCCAGGATCAAATCAAAACAAATAAATGACAATTCATCAAGAAATTTCTTCTCATATGTTCACGGGTAAATGTTTCTCTCTATTTTCACTAAATCATAGCAAATCACAGTTGTTTTTCATTTCATCTTCAAATCACAAACATATTAGAATCATGAATCTTGAGGTCTTTTCCAGGGTTGTGATGAGGTTGGGCTTCAAAAAAATATTGGTTTTCCAGATAACAAAATGCACATCTTAAAGAAGAAGAACATACCTACAATCCAATTATAGAGAACATATATGTTATCTAATCACCATTTTCTTTTGAGTTCACACTTTTCCTCATTTTTCTTTTCTAACTTTTCATGATTTTCATGATGATTTTTTTTTTCTATTTCTTTTCTTTTTTCTGTTTCTCTCTTCTTCTTTTTTTCTTTTTTCTTTCATTAATAGGAAAAGATTCTTCCTATTTTTAACTTCTTTTTTTCATAATCAGAACCAACCATTCATTTTTTCTATATGTATTGCATTTATGTTCTCATTCCTTAAACATGCTAAAGGGAAGGAAAATATATCATCAAAGGTTAAGGTGCAATAATAACAAAAATTCTTGGCCCAAAGGGGATATATAAAAAATGGAATTCTAATACGATAAAGGTTGGCTATTTGGACCTGGTTTCCTAATTAACACAAACAAATGCCTCAATCATCTTCATGCTCTTTTATGATGTAACAAAAATAAAAATTAAGCAACCACAACTGTCAATTTATCAGTAAAACTATTTAAGGTCCACACACTCACTATTGGTCTCATTTCTTTTTGTTTTGTCATTCTATGTCTTAGTAAATCATCCTGTTAAATTTTCATGTATCACAATTTCAATTATATTTGAATAGGGATTCAATCATATTTTCTTTTCTAACCTAAGTCTAATTAATCTCACTGTTTAATATTTAAACACAAATTCTTTTTTCCACAATTCAAAATTAATATTCTAGTTCTTTTTTTATTTGAGAAAAATAAACTAGAATGCAAACAAATTAAAACTGAAATTTATTCAAAAAATAACTCAAAACATAAAAATAACCAAATAAGCAACTTGTAAAAAATTAAAACAAAAAGTAAATAAAACAAACTAACAAAACAACTGCAGAATAAAAAAAATAAAAAAAAAAACATAAAAACTCAAATAACTAAAAATAAAGAAAATTAGAAAGACAAAACCATATTTTTGTTCAATCCTCTCTTCCTAAGAAGTGATCCAACTCTATGTTAAAATCTTCATCTATAGTTGTAGATGACCCTGCTTCATTGTTTGGATCTGCCCCCAAAATAATAAAACATGTCCCTAGGTCACAATACAAAAGCTGCAAACAGATCGAGAGGCATATAAGGATTGAGTTGCTTTTGAGAATTTTGTTTTCTTAAAAGTAAAAAGCAAAACAAAAAATAACAAATCATAAAACTAAATTTTATATTGGTTGCCTTCCAGCAAACGCTTGTTTAAGGTCATATAGCTTGACGCCTATTTCCTTCAAGGGCGGTATATATGGGTTGGGTTTCCCTTGAAATTCTCCATAGTTTCCCAACTGGACTTATTTGATAGGAGTGATTGGCTAGACAGAATTCCCTAACCACTTCATTATTAAAACCATATATGTTCTCGGTGATATGTACCGTCATCATCAACTCTCGATCTTTTCTAACTTCTCCTTACTTCTTTTTCTTTATTTTTAACTTTTATTCTTCCATGTTGTTTTCTCAAATTTTCAATCTATACAAACCTGTTTTTTTAATATCATAAAACAACTCAAGCAAGAATTAGTATAACGAACAAATATTTTTTTTTTAATAAAATAAAGAAAAACAGAAAATTTAAAGTAACAAAAGAAAGAAAAATCAATAAGTAAACAAAACAATAAAAAAATATAAAATAAAAGAAACAAAAACTTACTTAAATAAAAACTAAAAACAAAATAAAATAAAACTATTTTTTTTAACAAAAGAGAAAAATAAAATAAATAAAACAAGAATAATATATAAAAACTAAAAAAAAATACAAAATAAAAAAATAAAACAGACTTAAATAACTAACTAACTTAAAACTGAAACAGAATATATAGATAGAAACAAAAAAACTCTTAATAAAAACTAAGAATGAAATAAAAAATAATAATAAAAATAAAAATAAAAAAGATAGTATAACATAAAATAAAATAAATAAATAAGAAACTGCTAAGAAAAAAATAATAATAAAACTGAAACAAAACTAAAACAGAAACTAATAATAATAAATAACTAATTAAAATAAATAAATAAAAACTACGTAAAACTCTAAATAAACTACGTAAGTTAAACGTAAAAAAAACTAATAAAAATATAATAAAACAAAATCTAAATGAAAATAAAATAAAAAATAAAAACGAATTATTCACATTTAAAAAAAAGTTATATTCACAATATTTAGGAATTTATACTCAAAAATCAATAAGAAAACAAACAAAGAATTAGTTGCTTCAATTGAAAAAATAGGGAATAGGATTCATCTCTCTCACTCTCATGTATTTTGATTAGCATGTTAATATTAAGTTCTTTGATTGAAATTGATGTCTGAAGAAAATTCATTTATATCGATCTCTCGCATATAAAATTCTTAATAATGTTTCCTAAATATTAATCTCTCGCATACTTATAAAAACAACTTAGAAATCACAATCAGACGTTAATGGCAATTAACATTTCAAGTCTATCTCTAGCACTCAAATATGTTAAGTATTGATGTTTAGGTCCGAACCCTAAAAATATCTCTCGGTCATACTTAAGATTCTCAATTTCTCATGGAAAGTTAAACAAGAACTGAATATTAATATATAAGATATCACCTCAATACATAAGAGTTTGAGCAGATTACTCCCAATCCCAGAGGTAGAATTAGCCACGCATACTTAGCACCTTCCATTCTTTCAATTGGGTTACAATTCACTCCTTTCAATTTGGCATCCCATGGTTGAACTTCTAGCCCCCCCCCCTATTTATCCCCCCCCTATTTATCCTAATTTTCTAGAGTTATGTGGCTTGTTGTGTTGCGCTAATGGGCTAAGTGATAAAACATAAAAAAATGCCCAATCTTTCTCTACATCTTTTTCCATTCTGGGACCTTCAAGCTTTCTCTTTTTAGCTCAAATTATTCTCCTTTAGTCCAAATATCTATTCTTCCCTATAATCCTGCAATTAACACCAAATTTGGGAATAAAATTCTCTTATTCAATTAAATATCATAAAAATGTAAAAAGGTATAAATTCATAAATTAAGGATTATTTTATATGTAAATTAGCAATTAATACTCCTAAGTGTCTATATTTTAATATTAAATATTACGGAAATTAGACACTTATCAAGAGACAGCTGCAACATTGCCTGATCGGCATCAGTCATCCTTTCCATGCTTCTGGTTGAGACCATCTACTTTCTCTCTTCAGCTAGTTTCTTCCGAGCCCCACGGTGGGCACCAATTGTTCCTGCTAGGGGGGAGATGGGACCTAAAGAACTATTGAAGTCTTCGTCTTCTTCCTTTCCTCGGGCAGGTTGCTGGGGTTTCACTAGGATCCTTCTCGCCTTCGTGTTATTCCTTCGGCTCTCAGTCTCGGGTGAATGCCAAATGAGGGTACCTGCAAAAGGCACTCTGACGCTCAAGTCAGTAAAGAGGGTATTCGACACTCGGGTGTGTGCAGTGATAATGACGTACCTTGTTCCTTGGAATGTGTGCTATTTATATTATTTTAATGGACTTACCTCATTGGACCTGATTAGGAGAATGGATCACACTTATGGTTGTATTACCTAATTCTTAATGGTAGTTTAGCTTCACTGACCTTGGTTTGAGCATTAATGGTTGAACGTGTCGTTCGACTTGGCCGTCCGTGGGTGTCTCAGTCAGCTCGGTCAGGGAGTCCGAGTCACGTCAGCGTGTTGATTGGCCATACTAGTACAACTTATGCATTGGTTTAGTCCATTGTGATATCTCTTCATACAACCACATGGAAATAGGAATCAAATCACCTCATATAACATGGTTACTTTTTCGACTTTCACCACCTCACCTAAATAATTTCAATATACTAATAGTGTCATGATACCTCATTTTACATGAACATCTAATCAATGCACATCCTAATAGTCTCAACATGATATTTCTTTTCCTAAGGATATTATGTCTCAATCACATTTCCACATGATTCATAATATATATCACACATAAATATGCCATTTAATCACACAAAAAATTAAATTTTTAAAATAATTAAAAATATAAAAAATCACGTAAACACATAAAATCAATGTTTCAAGTACATATAAAATTAAAATTCATATATAATTTAATCAAAGGAATAAACAATCATCAAACTCCCTTTAAAAACATTTTTTTTAATTTTTTAATTCTTTTTAGCTTGAGTAAAAGTAATTTCGGTTCAGTAAAAATAACTTGTGCTTGAGAAAAAAAAAATCGCTTGAGCGAAAATTGTTGAGCTTAAGCAAAACCAGGGTTGAGACCGACTTAGTTGCAATACAATTTTCCCTTTAAGGTGAAAATTCCTTTGCTTGAGCGAAAAGTTGATCGAGACTAGACTCTTGATTTATGTTCTATTTTTGCTTGATCGAAATTATCAAAATTTTGTCTCTTTCATCAATTTAACAAAATCCTATATAAAGTTTGTATTCAACATAAATATAAAATTTTGAAACTTTAGATAATACAAAATACTTATATGGTTTTGTACTTGTATAAATAAAGTGGGCCTAAATAATATATGAGATTGGTTGTAATAATTGTTGTAGGTGTCGCTCGGTCGGTCGCTCCCTTGTGCTTTAATGCTTTACTTCTTCAAACTTCAAGATTTCTTCTCCTTAGTTCCTTAACTCTCGGTCGGGAGTAAACCTGCAGAATATTTTTCGACAATCAAGTAAGTACTCTGTATTAACAGAATATATTGTAAAGCTGATAAAAGTGTACCTTACTCCATTGTAAGAGGCTTATTAATAATTTTTAGTAATGGGTCATCTGATTGATGGGTCTTATCTGGCATATATTTGCATAAAATTAGCGTTCGCTGATATCTTGGGGTGTCACCTGGATTTGATGGGGTGTGACCTTGATTTGTAAGGTGTTTCCTTAACTTTCATTTGTTATAATTGTGCTTTTAATGTAGTTGATCAACCAGTCGATCGGTCGTCGACTTGGTCCTGACCAATTTTAAAGTGCTTAAATATAATCTCATGTATTCTCATTTAAATCACAATTCAAGGAACAAACCGATTTTAAAGTGCTTAAATATAATCTCGTATATTTCCATTGAAATCACAATTCAACATATAACTCCAAAACATTCAACTCACAATTAATCACAAACAATAAAACTACTTTTCGAATTGGTTAAACTTCAAACAAATTTTTGTCAATCAACATCTATTTCACTCAACAAACAAATTCTACAAGAGAAATTAGTAACTTGTGGTTACATCACCTTCACATTCAAATCATTTAACCTAAAGTTTTATTGGAAGATAAAATTAATTTCCCTCCTCACTTGAAAGGACGACGGAGTACCCAAAAAGGAGCTCTAACTCCCAAAACACACAAAGATAATATAACCTGTGTCACAAAGTCCTAATCAACAGTTTTAACACATCACTAAGACCTGGAATTAATAGAGACTATTCCTGGAGCCATAAACATCACATACAAAGCATGTCTACCTAGGTAAACAAGAAAAGTCAAAATTGGTTCAGATGAAAAATGAGCAAAAAGGAACTTACCCAAACAAAATTATGATAGGACGGTCATGAGTCTAAAAGTGGCATTTGATCGTCAATCTGGTGAAAGGTGGAGTCAATATTTTAGAGAGAAAATGAAAGGAAAAAGAAAAAAGATTTATATAGATGATGTTTATTTTAAAATAAAATCTGAATAACTAACTTTTCTATTTATATGAATTTTTTACTTAAATATTTTAAACATTCAAGTTAGGTAAAATAATTTATATTTTAATATTTGTAAAAATATTTTTTTATTATTTTAAATATTTTTATTAGTATTTTATAATATTTTTTTTAATTTAAAACTTATTTTAATTTTCTAAAATTACGTTTTATATTAAATTATTTTATAAATTATTTCAATTTAGCACATCAATCAAATTATCTATAAATTTTTCATTTATTTTACTATATTTTTAATTTAAATATATTATTTTTTACGCTTGCAACACGGGGTGAAATTATTCGTAACTTGGAAAACAGTACATTACATAGACAAATATGGCAAAGAAAATCCACACGTAACGTGTATAAATTTGATTTGAATCATATTTTTGTTTTGTTAATTTCATGTAATTTATTTCTATGCACATTTTACTTCCAAATAAATTTAATTTCAATTAATATTTACGGATTATTTAAATTTTATTTATTAACCTATATTTGCATTTTTTTAATATTAACAATTTAAATTTATGTGAATATAAATTTGAATTAAAATTAATAACAAAATTTACATTTATATTTATTAATAATAAATTTAATAATTTACATATATTTACATTTTTTTAAATGTGTATATAAACTTTTAGATATTTTTAAATAGATTAAAAAAATAAAAGGAAAAACGCATAGCATAGAAGTCGGCTCGGAGTGCCATTTTTAACAAGAATGTGTTATATAAATTCATTAAAGTGATAGATGAGATATTGGATATGTGGGATCCGATGTTGCTTCATGTACAAGAAATAGATTTATTATTGTAAATAAAATACGCAAGGGTCTATTCAAGTAATTTTTTTTTCTGATTTTGATTTATTCAGGGGGGAAAAATACGTGGGTCATGAGGCCAAAATTTACGAAAATCTTGAAATTAATAATTAAAGTTATTCAATACTCTTTAATCTGCATAATATTATTTATTAAATATGTTTATTGTAAGTGACAACTAATTTTAAATAATTTATTAATAAAGTTGGTAAAAATATTTTGATACACGCCAATTGAATAGATTATTTAAAGGTTGGAAACTTTTGGTTTCATGCTTAGTTTCAAAAATTTAGGGTAAATACTAGAAATACGCTTTAGAAATGTGAAAAGTGATCACTTTAGTCAATGAGAGATTTTTTTTTAAATAAAGAATTCCGAAAGTGTAATTTGTCACCAACTTAAATGCGAATTTAAGAAAGTCGTGTTTAGCTTTAATTATAATTTAACATATTTTTAAGGAATTAGAATGATAAGAAATACTTAGGTCAATAAACCAATGACAGTATTTATACTTTCAAAGATTTTTTAAAATATTTTTTTTACTTTCATATAATATCTTTTGAAAGAACATTTTGAATAAGTATCTTAAATTTTGTGAAATGGCTATCAGATTTATTGGAATCAAAAATTAAAATAGGAGTTGACCTATTTTTGAATTTTCCAGTGGTTTCTTAAATACACAGTAAAAAATACTAATAGAAAAATCTGGACTCAAATTGAACGAACCGATACATGTTTAGCATAAGTATTTAACTTTATGTGACATAAACTTTAAATATTCGTATTCTTTTTCATCCTCTACTTTAAAACTTTTAATTTCTTATAATAGTATAATCAGCATTTAGAATGAGCAGACATTGCTGTGATGATATTGGTGATATTCCACCTTCGATTCAAATTAATAAGAAAATTGTAAATTAAGAAAAATAATTTGATTTTCTTATAGAAAAATTCAGTTAAAATTATATCACAAAATTAATTCCAAATTATATTATGAAACTTGTTCTTTATTTTTCATATATCAAGAGGAAAATATAGCAAATGAAAGAAAGGAGTTAAAATAAATCAAGAAACAAATAATCAAGTAAATTATTTAATCATTTATTGATTGATATAGAAAAAACATATAAGAAATGAAGAGAACTTCACACACATATATATAAAAGAAATATTATTTTCCTTCACTTTCACTTACTTGGAAGATTTGATCTTATTTTCATCTTTATCTTCACTCTCCACTTTCCAGCCACCAAGCCAACCATAAAATTAAATGTTTCGAAAATGTGTGATCATTTGAGAACAACATGAACTGGCAGAGTCTATCCTGTCTCAAGGAAGACAAGTTCGTCATTTCCTTGCAAAATGGGGTAAAGGTAACCTAAGAGAGAAAACCAAATAAAAACAACATCCATTATTTGCTAAATCAACCTTCACACAGCAAAGTCAATACTCAAATTTGATTCTTGGTGAGACACATTACATTACACTTTTCAGAATGTCCAGCATCATCCGATTATCACTAATCTTATTAGAATAAATCATTAGAAAGTTATAATATGATCTTAGTAACTTAAGTCGACCTTCCAATTTGGAAGATGAGATTTGCTAATTTAGCCTTTTTTTAGGATTTGGGCTCTTCAACATCCTTCTTACAGAATTTCCCCCCTACTGAAACAATGAAAACACAAATCTTCAATTTCAGGAAAATCTTAACACGCAAGGAATAATAAAATAAGATTCACAGAACATCTAATTTACCTTAACATAAGATTTTATTGGTCTATATTATATAACAATACACAGAAGATAGATAGGCACTACAAGACAACAGAGCATTAAGCATGAACAGGGGTAAAGGAAGTGAGGTTCCTGAAATGCTGCCACACTTTCTCCCACACAATTGCCTCGTAGTTGTTGGAGGAAGAACCGTCGGTGGCGGCGAGGGTAAGGCGGTAGTTGACCCCTGCAACTACCTGAGTCTCACCCTTTATCACCTTCTCCAACTTCAGTTTGTGACCGGATCGCTTAGCATACTCCGTAACGGCGTAATCTGCTATCTCCGTTACGTGAGGGTCGCTGATGTTCTTGATGGGGCTCCACCCTCCGCTCGCAATGTTCTTCCTCGCAACCGCGGAAGCGAAGAGAACAAACATCAGAAGAATAAGGCACTGGAGAGGTTTCATGGTGCGCACGTGACTCGTAACTGTTCCTTCTCTCTTCTACTTTTTTTCCCTTCTAAGGGCCTTTAACTTGTAAACGCTGCTTTGTGAATTATGTTACCTTCTGGGGCTGGGTTCTCATTTATAGCACAAGCTCGAGTGGATCGGAATCTTTTTATGGGTCGGATCACACTGTATAGGCTTGACCCATAATAATAAAAGCCCAAATAGATAAAATAATAGGACATTTTCTTCCTGCACGCCTACATTTTTCTTCCTGCACCTCACAAGGTTGTGCAAAGATAAAACTGTTTCTATATAAAACTGTACATTTATTTTTTTTGTATTCCGGATTATGAAATCCGATAAATTTTTGGATTGGCACTTTTACTAAAATTTTGGATTGGCACGTCTGGTAATCTTTCAACTTGGTGCTTCCGGTAGTACATGAATGACAGTGTTAATCCAAAATAAGAAAATGATGTAAAACATCCATAATTGAAAAAATCATTCTGCCAATCCGTAATTCAAAATATACTTTCTGGATTCATAAATTCATAATTGAAAAAAATCATTCTGCATCTTCCAATCCGTAATAGAAATTAGACTTCCAGATTCAACAATTCAAAAATCAACAATTTATGCAAATTTTACTTTCGGAACATCTCCTCATCCAGAAAGAAACATGATTCACTATGAATCCGTAACACACTCCCAGATTCCGATTTCAAATAACAGATGAAGGTCAGTTTCAGAATTTACAACATTGTGGGGTGCAGGAAGAAAAATGTAGGGGGTGGAGGAAGAAACTGCCAAATAATAGTGGATGTTTATTTTCTGCACCCAACAAATTTTTCCTCCATCTCATTTTATTTTGAAAAGACTGTTTTATTTTTTTAAAAAAATAACTTTAAGATTATTCTTTTCGGAATGTTTCTGGAATATACTTTGTAGAACATAATTTATGAATTTTAGATTTATCATTCCAAGTTAAAAATATGTTTCACGTAGCTTCTATAAACATCAGCTGTTTAACTTTTAAGTGAGACAATGCATAAGTTCTTATTTTAAAAATACAAAGTTAATTATTTATCTTGTATTTTATATTTATATAGTTGTATAGGACATTTTTATTTGTGAAATAAGATTATTATTAGTGGGATCAAAAAATTTGAAGGTTCTAAATTGGAAGGTTTGAATGCTTAAATTGAAAGAAGAAAATAAATTATGTATACAAGTGGACGTAATTTAATAATTCTAAAGAAAAAAAATAGATTGTAGATGGCCTAAATAAAAGGGTGCAATGTATTTCAGTTACCTTTAACATAATTGAAACTTTACAAGACACATCTTTTCAAAATGATATTTGTTTTTTTTAAAAGACTTTAACGTAACTTAAATATGTATTCAGTCGTATATTTTATTAAATTATCGATGTTCTCTCCTTTTTATGTGTTTCTCACCCAGTTTCAAACAGGTAGAAGTTGTGTAACAATATAAAAATAATATATATATATATATATATATATATATATATATATTGTACCGACCTGGTCATCAGGAGTGATGACGTGGACAAGAGAAAGGTAGGTGATCAAGAAGTCAACGTAGTCGCCGTATGTAGAAGCGGCGTTCTGCAGTAAACATAATCGGTTATCGCCGAGATGTGTCACCACCAAGATGGGTCATCGCCCATCGCCTAAGCAAGACGTCGCCCAAGAGAGGCATCGCCCAAGAGAAGCGTCGCGCAGAAGTAAGACGTCGCCGAGTAAGACGTCGGCTAAAGTGAGACATCGCCCCAAAGTAAGACATCGCCCTAAAGTTGGGTGGCGGCACTGTGGGACCCTCCGCACAGAATAAACGATCGAGTCAAAGGGGCACGTGGCAATGCCCACGTGCTCATTAAAGATATCCAGGG
>Ga0123342_1004675_pt1 | contig 20631 bp, 7 predicted proteins | sample Turbeawhitnodule_FD_89960 | JGI IMG/M metagenome (GOLD analysis project Ga0123342, IMG submission 89960) | Root nodule microbial communities of legume samples collected from Mexico - Turtle bean Mexico white nodule | ecosystem: Host-associated > Plants > Roots > Nodule | place: Mexico: Nepantla...
TTATGTTTCAAGTTTGTTTTGATTTTTAGATGTTTCAAGTGGACTTGACTTTATATTATGTTATCTTTTATATGATGAGATTTTAATTATGTTATATTTGAATTTGAAATTAAATGTGTGTTGAATATGTTAAATTATACAGATTTTAAAAAAGGCATTCATTTAAATGTATGAATAGACATTTTGATGGATGTATGATTACATACGGAATTACCTACGGACTGATGTTCGTGGGTATTACCGACGGACTGATGTTCGTGGGTATTACCCACGGACTGCTGTTACCCACGAGTTCATATTTCATAGGTAAATTATCGACGCCAACATTACATATAAATTTTTTCCGTGGAAAATCCGTAGGTAATGCTGATTTACCTACGAATTTCTGCTCTTACATACGGATTTTGTCCGTAGGTAAATCGTTTTTTTTTAGTGTACATAATTAGAGTGATTAAATTTTTGACTCTTCTAAAGATGAAAAGTCAAAAATGAAAACCAGGAACGTAGTTATCGATCTTTGTTAAAAGTTGAAAATAACGTTTTGTTAAAAAAGTAATAATTAAGAGAGAAAATATTTTATAATCCAATTTTTAATTAAAGGAATAGGAAGGAACAGAATATACAAATATAATAAACGATCTAATTAATAATTAATGGCTTTTGTAACACGATGAACATGTGATTGCATATTGGATATTACAAAACTAATCAAAACATGGAGAGAAAAAAATGTCATTGAAATTTATTATTTTATACGTACCCTTATATGTTGACTCTTCTAAATTTTTTACTTTTATTATTTTCATTTTCAATAATTTAATTTATATTTTATTTAAATTAATTAATTTAATATATTATTACTATTTACCTTTGTTATAAGGATATCAAATGAAATCAGTGGTGTAAAAGCATCTTTTTTCTTTTAATATAAATCTGCCAATTACTGTTAAAAATTGTCTCAGTTCCAATACAAATTTAGGTTTCAAATATATCCGATGCCATTAAATTTGTTGAAAATTTTATTTCATATTTTTTTTGAAAAAAATAATTTTTTTTGACAATTTTTGGAGTTATATAATAAATTTAAAAATAAATATATATTAAAAATAAATATATATTATAAAAAATAAGTTTAGAATTAAATAATAAAAAATATTAAAATAATAATATTAAAAATTGTAACGCGATAATATAAAAATTAAGTTATAAATCTATCATTACCTTCTTTTTTATCATAAGGAATCAATCTTTATAAGTTCTGTTAATTTCTCTTTAGATATTGAATGGGTATTACAAAGAGTATCACATGACATCTAACATTTCATCAACAATATATTTATTAATTAAATTATAATTATCTTGTTTATAAAATAATTAACTCGTGAAATAATTTTGTTACAATATCACATCATCCATTCTTTCTTATATTCCTTGCTAATGATTCTTCCATTTGTCTCTCGCCATTACAGCTTAGTGGAACAAGGCAAAGAAAGACAAGACAGAGGCACCGACCAAGGAGCCAACAAGGGGAAAGGCAGCTGAGGCTCCACTGCTAGGACTAGGGGCGGGAGCGGGAACCTCGGCGGCAGCCACCGTGGCGCTGACGGAGGCGGCGGCGATGAGAATAGCGCAGGTGACCTTCCTCATGTCCATGATGAATAGATGTGACTTTGTTTTGGAGACCCGCGGGTGTGCTGATGAAACAAATGTGTTTAGTTTTGTTGTGTTATTTGCTTGCAGGTCTGAGGAACAATTGTGCTGTTCATGGCCTTTTAAAGATGGGGTTTCAGTTATTTTGGGAAAACTCCACATTTTTAGGCTTGTGAAAAGGTCTTAATTGTATGGTTTTGAATGGTTTCAGGGTTTGACACACACACACACACATATATATATATATATATATATATATATATATATATATATATATATATGTATACACACATCAACATGTGTTGTATTTAGGAAAAACAAAACTTTGTTAACCACGTGTGTGTGTTATAGGTACGTTGTGATTAAACTAGAACCTTTCAAATGGGTACATAAGTTTCGTTCAATGAGTTGTTTAGATGTCATTTAGGTTACTTTGCTTAATTATCTGATTATTTTTAATTAAAGTTATTTAAATTAAAGTCATACTAATTTTGTACAATTTTAGTGTACAATAATATAATTTAAGTTGTAAGTCATGTTAATTTAGGTATGAATTCAAATTGTATGTTGTTTTCTTACTTATAGTTCTTATTCTTATAGTAATATTTTATGTTAGAGGGTATATATGTTTAATGAAATAAATGTAATATCAACAAACTACTAATAACTTCTAACGAAAAATAAAATGAAACGAAATTTATGGTGTTTGGTCTTTTTTATATAAAGTTTATAGCGTTTGATTAAATTAAGGTCAAACTTCATTAATTAAAATTGACATTACGTACATAGAATAAAGAATTACATTTTTATGAATTTGATATTATTGATTTAATATGTTTCGTTAAAAAAAATCCACTTACAACCAGGAAGTTACACGGTACATGACATTCACTCCATGTAGTTTCAAAATAAAATTCATATATTTTTATAATTTAAATAAAAAGACACTCAAATTTTCTATAATTTTATATAAATACTTATATTTTTAATTAATAAAAGTCACCTTTATTCTATTTAAAAAAAAAGAAATAGTATTTGTTCCGGTTGGAGATCTCACATCCACTGGAGATTAGGAAGTTTCATAATATATTAATAAGTGCAAACCTCACCTCATGAGCCGGTTTTATAGGATTGAGTTAGGCTTAAAGTCCACTTTGTCAAAGTTCATTTTCAAATTTTAATAAATGACATTCACTATAATTATATCATCAAAATTAACATTATTCTCACTATCACGATGTATTAAAAATAAAATATACATTATATTTTAATATACAAAAAATTAAATGGCTATAAAATATGAAATAAAACTTATTAAGAGGTGGAGAATGAGGTGGAGGTCCGGTTGTAGAATTAAGAGGTGAAAAGATGTTACTGAATTTTTGTGTAAAAGATGACAAATATTGGTGGCTGAAACATGGTTATCTAAAAGTTTGGTGGTACCTTGTAGAGTGATAGGAAGGCCATTGTGGTTGAAGGGAGTTGGGGTGTAGAGAAATCTGCTTGTAAGGGTCCAAAAGGACATAACTATTCCATGCCAAGGACTACATCTGCACCTTCAATAAGGATTAAGTAGAAGGGAATTGAGAAACAATGTTGTTGAATAGAAATGGTGACGTTGGGGCACAGAGACGTGTAATGTATTTTGTCACCATTTCCAACCATTATGGAGGGGTGTGATTGGGAGGGTACAAAGGTTAAGAAAAAAGGCAAGGCGGGGTTGGAGGATGTTGTGAGAGTTGGCAGTGTCGATTAAGATGGTGACTAAGAGACTGACAATGTAACCTTGGAACTTAAAGGTGTGGGCTGAAGGTGTGCCAGATAAGACTTGGAGAGATAAGTGGATGTGAGTGGAGTCCACAGGTTCTTGGGTAGTGTCTAAAGTGGAGAAAGTATATGGCGATATTTCTAATGCATTTGTCTCCTAGTAACAGAAAAAAAAGTTTGGTTGTATATTTGTGACTAAGAAAAAAATTGCATCACAGTTGTAACATAGGACCGCTGCTCTTCGTTCTTGAAGTTGGCTGAGGATATTATTTTTATAGGAAGAGATGATGATGTAGATGGTGTGGTTGGTTGGGAAAAAGGGGAACTAGGTGGGGGTAGCAAGTGCTTGGATAACTGAGGGAGAAAGGTCGAGGAGCGTGTAAAATGCTTGGTATCATTACTCTTTGATTCCAAGAGTTTGGTGAGGTTGATGGCTTGCGTGATTGAAGTAGGTTGGAGAACAACTAACTCATGTCTAACTTCTGGAATAAGGCTGAAGATGAAACAGTTGAGGATCATTTTTGGAGTGAGGCATAAAACACAGTTGCATAGCTTTTCAAACATTTTTTGGTATTTGATAACAATGCTATGTTGACGTATTTTGAACAATTCTACTTGATGATTAGCATATGTGGAGGGCCACTACTAAAAGAATCCAATCGCTGAGTTGGTAATTTTGATACATCCACTTGAACCAACTTAGAGCGACACCACACATATAAAAAGCGTCCATGTGTAGGTGGAAGTCTCAAGCAATATTGTAAAATTGGAGAAGGATTTGGGGGTATTTTGTTGGGTTGAAAAAAGTGTTGCAGGGATGGCAGGTAGGAGAGTGTTAATGGTGTGGGTGAGAGATTCTTGCTTTGTTTCTAACGCTATTTGTCGGTTTTCTAAAGTTTGGTGAAATCTACTATATCGGTTTTCATGGTGTTCATGGGTGTTTTGGATATATGTTTGGAGGTTAGCTAATTTGTCTAGAATGGACTGAAGGGTTTCATTAAGGTCTTTGTTAGGTTTGGGAGGCATGAAGAGATCTCGATGAAAGCACCAAATTGATAAGAGGTTGCACATGAAAGAAAGAAAAACACACACAACACAAGAAGAAAGGGGTTTAATGTCTCTGGAATAAACTACTTTTAAAAAGATAAATGTTCTTACAATTCCTTTTTTTTCAGAGGTTTTATGAAGACGCTATTCATTGGTGGATAGTTGTCCTATAAGCTAACAAAAAAAAATAATAATAGAAAGATCTTGAAGATCCTCACAAACAGAAAAAACATTCACAAACAACATTCTCTAGATAAAATCTTTTAGTTATGCGGGGTTGGATGTCTTCCTAATGGGCCTTTGAGGTATGAGCCCACTATCATCCCCTGAAAAAAAAAAAAACCTTTTGCTCTATTAACCATGGTATTTATTGCTTTATGAGAGTGTAAAAACTTGTTAAAAATGGATATGAATTTCATAGACTGGTTAGTTTAAGTTAAGGAAAATTAGAAGATCGAGAAAGAAAAAGGTCAATTAACATTTGAAATTGATAAAATTTTGTAGAATCTATAATAATTGTATTGTGCAGTATGGGTTTTACCGTGTTTGAATAACTATTGATAACAAGTGAGAGGATGGTCTTAGCATACGAAAATAAATTGTTCTTACCGAGGATGTCTATGAGTTGTCCAAGATGTGGTGAATACGAGTTGAGCAAGCAAACCAATTTATTTCATAGAAGATTATCGAGCTTCGATGATAATAACGATTTCACTTGTAGAAGACTCTCTGGCACTCAAGTTAGTAAGAGTTTAAAGATATTTGAATAAAAGTGAGTAAAAGTATTAAGTGACCCAAGAATACTCCATGTGATAATATTTATAGGCTTATAAGTACTGAAGTATCCGTTAAGGTAATTATTCCTTAAAGATTTACTTTTTATACCAGCATATTAGTAACAAACACACGAAGACTTCAGACTATTACATTCGTCTAATGCAAGCATACATGGATTGTCTAATGCACAAACTTATGTTTCATCTACATCTTGATATTATTCGATCAATTTTGAATCGTGTGATCATATCATCCAGTTGAGTTTATTTATACTTATCTCTCTAGACGTTGCTGGGGATTTTCTAAAAGATGATGTTTGTTTCATTCCATTTTTCCTCTGTGGCGAGCTTTTCTGTCTTGATGTTATTCAGATGTCCATCCTTTATTTGTCTTGTTGGTATCCTCAAGACTTGTAAAAAAAGAATTTTTACTCTTTGGAACCCATGCTTGGTTGGGTCCTCTTCTATTAATTTGTCTCTAGATATCCCTTTCATGGATGTTGTTAGAGACAACACCCTTTGAGACAAAAGTTATAGCTTTATCTTCTAATGTAGGATTTTTAGTACTATAACCAAATATTGTTTTAAGATATTCTCTGGATTTTTAGTAAGAGTTTTTATGTCAATGACTTCTTTTGGATTATTATCTTTTTTTAATAGAATGATCTAAGAGTTGATGATAATATTCTTCTAATTCTTTAATTCTTGTTGAGCTTGTGTTTTCAGGTTTTTCTTTAAAACATTCTTTGTGATTATTTAATTTTCTAACAATTTTATTCTCATTTCCTTTTTCCTAAGTTCAATTTCTTTGGAAGTATTTTTTAATTTATTTCTTAGAGATTTATAAGCAGATATTGGTTGAGAATTAATAACAATAGCTTTCTGGTAGGCTTTCTTAAGGGAACATAAGTCTGAAAGATTTACCTCTTTGTTGCAGTTGATAGTACAACAAATTTCCAAGAATTATGAGATACATGTATCCTCATCAGTTACTTCTGATGCTGAATTATCTGCCATTAGACACATATGATCAGGCTCAATATCAAATGAGTCTGAACTGCTTTCTGATCCTTTGTGTGGTATATCAATCGTATCCCACATTTCTTTGGCACTTGTTATGGAAATAACATTTATCAACTCATCTTCTGATAGAGTGCATATAAGAATGTATGTAGCTTTGGCATTGAGTTTATATCTATCGTTTTGTTGCTCAATCTAGGATTCTCTCGGTAGCAATTCTCCGGTGTAATCAAGTATGGATGGAATGCCTTCTTGGATGATTTTCAACAGGCTTTCGTCTATCTAGTCCAAAAAAATGATCATCTTTTCTTTACATAGATCATAATTCTCTCCCTTGAAAAGGGGTGGTCTATCTATGGTTTTTTCTCAAATTCCATTTGAGTGCACCAAGGGTCTTGCCTCAAGTCCTATTAAAAACTAACCCTTGAGGTTAACTCTTTCAAAAAAAAATTGTCATATGGAGCTTATGTTACCCTTACTTTCAAAAAATCCACAACAAGGTAAAATAGTATGAAATTTGCTTCATCTACTAAAACTTCACCAAATATGAAGGAAAAGGTACTGAAGTTGGAAAATGAGCACACAACTTCATAAAACCAAATGCAAAACATTGTTTGCCTACATTGCTTCTAGACAATTGGTTCCAGAACACTGGATTGGTACATGCCTCTGTTAATGATATATAACTTAGTAGTTTACTTAAGAAATTATTTAAATCTTCTTTATGTAATATTGTTGTCTTAATTTATTTTATAAACATTGAAATTGAATAACTTACAATTATTATTTATTTATTTCATGCATTAGATGTTAGAAGTGGTGTTCCATCATCAAATAAAATAAGAGGATCAAGCCAAGGAAGCAATCCTAATTAAGATATCTTATGATAATGACAAAACTTTGTGTTTTTTTTTCAAATGTTAACTATTTGGTGATGTACTTTGACAATGTGAACTTTTTTTGTAACTTTTTCTCAATGGCAAGGAATGACTGCATTGATTAATATAATTTTATGTATTTTTATTATTTCATTAGTAATTATAAAAAATAGATTTTATTAAAGTATGCGATTATAATGTGGTGGATAAATTACAAATGATTTAATATTTCAAATTACGAAAATTGGAAGTAACATATTACATTTCAGAATTTATTATAATAATGATCATTAGATATGTCATAATATAACGTTAATAATGGTGTCTACATGCACCATTCTTTACATTGAAATCATTTTTTGATTAAAGACAATACGAAAATTTTAACTAACATTATTTACAACATTAAAATGTCGCTTTATACAATATATTAAAGGGTGGTGTTGCGGGAGCTCCAACTAGATCTCTATCTTATACTTTGTGGCGCCAAGATTTATGGTGGTATGTGAAACCACCACAAGCATATATAGTGACATTTATAAGTGACAATATATACAAAAATAATTGTCACCATAAACACGATTTTTTTAGTGAGACTGTAGTGGACATTTTAATCAATTACAAATTTAATCGATTGATATTATTTAAAACATGTGTTCAATCCATTAAAACTGAAAGGATAAATTCTATTTATCTTTCTTTTACAATTTTTTCTGAATACATTTTGAAGTCTGAGTTTTAGAAAACATATTGAATTTTGAGAGAATTATTCTTCTAAATCCAATTTTTTTTTCTTGGAGCTTTGTTTTCGTGTTCTTCAGATCAACTTAGGTTAAGAGGTTATTCACTTGAATTTTTCATATTCAACTTGATCTTGTTGTAATCAGGCGATATTGTTCCTTTGTTTAGTTTTGCTTTACAATGTCTGGTCTTGATTGGATAGATTTCCAGTTTTGATTCTGTAATAGGTGTTATAGGGGTTAAAGAACACTCTTGTAAGGTTCAAGAAATGTGTTTTTTTGATGTATCTTATTCTTTGTGTTTACATTGACTTATTTGGTTAAGTGACTAGATGTAACTCTTGTTTAAGAGTGAAACCGTATAAACATTATTATGTATTCTTCTTTTTCTCTCTGTATTTCATCATATTTCCATGCATTTAAATTTGGAATTCAAAGTTTAGTATGAACATTTATTTATTTAGTGGATATGAAAGAGAAGTGACTAACCATTATGTTAGAGTAGTAAAAAATATTTAAGACTTTATATGAGTCATAACTTTATTATACACAGTTATGACTTCATGGTAAAGATTCTGATATATGATGTTTTATTAAGGATTATGGAGTATGGAAAATCAAGTAAGGGTTATTTAATTATGAGATTTTCTAATTTTAAGGACTATAAGAATAGTAATTTAAAACCTATGATTGTGATGGTGGTAATTGATTATCAGATTGAATGAATTGTGAAGAGTTATTACATTTATCTTTTTAAAGAAATTTGTTAGAGGGTAATGTGTACATGCATTTAAACTTTTGTTGATCTGAATTTAGTGAAATTTAAACTAACTTCCTTTGAATTCATATAGTTTTGTTAAGTAAGAAAATAAGGTTTGTATTGAGAATTTTACTATTCCAATAGACGCATTCTCATTAAAATTCATTGATGAAGTTGTTGTAACTTATTATAACTCTTGCTAGAAATAATAAAGTCAAAGAAAATAGGCTAAGATGTCCACAAATAAAATTAACAAGATCATTAAACAATAAAAAAATGCTAAGTGATACAAAATATAATTTTATACAATTTTATGTAATTTCTATAATCTATAAACTAATATAATTTTATACAATCTATATAATTTTATATAATATTACATAATTTTGTATAATTTAATAATTTAATAGAACAACTTTTTATATAATTTTTTGTAAAAATATATAATTTTATAATATTGTTCTTGCCGATTGATCTCGGTCGGACTAGATGGTGAGCTACTCTTACCTTAAACCCCTTTTATAAACATTCCTTCAACAATTTTTATCAACCAGAATATTGTTTCAGCAACAAGAATATAATTTCAACAGTAAAACATTATCTTAGTGTGCACATTTATTTTCGGGTGCTATGTCACATCATTCCTAACAACTTTTATTTGTATTTAAAAGATATGCAGTTTAACTAATTCAACTATTCCTTCTATTATTTTTACTTTAATTATCTTTTTTGTATAGGCTACCAAACATCTGGGTCGACCTAACGTGCCATTGGGCCCATACCTGCTCCAGGCCAAGCTGAGTATAACTTTAACTAACTGAGCTTACTATGTTTAAGTGTTTGGACCAAAGATACGAGCACGTCTTGTCACTACAAATATATATATAATTTTATAGAATTTGATAATTGTATATAATTTTATCTAATTTATATACATAAATGTGTGTTTATCATTTTATTATATAATATATTGATAATTTTATAAAATTGATATAATTTATGGACAATGATAATCAGCTAATTTTTTAGTTTTTGAATTTAAATTCCTTAAATGTTAATAGGATATGAAAGGGTAGTGGACAATTTTGTTATGTAGTGAAAAAAAATAATCAAAATGTATTGAATTTTATTGGTTGATAATATTGTTTGAATTATTGGTTATATTATATATGTAGTTCATATTTACTTAATGAAAAATAAAAATGCTTTATTAAGAAGAAAAATATTTTAAAAAAAGGTAAAATATTTATTTAATTGTGAACTAAAGAGGAAGAGATATTATAATTCATTTCGTTGTTTACTAAATTCAACTATACATCATGGTGAATTATTAGTCTTTAGGAGTATAATTCTTCTTCATCAAGAAAAAATGTTAGAATTTCTATATTTCTTTTGTATTTTAATATTTTTTTTTCATGATTTGATTTCTTATTTTGTAATATTTCATTTTTAATAACAATAATATAAGAAAAGTGGAAAACATGTCTTCCAAAAGACAAGACTTATTCAATGAATATCTTACCATAGGGAGACTTTATCTTATGTGAAAATTTGTTTACCCATATAAACACTTGTAATTGAACTTTAGAGTCAAGAGCGTTTCAAATACTTCTTAATTATGATGATTAAGTACAGAATGAAATCAATATGATTTATCATTATATATTTGAAAATTTACAATAACTACATGTTAAATAATCTATAAATTATTCAGTTTATCATATTTTTAAATTTTTATTTATTATATTTTTAAAGGTTTACGTTCTCATATTATTAATTATATTAATCTAATTATTTATTTTATAATCTCATGTTATATTATATTATTTATTTTAATTTTTTTTGTCTTTCACAACTCATTTGACACATAAATTATTATTTATTTATTTATTTGTTTTTTAATCAACAATAAAAAAATTATATACTTGGTACTCCAACGTACAATAAGCTTAGTTATTAGCTATTTGACACATAAATTGTAATTCAAAACGGAATATCAAACTAAAATCTAAAATTACCATCAACTTTGATTATCTTAAATATAGTAGATGAAAACATCACGTCATTAAACTTTAACTAATTTTATTATTGGACGAGATGTTAGAACTTTTCAGTTATACCTTAAACTATACTTAATTGAGGAAGAAATTTAAACACGTTACGTTTTCTCAAGTTATAGGCTTTTTGTACAGAGGATAAGTTGGGTATGTTTCTAAAAATTTTAAGCAAGAAAATTACATGTTTAATCATGTATTGATTTCTCGATAACATTATAATTTAATAAATAATTATTCTCCCATGATTATAGAATATTTTATTTATTACTGTTTCATTATTGTTTTTATAATTGATATTTGTAAATTATTATAGATGGAGCATAAATTAATGTTTCTACAAATTATATATTAAATCAATTTTTTATTTCTTTTCTCTCTATTTATTTCCATGTATACAAATAAAGAAACTAATTAATATTAATAAGAGGAAAATTTTCCTAATCTTACTCCATTATACATATGCAAAAAATTCAAAATAAAAAAAATAGAAATTTATTAAATACACACTACTACTTAAATTTCATTTAATACATTTTTACTTGATTTAGATATATGAAAAAAATACTAGTCTTTTACCATTTTATTTAAAATTGTATGATGACTACTATTATTAAAAGAATTATTATAGAAGGATATATATATATATATATATATATATATATATATTAATACGTAACACTTACAATTAATGGAGAAGATTTTGAACACGTAAAGTTTCACAGGCTAAAATGTCATTAAGATTCTAAGCTTCAAGAAAATGACATTTTAATAGTCTTGAAAATATTATATTTTATGCATAAATTTCTCTGTTACTCTCTCATAATATTTTAATTTTTTTAAAAATAAAATAGTTTTCTTATTACAGACTATTATTAATGGAGCATAAAAATATTCCCAGAATTATTTCAGATTAAATCAATTTTTTACTTAATTTTTTTATTTAAATTTTTCTATGTACGCAAATAGATATTAAACAATAAAAGGAGATTATTAGATTTTTAATCCATTAAATATATGCAAAATATTAAAAATAGAAAAGTATTAAATACAACTAAATTTAATGTTTTTATACCTGTTTCCTTGAGATTGTATCGCTCGTTAAAAGATTTTACTTTAGAAGGAAATATTACAACTTTTATCGATAAGCAAGCATTAAATGAGTAGTTGCGTCTTTTAAAATTCTAAGCGACAATGGTATGTCGTTTAATAATCTCTTTCTTTCTTAAAAATATTATATTTTATTTATTAAATACTTTATCTTCATTATTGTTTCATGATTATAAAATATAAAATATTTATCTGCAGTTTTATTATTATTTTTAAAATTAAATATATTTTTTCATGTATTATAAGGTGAAAATGGTTTTATATCTAGTTAAAATTTTAGACCTTCTAAATATCATAATAAAAAAATTATTTGAATGAATATCTTATCAATGTTTTTTTAAAATAACAAACCAATTGCTAGTGTTTAGTATGTTATAATATTATATCATCCACTACAACAATAAGTTAACATAAAATATTTTAATTTTTAACATCCTAATATCCACTGAAAATTCATTTGTAACTTATTCTAATAATTTCCTTATTATAATTATAAAAAAATCTATAATTTAAACTATAAACGCACAAAACAATTTTGCATCAAAATACAATAAAAAAAACATATTTAACACTTATTTTTATATTCATTACAAATGTAAATTATTATAAAGAACACAAATTAAAATCTTTACAAAATTATTTTAGTTAAATAAAATTCGTCCTTAATTATTTTTACTTAACTTTTTTATCTTTATTTATATATGCACACAAAAAACAACTAATTAATATTAATAAAAGAAAATACTCATAACCATTAAATATATTATATTTTTTTAATGAAAATAGGAATATATTACATACATTCCGAAAATAAAATTTAAATATTACAATTCCATGTAATATATTTAACATTAAAATAATTAAATATGTAGATATAACCATTCGTATTTTTCTTATTTTTACACACTAAAGTGTCTAGGCATATTGGTTAGTGTAAAGAATATGTATGAAGCATGACAGAAATATAGTCACTAATTTTAATCATAAACCATAATTCTAATTGAAATCTCTACTTACTCATCTTAATTTATGATTTTTGAACTATTTATTATATATATATACCACTTTACATAACAATTTATTAAAATAACCTAATTTTGTCACTAAATGCGTTAGTTGGATTAAGATAAAGAGTAATTGATTTGAGAATAAATTAGTGCGAATATTTAATCTTTTATTAAAATATAAAAAAAATCATTCAATTTAATATTATTCTAGATGGTTAAAAGTTTATTGTAGTGGTGGAAATTACATTTTATTTATTTCAAAAAAATATGTTACGAAATAAGGAGATTCTAAATTTGAGGATCCAGAGTGTTTTTCATTCATTAAAGTTGCAAAATTGTATAAAATGAATTTTTTTTAATGTAAGGAACGAAATTTGTAACTACTTGTATTCGAGATATATGAGGATATGGATAATAATATAAAAATCCAATCATATAAAAGGTAATCCAGTAAAATCAGACATAATGTAATCAAATAAAATGCAACCATATAACTCAGATATACATATTAATAATTATTTGAATGATACATTTTATAATCAAATATATCTCTTATTCATCTTTTCAACACTCCAGTCCAGATCCAAAAAGACCTATAAATACATATCAGTTCTATAGGGAGTACTCACTCAATTCTCACACTCATATACTTATAATTTCCTATGCTCGTAGTTACTTAAGCATCAGAGAATCTTTTGTAGGCGGATCTACCCATGTCATCTGCAACAAACTCGACAATCCCTTCTTAGAGTCATAACTCAATTTGCAAGGCCGACCACCTCCATCTACCGTGGGAGAGTAACACTCTTTTCATGTAAGAACATTTGGTGTCCACCGTGGAGTCAAGTAACTATATTTTCGACCACAAGTCTTGTGGTATTAACTAGAAGAAAAATTGTTGCCCTTCATCAATGATCTCCAAGATGAATCCACCACTAGACGTAGCCCTAATGCCATAAATCCAAGTTCTTTTTCAAAAAAAAATGAGAAAACTCTTTAGAATGCTATATCAGGAATGGATAGCAAGTTTGATAAAAAAAGACTTCGAGCTTTTTAAGCAATAACATTAGGCTGAAATGAGTTAACATTGGAACGAGTTATAAGTTATACATGAGCAACTCGTTATACAAGAACATGATCAAGCAACTCATTGATCCTAAAAGAAAGCATAAGATTGTGTCAATTAGGTTGTAGAGTCTCAACTGATCCCTACCTCTAATCCTACCATCATGGGGGACACCCACTCTAAGACTCTTGGAACCACCATGCACAAGTGGAGTTGTGAACATGATTACAGACTGATGGAAAATCCCAAGCTAATGGTTCTATGTTGAGGCCCTCTCTAAGGGGGAAAAACAACTTTTCAAGTCCATTCCAAATCCCCCGTTGAATGAGGCTATGAAAGCAAACCTTACAGATTTTTATCCCTTCACACCATCCGTCATGAAAGCTTGACTTTCCTAAAAGTGGAAGTGTTGAGTGTGGAAAAGTACATTGGGACATCAAATCCAAAAGCCCATGTCAAGGCATATTTTACTTGAGCTAATCTCTTCTTAAAGGACTTGGGAGTACATTGTAGGCTCTTTCTAACTACCATTGCAAAACCATCTTTAGAATGGTAATATTCTCTACCAACAAACTCCATTGATTCATTTGACACCTTTTTTTCAAGGCTTTTAGCCTGTTTTTCCAAGTTTCAATTGCACTTTCACTTAGGGTTTGTCTAGATATTTTTGTCTCACTGCATTACTTTGCTTTTATTTTTTTTTTTCGTCTTTCTTTATTGGTTTCTTGCTTTTAGGTCTCCATGACACCTAGGGCAAATGTTTCTTTACATTGTAGTAGACCTTAGTTTGGTTCTAGGGTTCATTTCTTGCGCACACACACACTTTGTTAGAATTATAGGCCTTAAACAAGAGAAGAGGGTGAATTGGTTTTGAAAGATTTTCACAAGTATTGAAGGTAGAGTGAAAGACTATGAAGAATCAATCAATTAGAAAACTGTTCATCCAAAGAGAAAACTATTTTTAGTTTGATTCTAGAAAATCAACCACTTTGTTTTTTAGAAACAACCGGTTGTTTATACCAGCAATTTAGAAAATCAAAGCTAAAGTAGTTTAATGAGTGTAAGGATAGAGAAATTCACACAAGATGTTTATATTAGTTCACTCTTAACCAAGAGTTACATCCATTCCTCAGCTAACCACTAAGAATTCATTATGTAATCAAACCTAGATTACACAACACACACCAAGAGTGATGATCTTGAACCCCTCAAGAACACACACCACTCTTTGGAAAAACACAATTTCCAGAACAAGCCTCTGAAACTGCACCACACCAGATCACATAGAAATACAATGATTAAGGAAGAAGGGAATAAAATACGTCTGGGTAAAATCAAAGATTAAAGTACATAATTACAAGACAATCCTATTCCACACTTGAGATGATCCAAAAGCTCTTTGAAATCTTGAAAACTAATTTTGATTGATCTCTCTTTCTTAGTTAATGACCAGGAGCGTAAAACAACCATTTTAAATTCCAATCAGATTGTCAAACTTGTTAAATCAAGAACCAAAAGCAGTTTGAATCATTTAAAACAAATAGAAACAACTTAACAAAATCCTGTTAAGATTTTTAGAAAAACAACCAGTTGAATTATCGAAACAACCCGTTGATTTGGTTTGACAACAAAGTTAAAACAAAGTCAAGCTTTTCAAATCCTTTTCAAAATCCACTAAGTGTAAAACAACCGGTTGAATCGACATTTCAACAGGTTGAAATTTCACACTCTTTAGAAAACACATCTTTTTCAAAAGGATTAAGATTCAATTAACCTTGAATCATCATAAAGAGTGGATTAACAATTCAAAGACTACTAGGCACACACAGAAAACCAGCAGCAAAGGTCTTCAAGCATTCTTCTTGGATTTGGAGACATGAATGCACCTTGTTCAACAATCTCCCCCTATTTGATAAAGACAAATCCCTAGTTTGCATGTGTTGTAGTGTTTGAATTTGATAAATCCTACAAAACAAAATTTGTGCATATACAAGGCATACATAGCAGCAGGATAGCCCAGGTTTAAAGACACACAAGAACAAGTTTTTTGCATAAGCCTTTAAGCAGAAAAACCAGTAAAACAAAGTGTAAAATCAGTGCAGAATTGAGTGCAGACCAATATGTGTATATCAAAGATATAACATTATAATAAAACAAAAATAAAGCACCATAGAGTGTAGCAACAAAATACAACACAGAAACCACCAATTCTCCCCCTATTTGTCTTTGCAAATATAATAGGAGAAGAGAACCTAGCCACACAAAACTCATGATGATCCCTTTAAGGTTGCTCTGTATAGTAGCCCAAAATTCAGAATACAACATCGACTGCAATAGGTAAAATGATTGCCAAAGCACCAGGTTTTATCATCTCTTGTAATGATGCAGATGCTACAATAGCAACATAGCGACCATAACTAGTTTTTCCTTGTAATCCATTATACCAGACCTCTTAATGAACTGCCTTCTCCCTTCATTCACAACCTCTTGCGCAGTTCTGCCAACAACATAATAGGCCCAAGCACTAAAGACAAATACAAGCATAGAACCTAGCAAACCACCGATGAAAACTTTCGGGAATTGCATTATCAACCTGTTTGAAAGGTTCACGAGCAAAAGCAACAACCTCATCCATATAAACACTAAACAAAAGGAAAGATGAAACAACAACAGAACTAATAGCAAAGCCTTTGGTGGTAAATTTGGTTGTGTTTCCTATTGCATCAAGGACATTTGTTATCTCTCGAACACTTTCAAGCTACTGACTCATTTCCATAATTTCTCCTGCATTATCAGCTATTGGGCCAAACATATCCATTGTAAGAATATAGGCAGTGGTGCTTAGCATTTGCATTGTTTCCACAACAGTGCCAAACAACCCACCAGTTAGGATTCCTACTACATCTACTAATCCAGAGGTGTGACCGAGCCAGAAAATCAAGATAATTGACACATTGATGACAAGGACAAGAAGAGCAGTAGATTTCCAGACCCAAACTGACTCCAGCAATTATATTAGTCCCATGGCAGTGGAGTTGAAAAGGGCCAATATGCGCACAAGCTCATGCTTGTAGTCAGTATAATACATGGCAATCCAAACAAAAATGTACGCAGTGATAATACAAATCAACCCACACAAGGAAATATTTAACCAAGCTGAAGGTGCTTGATTAGTGTAAAGTAACAAACGGCTAGACAAACCAAACGCCAGAATAGCTAAGACTATCATTATAGAATATCCTTTTTGAAGAATTGTCATTGGATCCTCCACTGGAGCAATTACTCTAGTTTCATGTGTACCCCGATTAGAAAATATTCCAACTGATGATACTATCAAGTCGAACGAGTGAACAACAAGAGGAAACAAGATGAAGCCCGAAAGATCTACTAAAAGAAAGAAAGATAAAATCCTATGTATCACAAAGACTTCAAATCAAGAAAATGAAGGAAGGAAAGTGATAGAAAAAAAATAAACACAAAAAAGTAAATGCTAGTGAAAGTAAACTAGTCAAATCTTAAGGTGAAAGTGCAGTTGACATTAAGAGCCCATTGGCACCCTTCCCCTACTAATGCACGTGTAAACTATAATAATGTCCATCCTGATGTGGAGGGTGTAATGAAAATTGTCCACTGAAATTTTATTTGTCTCCTTATCTTCCTTTAAAAATTTCTTCAAAGTAAATTATTACCCTCATTGAAGAAGTACAAAAGTTATCTTCCTCATACAAAGAGTTGAATCACCAAACCCACAAAAAAAAAAATAAGTCCAAGAAACAAAAGCAAGAAAGAAAAAATTGGATAGTTAAACCAAATAGAAGTTAATGAGGCAAACAATAATGGAAAACAAAAAATTCACAAACAAAAATTAAAGGTAAGAAGAAAAGTTGGCACAAAACAAAATGAACCTAAGAATGACTCTAAAATGGGTTATAAAACAAAAATTTAGAGTAAATGGAACTGACTAGTCCATAATTTATGAAACATTTTTTAGCACGAATTTTTTTATGAAATTTTTATCCAAGAATCTCAACACAATTTGTGATCAAAATTAACAAATTTAAGGTCAAACGAATGAGTATTCAATTAAAAATAGTTAAAACAATTTGACATATATAGTAAAGCACTAGGTCAAAGAAATGAACCTTTCTTTTAACTCTGACAAAGATGAATAAAAACTTTATTGCAAATTTTGTAGAACGAATTTGAGGCTCATATTTTAACCATGACTCGTCAACACACGAGGAAATTCCTAGCAAATCTTTTGAATAAAAAAATCCAATGAATAAGGTGCAATAAATCTCAAACCGAAAGCTACAAAACTGGGAAACCTTTTTTTCTATACTCAAAACGTTCAAACTTTCCTTGTTTATAACTTTTTTAAGTATTTAAGTAAATGTTTTTAAAAAAATTCAATGTATGTTGAACTCAAAATAAAATTTCCAAACTAGGGTATAAAGTTCACAAATATGGAAAAGAATAAAACCTAGGAATCCAATGTTATTAAGAACAAAACTACAAAACACAATGCAATTAGAGGTTGAAAAATGTCTTTCTCTAATTGGAGACAAATGACCTTTTGGTATTGGTGGAAATCCTCTCCATTAAGGGGATGACCTGTGCACCCTTATTTATTCCTTGTCACTCCATGCTTTCTATTTGCACTCTAGTAATTTATTTGTGCACCCTAGATGTTCTAGAGTTGCATTAGGTTCAAGGAGGTCTAATTGTAACACTAGCTTGACTCTTTCTTTTTCTATTTACACCCTACTCTAATTGGCCCAATACATGGCCCATGAAAAATTTCTCCAAACATGGCCCAAATACAAGCCCAAAATAAAGTGTATACTACTTTATACAATGTTTATAAAACTGTAGAAAATTGGACAAGCAGACAACAATTAATTGTCCCTAATATGAGATTCTTCTAAGCTCTTTTTCTACTTCCAATATTCTTAACCAAATGTTTCTAGGCTAAATGGGTTTTCATCATTAAGTAAAGGTTTCTAGAGTGTCTTGGAATTATTTTCAATCTATTCTAAAATTTGGCTTAGAAATACAAAGCCAGAAAAATACTATTATACTATTTACAAATTTATATAAGGTTAAGAGATAGAATAACTTTTATAAAGCTTTATAATCTTCTCTACCCTTAGCCTGAGTCATGGTGGCTAAATATGTTAGGATGATCCTCCATCAACTAAGTTATACCTCATTGATGGATGCATGTACCAAATTAGATGTTATTGCAGTAAAATGTTCCAGAACATCTTTTCTCGAAGAAATATATGCAAGTAATGTTTGTATTTGAATATTTACAGTTGCAAGCTCACTTTCCATTTGCACTACCTTGTCCTCCACATTTGCTGAAGTTTCACTAGAGGAAGCATAATTCATACCACTTAGCCTTATTGTGAATCTTTTAAAAGCAAGGTTAGGGAAAACTCCATATGATAGTCCTCTGATTTGACCTAGATGCTCCTTACCAAATATGGCACCAATTGGATCATTTGGAGATATATAAGCAATTTCTGGATTTTTCAACATTAGCTCATCAATTTTTTCTGGATAAAATTGGAAGTAATGATTAATATTTCAAAGTAGTAATAAAATATTTTAGACTAGCATACTTGTCAGACCAACAATCAAACATTTCAGACCAACAATCAAACATATCAGACCAACAATCAACCAATAGGTTTAGTAATAAGAATTTCATACCAATAATCAACCAATTAGAACTTAGTCTTAAATGCAATGTACTGTTGATCCATATGAAAGAGAAAAATAAAAGCATTAGATGTTTGACCATCATAATCCAACACAAACCAACCATTTAAAATTCATAATCTAGTCAAACAAAAATGGAGACTCATAGCATATATGCATGCATTAGCACTACAAGAAAATCATGAAATAGAAACCAATTTTTAGAGACCAAAATAATTAGTTGCAATAGTAACTAAATTAGAGACCATTTTAGAAATTAAAAGAAAAATTGGTTTCTAAAATAGTTTCTATTATTGTTAAATAGTTTCTAAATTGGTATCTAATTAGCAACCAAGGTTTTAACTACCAATTATTTAGTTTCTAAATTTGGTCTCTAAAACCTTGGTTACTAATTAGATACCAATTTAGAAACTAACAATAATAGAAACCAATTTTTTTTTTAGTTTATAAAATGGTCTCTAATTTAGTTACTATTGCAACTAATTATTTTGGTCTCTAAAAATTGGTTTCTATTTCATGATTTTCTTGTATTCTTTATGACTAGTCAAAGTCTACATGTGCCTACCATGTGATTTCTGGTGCTAATTGGCGTGGAATTGTGTGCCTCTGAACAAACTCTTTTTCTTAAGAAAAACAACCCACTAAAAGCCAAAAATATGAAGTTGTTTTTTATGCCTATATAACAATGCTTTATGCAGTTGTTTTTCTTCACAAAATCAACCCATTGCCCATATCTATTGTCTCTTCTCAAATCTGCTACAATTTTCTTATTGTTTCAGAAATCTCCTTCTTCCTCCAGGGATTCCACACCTTTTTCCTCTAAAAGGATGAAAACCCGTGGAATAAAGAGAGGTGGACGCTTAGAAGGATGGTTCTCGGGAGAGGATGGGAAAATTGAGAAGTACCTCTGATGGAAAAACGTTCTTCTTCTATTAGTGATCTTTGTAATTTCTTCTTTGGATGAATGATGAAGGAGATATGATGAGCGGAAGCATTAAAGAAACTCAAGAGGAGTTTCCATGGATTGAA
>Ga0123342_1004676_pt1 | contig 20620 bp, 12 predicted proteins | sample Turbeawhitnodule_FD_89960 | JGI IMG/M metagenome (GOLD analysis project Ga0123342, IMG submission 89960) | Root nodule microbial communities of legume samples collected from Mexico - Turtle bean Mexico white nodule | ecosystem: Host-associated > Plants > Roots > Nodule | place: Mexico: Nepantla...
TAATTGTACACATTCTTCATGATCAATCTTGTTTTCTCATATTCTTGTTAAGTTTTTTTCTTTTATCACAATTTGTGAATGATATACACCCTTCCTTGCAGCGATTAGAATTTCTGGGAGATTCAGTCCTTGATTATTTGATAACTTGGCATTTGTACAATAAATATCCTGGCATGTCCCCTGGTCAGTTAACTGACATGAGATCAGCTTCCGTGAATAATGATTGTTATGCATGGTGTACCATTAAGCATGGATTGCACAAGCATGTACTCCATGCCTCACAAGAACTGCATATGCATATTGCTGTCACACTTGACAATTTTGAGAAGTTGTCTTCTTCATCAACTTTTGGATACGAGTCAGAGACATCACTCCCTAAGGTTAGTTGTTGACATTTGGTTTATAGGTTCACTTGGTTATTATTGTCTAAGCATTGAGTTTATGCTAGCATATATCATTAGGGTTAGCTGTGTTGAAAGAGCTTACTGAAAGTGAACTTGACTGTATAAACAGTTAAGGGTGTATCTATTCTATAAATTTCAGTTTATAGCAAAACTCTTGAGATTTTTTCTATGGTTTGGTAGGTACTGGGAGACATTTTAGAGTCTCTAGCTGGAGCTATTCTTGTTGATTCAGGGTATGATAAGGAGGTTGTGTGGCAAAGCATCAGGCCACTCTTGGAACCCCTTGTAACACCTGAAACATTGAAGCTTCATCCTATCAGAGAGTTTTATGAATTGTGTCAGAAAAGAAACTATAGAATTATACAAAGTGTGGTATCTCGCAAAGATGGTGTGACTAATTACAAAATGGGGGTAGAAGCTGATGGAGTCATTCATGAGTATGAGTATTTAGGTTCTGCTCTTAAGGACACTGCCAAGAAGATAGTCTGCAAGAAACTTTTGAATTCCCTTAAGGAAAGAGAACATTTGTGTAAACAAGTTTGAAAAAACTGTTACTGTTGGCTGTAAAATGTTGTAATCTTAATTTATTATTTGATTCAAGTCCTGTGAGAATTAATCATCAACCCATATTGTATAGTTTTAATCTCCCTTTTTATACATACAAAAGAAGTTTTTAAGAATTGTTATTGATTTAAAAATATACTAAAGTTATAACTGTTGTTAATTTAAATTTAAAGTAATAAAATTACTATCTTATCATATTGAAAATTAAAGAAATAACAGAAATATTATTATTAATTTAAATATGTTGAAATTAATTTTATTGAATTTTTGCTAATATAAAATTAAAATTTGTAAAATATCAAATTAAAGTTATTCGAAATTAGTAATTTATTTTTATTAATTAAAACATACATAAAATAAACATTATTATTGTTATTAAATTTTGTAAATTTATTATCAATGATAATGTTTTAAGAAAATATTATTATTAATTTGAAGATTTTATTAATAAAAAGTTTTTTTTAGTTTATTTTTTTAATTTAAGATAGGTTAAATTAGTTGGTTAAAATGATTTTTAAACTCAAAACTATCAATTAGGAGAATAGAAGATGTGAACTAATTTTACCCTGGATTTTGTAAGTAAAAAAAACGTGATAAGTATTCTTTATTTGTTGTTAGTTTGTTGCAGTATTTTTGTTATTTGTTGTTAGTTTGTTGCAGTATTTGTGTTGGTAAAGTAATGATGAAACAAATAAGGATTTTATATAAATTGGTTAAATACGTTACTTTGTTTAAACCTTTTTTTTAACTTTATTAGTTAGCTTTATTTAGTTTTTTTGTAGTATCTGATAGATTAAAAATATACTAAAATGAAAATTGACGATGGAACTAAATTAACTTGTTAGGAAAATATATAACCCAAAAAAATACAATATAAAATGATAAAGTCATTCTAATTTTAATGTATTGTTAGGTATTTTTTCCATTTATTTCTCTACTAGTAGAAAGTGCTTCTAGTTTAAGTTCATAAATAATAGTTATTCACTTTATGTTTATGCAACATTTTGATGTTTTTATATGCCATGCACATCCTCATCATCTTCCAACATCAACAATGTTAAACTTTAACATAAATTGATGAGGTTATTAATTCATGATTTTCATTTTCAGTTTTGATAAGATTTTCATGGCAAATAATATGATCTAATTGGTTATTAAGAAACTAACAAACTAAACTAATCTTCTGTAGGACATAAATAAATGTATTAAAAATCTAAAATATTGTAATTTGATTTAGCTTTATAGTTTATTTTAATATAGACTCATAACTAAAATTTATTAGATTCTATAAATATACATTAATTTCTCTTATGGTACATACAAGAACAACTGGTGCATACACATTAAAGATTGTGTATGAGTCAAAGGAGCAACTTCCTAATTTTTTGAAGAATGCATGTTGGAAATATAAGTGTTTCAAACTATGTGTTTGACTCTTTATTATTACTTCAAATGCATGCATGATTATTATTACTTTCAGAGATAGTCACACATTCTGGTATCATTCTAAAATTTGTGCAATTTAAAATAATGTAGCTTATTATCATTGTTAACTATTTAAATCTGTTCCTAATAATAAAAAAGATTAAGCCTTTACATAGATTGAATAATGAAAAGTGATGAAATGAAAAAATAAAAAGTAAAATAAAATAAAAATAAATACACAAATTTTTAATTTAAATATAAAATAAATAAATAAATATATTATTTACAATATACTAAATAAGAATAAATACTTTACTAATATTATGATACAATAAAAAACATAATCCACTGACATAATTAATTCCTCGTGTATAATAATAAAAAATAGTAGTACTTGTAAATTTTCCATTAAAATAAAAACTAAAATTATAATGAAATATTTATAGAATATTTTAATTTCTATTTAAAATATTATTATAATTACACATAACACATTTATAATTTCATAAGTAATTATTTTGGAAAATTAAAAAAAATGATTCATGAAATATAAAGATAAAAAAATATAGAAAAAAATATATACAAGTTTATAATCTATTATGATAATTTTAAAATAAACATTTTTATTTTAAGTAAAAACTTGCAATTTATATTTTATTTTTCTCAGCAGCGCTGTGCACGCTGAGAGCATTCTGGTACCTTCCCGCTTAGGGTATATATTTCGTAAGCTTTATGCCCAACTTTACTAATATCTAACTTCAAAAATAATATTTTATTTTTATCCATTTTTCTGTTATTAATACTATTTTAAATGTATTTTAAAATAATTTTTAGAGTAAAAATTATGATTTCAATTGTATAAAGAAAAGGAAAAATACATACATATACCTAAATCAAAGTTCACTCATCCATAAGAATCTAAAATAATGTTTTACTTTAAATTTAATGCTCTTCAGCTCAACTTTTTCATTGCATAGAACCCTTTTTTCACAGTCTCTTATTCGATCATGAACTCCACAAGAGGTCATTTCCACTGCAAGCTTTAGAGAAAAGAAAAAGAGAAGCAGGGGTACATTCATCTCTTTTCTCCATTTTCTCATCTGTTCATTCTTTTCCAATTTGTTCTTTTTGTATACCAAATGGTCCAATGTGAATGACTCTAATGTACGGTTTCTTTTGTACTGTTTGATTTGGAAAATCTGTTAACTAGGCACTTACGCTACCCATCTCACTCTCACTTCTAAGAGGAGAAACCTTGAGTTTTTTTGCACTACCCTTTATTCTATCTGTGTGTGTGAGTTCTGGGTTTGTAGTTGTTTTGCTGTTTTGCATCTTCTGTGACTGGGAGAGGGATCATTTTTTTATGGGTTTGTTGGAATTTGAGTGTAGGTTGATCAAAGAGGAAAAAACCATGAAAGAGGTTCTCTCAATGGAAATGGATACTCATTCTCAGCAGGGAGAGACTACGTCGTGTAATGTACTTCCATTTGCTAGAAGGTGAGTTTAAATGCAGACTTATTGTTTACACGTCTAGTAGTGTTGAGTGCTTGCATTGTTGAATGTATTATTGTTATAATCATCTCTCTGTGCATTGATGTTTGATTGACTTTTTTTGTGTTTTTCTGTAGCTATCAACTTGAAGCATTGGACAAAGCTATTCGGGAGAATACCATAGTGTACCTGGAGACTGGTTCAGGCAAGACTTTGATAGCCATCATGCTTCTTCGTAGCTATGCTCATCATCTACGAAAACCTTCTCCTTTCATTGCAGTGTTCTTGGTTCCCCAAGTTGTGTTGGTCTCTCAAGTATGTCATTCCCTATCTTATGATTGCCTTTTACAACTTTGAGATGCATTATTTTGATTGCCATGTACTGGTTGAAGAGTTATAGAATGGATCACTGCTTCAGGGTGCGTTTTTTTTTCTTTGTTATTTTTAACTTATTGCTGTTCACTTGTAAATTTAGCAAGCTGAAGCTGTGAAAATGCATACTGATTTGAAAGTGGGAATGTATTGGGGTGATATGGGAGTTGACTATTGGGATGGTGCTACGTGGAAACAAGAAACCGAGAAACATGAGGTAATGATTTTTGCATTTTTATCAAGATGGAAAGTTGCCTTGTTCTTTTTACAGATCTTTTTTTGCTTAATCATAACCCATCTGTTTGTGTCATGCGTGAGATACTCCTGTTTCACCCCACTTAAAAGGGTAGCTGAAAGTTTATATCAGTAGTTATCAGAATCTTATGATTCATGATTTTAATCTCTTGGTTTCGATACAATTTAGCAACCAACTGATCTATATTATAAGATGAATCATAAATGACTTTGTATCTTACAATACATGAATGAATTCATGGTATTTTGTAATGATACAAATCATATGATTCAATGATTTGTTATTATTTATATATATATATATTTTTCCTTTCATCATTCCCATTGAAAAAATTGAAAATTCAAACAATTTTAAATTAAATGTAAGGGATTTGATGGAACATGTTTGAAATTATCTTGTTTGACTGTTCCCCTACTTTAGTTGTCACTCACTCATTATGCAGTTTTTGTAAAACTCAAGGATTGGAGTGGGTTGTCAAAGATTGTCACTCAGCTCGGAAGACTTATGCATGTATGGAAAATTATGTTTATAGACCTGCAGATACATTAAACATAAGATAAACAAGAAAAATAACTCACAATAAAACAAAAGCCATGCACCATGCAGACATTGGTGGCCAGTCCAAAAAAGTGGGATAGTCTCTATTTTGATTTTTTTTTATATAATCTAAAATAATGTTTAATATATACTTATAAATTCTAAAAAATGACAGATATTATCAAAATCAGTGGCATTCAGGAGTAACAATTAGAATTCATTGGTGTTTTTAACAAAACATACAAGTAAATACTAAACAAAAATCAAATACAAGTTTCCTTCCATTGGTAGGATTAATCAATTATCAATGACAAAGATTCTATATAATTTTTGCTACATAGATATTTATTTCCATTTTAAAATAAATACCTAAAATAACCCCCAAAAAAACTCTAATGTCATTGTTCAGAACGGTTTTTTGGAATCAATATATAGCGCTACTACAGCTGCTGCTTAGCCAGGTATTTGGTCTGCTCCAGCTGCTACACTAAACTACTCTGCCATGGCACCCCTTGTGGTGGATAGGGGCTGCTCCACTCTACTGCTATAGTGGCGTGCTATTTAAAACCATTATGGAGTATGTCTAACCTGAAGGAAATTGCAAGACAATAAAAACTGTATAAATCAGTCTATAAACCTGTCCTAATCATGGAGTTAAGTAATAATGGTAATACTACACAACATCCCTCCATTTGGGTGCCTGTTGTTTTTAGTTTCTGAACTTATTGTACACCTCATGCCACTTTTGAAGAGAATATGAAATACTCAACTTTCTTCATTGATTTAATTGGTGGCCTTCGGTCACACTCTTTTTCTTGGTCATTGTAGAGTTCTTTCTTGCATGTTGTATAATTTGACATTTTTCTATTTATTTTTGAGGTTTGTCTTTATCTTTATGTTTGAAACAAATGGAAAAGAGTAAAACTGTTTTTTTTTTCCAATATTCTATTGGCTTGAATATGATGCACATTTCGTCATTTGGCACACTATTTTTTTTTACTAGTTTTGGAATTCATTTCTTGTATGTTGTCTAATTTTGACATTTTACTCTTTACTTTTGAGGTTTGTACTGGGTTAAAGCTTATAGTATGGTCAAAGATAATTTTGTCTTCTTTCTTTATGTTTGAATTAAATGTAAAAGAAGACAATTGTTTTCTTTTTTAAAGTATTCAATTGGCTTGAATATGAAGCGCACTGCTTCATTTCTTAATTTTAGTATGGTGTTTCTGTCGTTTATTTTCTGTATGCTGCATGGATAATTGGTAATTTCCATCACTAATGCTTTTGAATGCATAGGTGCTTGTCATGACTCCTGTAATATTGCTGAATTGCTTGAGACATAGCTTCTTCAAACTGAATATGATCAAGGTTTTAATAATGGATGAATGCCATCATGCTAGGGGTAAACACCCTTATGCCTGCATCATGACTGTAAGTGTTACATCTTGTCCATCTTCTCTCTTAACTAGTTGTGTCTTCGAATTTCTTTCTAATTCTTGTTACAATGTGTTTGAGTTGTGCTGCCTTTGTTAATATGTTGTTATATATATACCTTCTACCTTTGCTAAGTCTTTGACCTTAAAGATTCATTTTTATCGGGTAATACAAATACAAAGAGTGCCAAATATTAGCGGACAAGGGTAAAGGGGGAAACTAAGCATTCTTTCACCAGGCTATTGCACTGGCGTATGAGCTGTGGTTGATTGGTGACATTCAAATATTTTCCTTCTTTGACATGCATAGTTGCATACCAGTAATAACAAATGACTGTCCATCATTATGTGGGTCAGCTATTAGGTCTATGAACAACTTTTAAGAAGGTTTATACAGTAATATATGCAGTGTGCACACATTCCTAGAAATAAAATGACGTTTAGGTCCACTCATGGTTTTTCCATTTTAAATCTCTTTTTTACATAAGATGAGCTTCTTTGCACATTGAATCAAGCAGTAATGCATGTGTTTTGTTAAGCCTATGAAAGTATCTTATAACTTTCTTATAGTTTTTACTGGCTTATTTGAATAATCCTCACTGTGAATCTTATTAAAATAAGCTTATGTGATAAGCTGTTATTAATAAATACTTAATTGAACCCATTTCCCCAAGCATGTAGTGTGCACACATCCTTGGAAACTGTTCAATAAAAATGACATTTAGGTCCCTTCATGGATTTTCCATTTGAAAGTTTTTACATAAATTAGGCTTCTTAGGGCATTAAATCAAACAGAAATGCAGGTGTTTTGTTAAGCCTATGAAAGTAGCTTATAACTTTGTTATAGTTTTTACTGGCTTATTTGAGTAATCCCCACTGTGAATCTTATCAAAATAAGCCTATGTGATAAGCTGTTATCAATAACCACTTAATTGAACTATTTCCCCATGCATGTCATTGGTTGCTATACATTGTCACATATTTGCATTAAACTTGTATCTGTATGGTCTGGACTCCGAACTACTGCATTTTCCAAAGATAGCATTTAAAAGGACTTGATATTGAAAACAGATTCCACAGATGTAATAAGGTCATGTGACCTGATGCATGGCTCCAAAAAATTTGTTGTACCATTGGCCATCTTAGCTCTGTTATATTTTTTGAAGTCAATCTGTTTGGATGAAATAGAGCTGAATTGTTTTTTTACCTAATTTTGAAAATAATAAAAGGATTTTTTCTTGTTTTAAGTTTCATATGCTTCTCTAATTTTATCAACTAGACAACATGTGAAACCTCCACCAAAATCACCATTTCCTTGAGCCACTTTATTGTTGTTTTGCTATTATTCTCCTTTGCTCTGGCAGGTGTTGGTAATGGCAGTGACTAAGGAACAGAAATTATTGAATTGTGTTGCTTCTGTATGTAGTACATTATATATTCATCAATTCAGAGAATAAAACATAAATTTATACAATAATTTGATTTTAATCTGTTACGTTTTTGTTATTGACGAAACTGATGAGCAAGTTCCCTTTCATCAATAGTAGTCCCCGCCAATCCCAACCCCAAGTAAAAAATTGAAAAACCTGGAAAGGAAAGATTTTTGTTTTGCATTTTCCTTTTGTCTGCATTTTTTCACTGGAAAATTTTGGGATTTTTCAATTGGCCTTTGCTATTCCTGTGAACCTAAAAGCAACAGTTTGCTATTTGTGAATTGAACCTGCAAGAATTGCTTCTAATTTTTAATTTTATGTCTCAATATTGTCTATTTTGAGTGTGTTCGTAATGGACAGGATAGATTGGTTGAAATCATTTTATCCATTTCTGATTTTATATCATGTTTTTAAAATTTTAAAAAGTAAAAAAAGTAAAATTAAAAACTCAACTGAATATGGATATAGGTTTTAAAAATTTGAAAACTGAAAACTATCCTAAGCAGGGACTCACTCTATGATGAGATACTAATTTGAATTGGTGATTTTGTACTACAGTATTGTGCTTTTCTATTTTTATTTTTTTTGTTAGGCTTGTAGGCAATTAGTTAACTGTTATCTTGTATTGTAAGTTGTTCCCTTGTTATTTGTCTGCATCATGAGGTTCTAGTTTCTGTTGAGTTAGTTTGTAAGATTTGATTTCATGCAGGAGTTTTATCATCATGAATTAAAATCTGGTATCTCTGACCTTCCTCGAATTTTTGGTATGACTGCATCTCCAATTAAGTCAAAAGGTACACAGCCAGAGAAAGTACATGGCTCCTTGCATTGCTAGTTTTTTTTCTCTCTAATGTTGTTTCCCCTTTTTATTTTATTTTATTTTTTAATCAGTTAAAAATTCTGATTCATCCTGGTCAGAGAATGTTCGGAAACTAATGACTCTAATGCATTCAAAGGTAGCTTTTTTATTCTCTTCCTCTTTCAAACAGTTTTTCTTGCTTTCTTTCTGCTTATGTTATTCTGTTTTTTGAGTGTTGTCTGCTATCTTCTTGGTATAATTGTATACACTTGGTGTGATTTAAAGATAATCGCATGTAGATACATTATAAAGATTCTTGATATGGTCTCCATTACAAGTTTTATTGCAAGAAGTATCATAAGGACAAATTTATATGAACTTATGTGTTATCTTATTAACACTTCATACTTATTTCTTGCGGCAGTTATTTTCTTAGCTTTTAGAAAACAGTTCTATGTTAACAAGTCTAGAGGTATTGTAATGTATACCTATGCTAGAAAGTTATTTCTTTATTTATTTCAACAAATGAGACAATATAGTTAAACTAATTTATGATCTTGTGATTAATGCTCGTTTGTGCTTATGTGAAAACCATTTGCTTTTGCTAAAACATTTTCAAATGAAGGTATATACATGTAGTGAAGCTGTCATCACAGAGTTCATACCAACATCAACGCCAATATTCAAGTTTTACAGGGACAGCGGAATTCAATTTGTATTATTTGAAGAATTGGCATCTAAACTCAAGATGTTAAAAGAACAGGTTCGTACACTTAATGATATTAGTTTCTGTACATGCTCTGAAACAACTAGAAAAGGAAAAATTACCCACGTGTTGCAAGTGGAAATATGAGTTTGCCCCTTTGTCATCTGTTTTATCAAGTGACAAGTTGTGTTTGAATCAATTCCCAATTTCTAGTCTTATCATCTTCCTATATTTAATTATTTGTCATAATCACAATTTCATTTATAAGCCATAGTTTATTATTTCTTTTTGGGTTATTAACAGTGGATATTCTGTTTCTCAGCATGAACTCACTCTAAAATGTTCAGATTTCACTAAATCAGCTGCTGAGTCTGCACAAAAAAGAATAACAAAGATTTTTTGTGCTTTAATGTTTTGCCTGGACGAGCTTGGTGTTTGGCTGGCTTTGAAGGTTCTCGCCTTTCTCTTTCATAGAATTTCTGACTCTGGACTGATCAAGGTTTCATAAATCACAATTGTCAATTTTTTCTTGTGTTTGACAGGCGGCAGAATTTTTATCTTCCAATGAATTTGATTCATTTTCATGGGGACACTCTGGGGATAAAGTTGTTAAAAACTTTATTTTGGCAGGTGTACATACACTGAAAAGTTACTTGCGATGTGGTAATGATTCTACAATTGTTAAGATAAATGGTGAAATTTTAATTATAAATATTTTTCTTGCATTCTTAGCGTTAATTATTTTTTACTAATGTTTTCTTCTTGGTCAGATCCTCAGTGGTCCATTGGTGACAAAATTGATTCTGATGTGGACATGGGGTTGTTGACCTCCAAAGTTTGTTGTCTTCTTGACTCTCTACATGAGTACAGGTTATAATCATGGATAGGATTCTTTAATATTTATCATGTTGTTATGAAATCATGTAATGTGGGTTATTATTGTGGATGTTCTGGTTTTTAGATTCTCCTTGTCTTTATTATACTGTTTAAGTTTCTTATTGGATGAGTAAATGCCTCTATGGTTCCTCACTTGTCATTTAATTTTTAGTCTCATCTTTCTCCTTTGTTCTTCTGCTCTGAATAGGGGTGTTGTCCATTGATGGATTTACATAATGATAACCTGTCCCAATACTTGATAATTCAGCTTATTAAAGTTAAAAGAATTTGAAGAAAATAGATTGTATTCTGAAAATGAATTCAATCAATACAAAGGGTTATGCATCAGCTATTTATAGCTGTACAGATAGGACAACTGAGCACTAACCAACTGCAATGAACTGAGATTTAGACAGAGGATTTCAATAATGCGCTAACTGAAAATCTACTGCTGAACATGTGTTATGCTGGATCAGACAGAGTAATAAAACTATACTCTTAAGCAGCCCTATCATTTCCTGATTAATGATTGGCTTGTACTCTTAAGCGCTATCTAAATATGTTTTATAAGATAGTAATTAATAATAATTGGTAAAATATTTATCTGTGTTATGCTTGTTAAATATGTTTTCATTTATGTTAAAAATATTTTTAATTTAATTTAATTTTTTTGAAAGATACTTGTTAACTTTTTTGGTAGTGGGTGGTTCCCCAAAATATGTACTACAGCAAATTATCTAGACATACTCGTTGGTCACTAGGATGAAACGGGCTTTGATACCATTTTGTTACAGATTGAGGGGGAGATTATTCAGAAAACAAGTCATGGTCCGACTACATAAGAGAACATGACATCATTTTCAACCCAAAGCTTTAAAGTAATAGGATTGTGGATCTTTCTCCTTATATATTGCTCATCTTGTCCATTTTTATCCAATGTGGGAGTCCAACTAACGTTGACCGGAGACTTGATCAAATTGTAGTATATAAGTAATTGCAAACCTTGTCTTACAAGTCAGTTTTGTAAAATTGAGTTAAGCCTAAATCCAGTTTCTAAGATGAGTAATGATGTAAAAGAGGAAAGGGTTACCATTGGGTTGATGTCGAATGAGTGAAGTTGTTGCGGACAACGACACTGAAAGGTAGTGACATTCTTAGTAGTCTCACATTTATCAGATTAAAAACTTGGTATTTTACTTAAACTTAAGCCTTGAGACTCTCCTACCTAATGGACTAGTCTATTTAGGTGGATTATCCTCTTGTGCGTAAGTTCTAACAGATGGGTGTTAGAAAATTCGGCCTCATTGATTTGTTCACAAAGTTCTTGCATTGTGACCTATGTTTTTTAATCTTTATTATACTCTGTCCTAACCAGTTCATCTACAGTTCACTATTTTGATTGATTGATTGTATGTAGTGATCATTGTTCTGCCATTATGATATCACTGTTAAATTGATTTGATTTTATGCTGTGATCTTTGTTGTGCCATTTTGATAATATTCTTAAATCTATTTGAAGTATCTACTATTTTGCTACAATTGCAGGGGTTTGACTGACATGAGATGCATAGTTTTTGTGGAAAGGATCATTACAGCTGTTGTCCATCAGGATCTATTGAATACCTTTCTTCCAAAATACAGTAGCTGGAAGGTTAAATTCATTGCAGGACACAATTTCGGATTGCAAAATCAGTCTAGGAGAAAACAAAATGAAATTGTGGAAGAATTTCGAATGGGACAGGTATGTTGGTTTCTTAAACAATCCACTGTATTGTAATAACCATATGCAGTGTATTGTCAATAAAAAAAGGTAATGTGCAGGTCAACATCATTGTTGCAACATCAATTCTCGAAGAGGGTTTAGATGTACAAAGTTGTAACTTAGTTATTAGATTTGATCCATCTCCCACAGTGTGTAGTTTCATACAGTCCAGAGGACGTGCCAGGATGAGAAATTCGGATTACATATTAATTGTTAAGAGGTATTTGTTTCTTACCTTACTCCCTCCTCAGTATCATCACTACTCTGGCACTCTGGATGAGACAATCATAGCGTCAAATCTGTATACTTCACTAATTGAAACAAATTATCCTCAAACGACCTTGATTTTATTCTGAAATTACAGTGGGGATTCAGTTACATGTTCTCGGCTAGAGAAATACCTAGCCAGTGCAGATATTATGAGGAAGGAGTCGATGCGTCATTCTTCCCTTCCTTGTGATCCTTTTGAAGGTGAAGAATATGATAAAGAGTCTTATCGTGTTGCAAGCACTGGGGCCATTGCAAATCTTAGTTCTAGCATAAGTTTAATATACTTGTATTGCTCACGGCTCCCTGCAGATGGGTTAGTTTCATTTTCTGCTCTTATTACATGCTTTTTCTTCCTTCAGTTTAATGTACCTAAGGTATGCTTTCTTTTGTAAATTTCTGGTTCTGTTTTGTTTTTATCCTGCCCATCATTTATTCCATCTAGATTAAACTGTTAGGTACTTTAAACCAACTCCAAGGTGGGACAGAGAGACTGGAACATTGTATCTTCCCAAGAGCTGCCCTCTACAGCCTATTCGTGTCAAAGGTGACAAAAAATTCTTAAAGAATATTGCTTGCCTTGAAGCATGCAAACAACTGCATAAGATTGGAGCTCTGACAGATAATCTTGTTCCTGACATCTTCATTGAAGAAGCAGAGATGGAGGGATTTGGTAGTTTACAAACCTTGTTCTTTTTGTCCTTCTATTACTATCCTTTTTTTTTAAAATATTGATTCTTGAATATAAAATTCTATCTGTCCATGAAATTCTTTTAATGACTTCCACATCAAACAATTTCTTTCAGGGCATGAACCTTATGATGAAAACCAACCAGCTTATGTTCCATTCGGATTGGTAAATTGTGTGTCAAATAATAGTCTCACAACATACCATTGTTATTTGATGGAGTTAATTCAAAATTTTAGCTATGATATCTGTGTGCAAGATATATTTCTTGCCACAAGAATTGAACTTGATCCAGAAATTGGATGCACACAATTTGATATGGGTTTTGACAGAGGTAGCTTGTCGGTGAAGTTGATATACAAAGGAACCATTGATCTTTCACCAGATCTGGTATGCTATTTAGTTGTCTTTTAGTGTATCCGCAGTATTTGCAAGTGTTAAGAAAAGTCAATGTATTTGTTGTTTGTTTTTGTTTTCCAGGTTCTTTTATGTAAGAAATTTCAAGTGACTTTGCTTAGAATTTTGATAGATAATAGTATGAATAAGTTGGCAATGGGTTTAGACAAATGCTATTTGGAAGGTGATGTTGAGATTGATTATCTCTTGCTTCCAGCTATTGGTAAAGGGGAAAAATCAATTGTTAATTGGTTGGCTATCAGTGCTGTAAATCCATCTAATATTAAGTGTGAGTATCATCCAAACCACATAAGGACAAAAAGTGGTTTAGTTTGCACTTGTAGACTACAAGATGCTTTGGTGTTTACTTCACATGCTGTTGATAAGATTCATTTCTATATCACAACTGGTACAATGAAATTGGATGGAAACTCACCTATGAAGCTAAGGGATGGTGAAGTTACTACATATAAGAAGTACTATAAACAAAAGTAAGTAACTTTTTTGTGATTGATGTTTATTATCAGGTTACTTTATCTACTCGAGTGTGTTATTCTATTTCTCTTTCCAATTTTTCAGACATGACGTTCAATTGCAATTTGAAGATCAAAAACTCATTAAAGCAAGACACAATTTTCTAGTTAAAAATTATATTCATGGATACAAACAAGGGAAGGAAGGAGGTTGGACCTTGTATATTTAATTTATTTATTTTATTCTGGTACTTATTTTCTCCATTGTGGGATTTGATCAATGATGATCAATCTTTATTGCCCAGAAATGCATGTTTTTTTTCAATAAATATAACAGTTTTGCTTCTAGTGGATATAAAAGAGGTTGGTTATGCCAATGAATCTTAAAATTAGGGTTACCTGTGTAAGCAAAATCTATTGAAGTGGATTTGTGTGAATTCACCTGCCACTGTATGCCTTCTGATTATAATTGAAAGGAAATCTGCCTTGTTAGTTTGCTTATTTCTTCTGAACAGTTTTTTTGGGATTAAAATGGCCTCTGCTTCTTTGGGTTAGACTATTATTCTTAATTGTTACCTTTGTATTGGCTTGCTTGATTTTGAAAGCTAATGTTATAATCTTAATATGAAACAAATTTGTATCTGCAGTTACTGCTTCTATTAACCATAATTTAGTTATCCATGTCATAATGCCTAAATTTATTCATTTCCAAACTATAGTTGTATTATATGTTCTAAAAAGTTGTGGCTGTGTTTAGTGCTTGTCTCAAGCACAGGCAATGTGTGGTCTAATCTGAATCCTAACTTCATGTTTCCATTTCAGAAGCAAGCAAAGCCTCTGTTGAATTACCCCCTGAACTGTGCTCTATAGTCATGTCACCAATAAAAGATAGTATCATTTATACCTTCTCGTTTATTCCTTCAATCATGCATCGGCTTGAATCATTGCTTGGAGCTTGCAATTTAAAAAAGATGCATTTGGATCATTGCGCACAAAATGAAATTCAAACAATCAAGGTGTGTCACAACTGTTTGTCATTACAATCTAGACTAGTTTATTTTTTCCTTTTTTTTATTCAGAATGGGAAATTTTATATCTTTCTGCTAATTGTCCTTAGTAGACAAAAAATGTACTAAAAATGTATTGAACTGCAACTTTTCTTGTTTACTTTATATATATATATATATATCTATATATCTATATATATCTATCTATATATATATATATATATATATCTATATATATAAGCTGTTGTGTAAAAATTGATGTAGAAAGCAGGGCATTCTTAAAGGTAACTAATTCCTTCTGCCCTGTCTTTCTTTTAAACCTCTTGCATCAATCAATACACAATGAAGAGATTGAGAAGAAACTTGTCTGTGTAATATTCTGTCAGTATCTTTTGGTTATTTTGTGCTGGTGTTCTCTGAATGTCTATTATTTTTGGAATTGCTATTTTGTCCAGTTGTCTAATATTTTAAAGATATTTCACCAATGGTATCTGCAACTTACATTGTAGGTCTTGGAAGCAATCACTGCCACAAGCTGCAAGGAGGCCTTTCATTATGAGTCTCTTGAGACTCTTGGAGATTCATTTTTAAAATATGCTGCCAGTCAACAACTTTTTAACACCTATCAAAATCACCACGAAGGTCTCCTTAGTGTAAAGAGGAAAAAGATCATTTCTAATGCTACCCTCTGTAAATTAGGGTGCAGGTCTGGACTTCCGGTACTCTCCCTCTCTCTCATTTTATTGTGCACTTTTTGTGCTATACATATGTTGTGTTGCTTCCTTTCAGCATTTTTTAAACTTATATTATGTTTTTTTTTGTTTGCTTTTACCCTGTATTCTGGTTTAGAATTACTATTTCTTCAAATGTAGGAGTCTTCAACGTTTTGATTGGTTGTTTTTTAAGTCTGATAATAGATTATAATTTTAGATTAATTAACTGGTTGCAATTGTTTGGATGATTATCATGTTTGTTTGTACAAGATTTTGTATTTTATTCGCTCTTTGAGCAGTGTGCATTGTGAGCTCCAGAATTGAGGAAGCCCAAGCTGATCAGGTTTTAGACCACAATCTAAGTGGGCCCAAGACTTGGATAGTCTATTGAAAAAGAAAAGAGAGCAGAGAGATCTGCTCCCTAGTGATGCAGGCATGTGAGTATGCTGAGTAAGCAGATGGAAATGGTACAGTCTTTTAGGAAGAAACTGGCATGGAGTGTAAGCATTAAATTGTTGAGGGTGTAAAGAGAGCTAGGCTGTGCGCTGGTGTGAGTCTTTTTCCTTGTAAGAGCCATGAGCTTGTCAGTGGAATAAAACTTGATTTCCAGAATTTATGAAAGATTAAATTAAAGCTTTTATAATTTTTACTAGTAATTTTGCTCTCTAATCAGTAATGCTTGTGCTATGAGAGGAGTTGATTGTATTACTTAGTTGTTCTTTGGTCCATTCTGAAATGAGTTTATATGGTTGTAGAATTCTGCATTGCATTATCATCTTGAAACTTCAGAATTCTTAATTCTGCATTATTTTGATATGCAGGGCTTCATACAAAATGAGCCTTTTGATCCTCATACATGGGCCATTCCAGGTGATAAATCTGGAAGTGTTAAACTGAAAGAGTTGGTTAGTGGGGAGAAAAAAATTTATGTTATCGGAGAAAGGAAATTAAATCGAAAGATCATTGCGGATGTTGTCGAGGCACTAATTGGTGCCTTCCTTAGCAGTGGTGGTGAAAAGGCTGCTCTGTTGTTTATGGACTGGGTTGGTATTAAAATGAGCTTTAATAAAATACCCTATAAGAGACACTTTGACATTCAACCAGAGAAACTGGTGCATGTCAGTCATTTAGAATTGCAATTGAAGTACTCATTCCATGACCCTACTCTCTTAGTGGAAGCTTTGACCCATGGTTCCTATATGCTGCCTGAAATTCCTAGATGTTATCAGGTATTTACTGTAGTTATTATTATTCATTATATGGGAACAAGAGATGGACATTAGCATGTATTTATTATGTATGAATGAACTTTAGCCAACTCCATACAGAGTAGCCTGGTGGGACCTAATAAAATAGTAATTGTACACATCCTTCTTGATAAATCAATGTTTTTCTCATTCTTATTTTCAATTCTTTTATCACAATTCATGAATGATATGCCCCTCTTCCTGCAGCGACTAGAATTTCTTGGAGATGCAGTGTTGGATTATCTCATTACTTGGCATTTGTACAATGAATATCCTGGCATGTCACCTGGGCAGTTAACTGACATGAGGTCAGCTTCTGTGAATAATGATTGTTACGCATGGTCTGCTATCAACCATGGGTTACACAAGCATGTACTTCATGCCTCACAAGAACTGCATAAGCATATTGCTATTACACTTGCCCATTTTGATAAGTTGTCTTCCTCATCAACTTTTGGATTCGGGTCAGAGACATCACTCCCTAAGGTTAGTTGTTAACATTTAGCTCATAGGTTCACTTGGTTATTATTGTTTAGTAGAGGGAATGCTAATTTATATTATTACTGTCAGTGGTGTTTTGAATGGAGGAAAAAGCTCCTTGAAAGTGACTTGACTGTAAAATATGCATGCTTTATCCGGTGTATCTATTCTATAAATTCTGGGGTGGATAGTGCTTACTCCTGCATTTTATAGACAAGTTTACTTCAGAGGATCCCTCAGAATGTTAACTAACTAAATAAATTCTCATTATTGTAGTGGATAAACCTTTTGGAGAAAGTATTTTAAGTGATGATAGGAAAAATTACCTGTATTATGGGCTTATTTAGCAATAATATTTGGTATGAAATTTCTTATAAAGGCTGATATGAATGCCTAATAACCAGTCATGGTTGGAGAGCGGGAGGTTAACGTATTGAACTGGTTTTTCCTATTCTTAACTAGTTGCATGAAAATCCGTTGTTTATGGTGCAGGTTTGTCCTGATTTTCTATTCTGTTTTCCATTCAATTTTGGAGTAGCTTTATATATTAGTCATTTAGTACTCCAAGTTGTGAAACATTTCCTTGTTTTCAAAACACGTGGTGGAATGTCAAATGATAATCAGTTACTATACTAATGGATTAAACCATTATTAGTGTATTTGAACAAAATCTTGTGCTTCACCAGTTTTTGAGGATCTTGCAAACATTATTTCTCTGTCTTGACTCAAATTTAAACACGTAGCTGCTTTATTCCCATCTTGACACAATTTTATAGATGTAATGTTAGTATATTCTTTCTGTGAGTTTTGCAGCGCATTCCATTCTATATCTTAGATGTTCTGCTGCAATGCGTTAGCCATTACAAACTCACTTGTTTGATAGGTACTTGGAGACATTATAGAGTCCCTGGCTGGAGCAATACTAGTTGATTCAGGGTTCAATATGGAGGTTGTGTGGCAAAGTATAAGGCCACTTTTAGAACCCCTTGTCACACCTGAAACCTTGAAGCTCCATCCGGTCCGAGAGTTGAATGAACTGTGCCAAAAAAGAAGTTATAATATTATACAAGAGACTGTGTCCCGCACGGATGGGGTGACTAGATATAAAATGGAGGTAGAAGCTGATGGGGTCATTCATCAGTATGAGTATTGCGGTTCTTCTCTTAAGGACACAGCCAAGAAGATAGTCTGCAAAGAAATCTTGAATTCCTTGAAGAAGGTTAGGGGTTCACTGTAGGTTGTTTATATTTCTTTAGTCTCTGTTTCTGTGCAATGGTAGGTAAATAGACATGTTAGTATGATATAGATATTGGGCCAATAAGCCTCATTTTGAATAGTTTTATATGCACGTCCTTGGAACCTATTTTAAACAATAAATGAGAATTCCACTATTTTGATTAAATTTAAAAAATGGTTAGTAACCGTGACCATAAAAAATTGTTTGAATATAATCACTGCAACACATGACCACTACAACCAATATAAAACACGAAATATAAACAACTAAGGTAAATACAGTAATATTAGATCATATAAAAATTTGCCTGCATAACAATATTGAATTGAGTTTACATAAGTATGATGTAGTAAAGGCGACACAACATAATAATATTTTTTGTTTGACTTTTTAAGTATGACACCGGATAAGGGTGAAACCAGAAAGATTCCAAAATCTTGAGAGAAGAACTGAGTCTTCAGCTTCTACAAATTCCAAAATCTTGAGAAAAGATCTGAGTCTTCAGCTTCTACAAACTCAATAATTAATCATTCATAACATTTGGGGTGTTTCTTCCAACACCCTCTCAAAGTTCTTCCTCAGTCCATCAAATAGGTGAAATGATCAGATATTTCATTTAAGTCACCCTCATTCCAAAAAGTTCTTTCTGAAATGTATTATATGCTTTTTCTGGAACACACTATTCTAAAAAGTACATTTGAAATGTATTATATTTGTTCTGAAAAGTTTATTCCAAAAAATTCTTTCTGAAATATATTATATGCTCTTTCTGGAACATATTATGCTGAAAAATACATTCTAAAATGTATTATACATGTTCTGGAAAGTTTATTCCAGAAATTTTTTTGGAAAATGTTTTCTGAAAATATATTTGTTGAATTTCATAAAGTATGTTTCAACAAATTTTTGGAAAAAATAATCGGGAAATCATTTAAAAAAGGGTAAAACATTCTTTTTGAAAATTGATGAGGTGCAGAACCCTAACATTAGTCAGGTAAAGAAATAGAAATGAACACCAATTTAGCATGCAACACTATTAAGTTTTTACTGTAACAATAAACAAGTTTTCATATACAAGAGTTACTTGACTAAAATGCCTTTTTGTCCAAATGAAACATAAGATTGATATCAAATTGATAAAATTAGTAAAAAAAAAAGGGTGAATAAAAAAAATTATTATTTTAACTTTAAAAAAATAAAAATCAATCGAAAATATTGGTTATTTTCAAATATAAACTTGTTACTATTAATACATATTGATGTGTATTATTCAAATTTCAGTTTAAGTGTGATAAACTATTTATTTAAATTTTTATTATATATTATAAATGTTAAGAACCTATAAATATATGCTTTATTTTATTTTTTAACATTATAAAAATATTATATTATATTTTTTAATATAATTTTTTGTAGTTATAATTTATTAATATTAAATCAACCTTAATTTGAATCTGATTAAACTTTTAAATTTTGAAACAATGTTTTGACTGATTCAATTATCGATCGGGTTTTAAAAAATTGATGGTGACATAAGGATAGTTATAGACAAGTATGGGTCACTTGAAATTCTGGAATATTATATTACAAATCACAGTGCTGGCTTTATTTTATTTGACATTCATATAGATATCATAGAATAGTGTCTTGGATCCACTTCCAAAATGATAGCACAGATATGATAAAGACACAGAAATTTGAAAGGTTGTGTTAATGTGGAAGTTTTTCAGCCACCAAGATATAGAAAAGCCCCATCACTCCACTGTGCATTTGGCTGTTGTTGTATTTAATCTCTAGAGTTATGGTTTCACCATCCTTTATTTTGATAGTACCTGGTTTAGGATAACAAGTGGACATTCCTACAATATATCCTTTCTCATTTCCTGCTTCATTTCCATTTCCATATTTTGGTATTGAAGAACAAATAACTCCTCCATCCTGAATTATTTTCACAGAAAAATTTCAAAGACTTAGTTAACATCTCAAAAGTTTTTTCCATTGGAGGTATAAATCAAGTAACAATGACATTGAAAGTAGTAAAAGAAGCACAGATA
>Ga0123342_1004677_pt1 | contig 20620 bp, 12 predicted proteins | sample Turbeawhitnodule_FD_89960 | JGI IMG/M metagenome (GOLD analysis project Ga0123342, IMG submission 89960) | Root nodule microbial communities of legume samples collected from Mexico - Turtle bean Mexico white nodule | ecosystem: Host-associated > Plants > Roots > Nodule | place: Mexico: Nepantla...
GTATAGTCGAGCAATTGGATGTAGCTATTGGATAAGAGTGAACCAATGTAAAAACTATTGTGTATCTCTTCTTTTCTTTCTTATTATTTTCAGAATTTTAATTTGTTATTTAATTATTGTTCTGAATTTTTAACACATTAAAAAGAACTTAACCAAATTCTGAAAATTTATCTACTCATTAAAGATTCATTCTAGAAGTTTTTTTTTAATTCTTGATAATTCAATTCACCCTTCCCCTCTTGAACTCAACCTTTAATTCTAAAAGTTATCACCACAACCAAGGTCACACTACAAAAGAATATCATAAAGTATGTGACCTGGATAGAAGAACTTCCTGGTCAGAATCTTTAAAATGTTTTGTGCATAACAGTCAGGCTGGATAAGGACTTTGAGGACATCCATTTGGGACCGTGAGGACTTCCTACAAATAAATCTAAGTAGCACCACTTGGATGACTCTCATTATTAGATACTTGACCAATGAGTCATTTCCCAATGAACCAAGTGAGGCTAAGAGAGTGTGCCGATAAGCATCATTTTATACCATGCACAATTACAAACTCTTCTAAAGAGGTTTCTCTTCCCCATTATTAAAATGCTTGGACGAGGATCAAGCCAAGTATGTGCTAGCTAAGCTTCATTGGGGAATATATATATAGGATGCACTCAGGAGATCGATGTATGCTTCTCGAGTTTTGAGAGCAAGTTATTATTGGTCACCACTTTGAAAAGATTTTCACTCCTTTACCGAAAGATGTAAAAAATGTAAAAAAATTCAATCCTCACCATCTACTCCTTAGAAGAATTGCATACCATGGTCACCCCAGTCTACTACACGAGGAATGGACATACTTGATTCATTCTCACTTTCCAAAGGACATGTAAATTTTTTAATAGTAGCTATCAATTATTTAATTAAATGGATAAAAGTCAAACCTTTGACGATTCAACAAGTACAAAAATTCTTGTAGAAGAACATTTTATGTACACATGGTTTTATATATTCCATCATCACAAATAATGGATGGTAATTCATATACAAGGAGTTTGAACAATGTTTGCAACAAATCGACGTAAAGCACAAAGTTTTGTCCATGGAGCATCCTCAAACTAATGACTAACTTGATGTAGCCAACAAAGTCATACTAAATGAATTCAAGAAGAAGCTCAATCATCTTAAAGTGGGTCAAAGAAATACCCAAAATAATTTGGGGGTACTATTGTACCCCTCAACCATTCACAAAGAACACTCTATTCCAACTAACATATGCATCATATGCATTGATCCCAGTCGAGCTAGGAGAAACTTCTTGGCGAAGACAAAATTTTGATGAAAGTAGTAATAACGACAATTTAAGGGTAGAATTAGACCCTATACACAAAATAAGAGAAGAAGAACGAATAAAGGAGGAAGTTATCAATAATAAGGCAACCTGTTGCTACCATACGTGTCATACGTGCCATAGAAAGAGTTTTTCACAATGGTGACTTAGTATGGTGTAAACTTAGTGAAGTGAAGCTCAAAAAGACAAGCATGAAGGAAAGCTAACACCTAATTGGGATGGCATGTACCGAGTAGTCAACTCCCTTCAAAATATAAATATAGCTTATAAATGCAAAGAATTAAATAACAAACTCCTAACCAGGACCTAAAGTGTAAATCATTTGAATGTATTATAGTTAAATCATTGTAAAAATGTATGTTGTAAAATGTACTCTTTTTCCTTAACTCATCCCAAGTGATGATTTTTGCCGACAAGGTTTTAATGAGACGCATTCTTATATAAAATAAAAGTTTATTTTGTGAAGAATTGCTCTCGTTTCATCGAATCAAAGTTATTTGGTGTACAAAACATATCGAATCAAAGTTACTTTGTGCAACAATATTGGATCAAAGTTATTTGGTGTAGTAAAGAAAATCGGATCAAAGTTATTTGGTGTAGTAAAGAAAATCGGATCAAAGTTATTTGATTGTATATAGTTAAACACATCATAAAAAGTTATTTGGTGTAAAAAATCAGATCAAAGTTATTCGAGTTTATATAATTAAACATAGGGAGTAAAAGTTATTTGGTGTAGTTAAACATATCATATCAAAATTATTCATATAGATAAATAAATTGGATCAAAGTTATTTGATGCCAAATCAATATTATTTGGTGGAAACATAAAAATCGTGAACTTTATTAGATAAATTCTAGTACATTAGGAAAGTTTGATACCCTTAAGTACAAATACATTTTAGTTATCGAGTAACTTCCCTTTGATGATGTCCTTTCCTAAGTTAAATTGTTGGCAGAGTCCCCAATCACACACAACCACATAATAAGGAGGATGAAGACCTTGCAAATATGGGTCTAATTGGGCTTTTGTTTATCTTTGTAGGCTTAAATCAAGAGGACAACTCTAGGATGAAGGAATGTACAAACATATCCAAGAAGACCTCCAACTCATGATAATATAAATTAAAGCTTTGATCAGAAGAACACAAGAAGACTAAGTTCCGGCTGACTAGTCAATATTATTTTTGGGCCAAGTTTTAGCTTAAATAAATTGTATAAATTTATTTAGGATTTCATGGGCCATGTATTGGGCCTAGTAGCATAAAATAATTAGACCAAATATTTGGGCCATATAGCATAGGCTTTTGGGCTTGTCTTTGGGTCAATGGTAAAATAGGTCTTGTTAAGGTTAAAAATTTCTGGTTAGGGTAACAATTGGACTTCTTTGAACCTAATGTAACCATAAAACATCTAGGGTATGTTAGAGGACGAAAATTACCTTGTCATGGCAGTCTAGGAGTGAAGATGATTTAACATGAAAAGTGTGAGCTAAACATGAAAAGCATGACTCCACATGACACATTCTCTCATTAGAGAGTTTTATTTTGAATTATCAAATTTTGTCTCCAAAATGTTAAGCCTTCTCTTCTATAAATCGAGGTGCTTGACTCTCATTTTCGATGATCAAATATATGAGTGAATTGATGCCAAGTTTACAAGTTTTCTCACTCCCTTGTCTAGACTCTATAAGATAGACACCTTGATCTTCTTCTTCACCTCTCCAAGTGATATGGTCCAACCAATCACCTCCTTGTTCCATCTCCTTCATCAAACTTCCACCAACTCCAACAAAAATCCAAGAAAATCCAATCCATCATGAAGGCAAACACCATCAACATACATGGATGGAAGGCAAAAAAAATGTAAAGCTTGGTGCATTGTGTTCTTAAAACACCGGGCATAACCTTTAAGACCAGCGGTGGCAAACTCAGCATTCAGGACTTTTAGATCCGCTTCACCTCTGCGCCTTTGCTGAGTCTCTTTTTGGAGTTGCTTTGCACTAGTCTCAACCTGTTTCCGTTTGTCTTTCTCCAAGTTTGTCTTGGAGTGGAAATAGTAAGATAATGCTCGACTTTCTCCTTCTCCAAATCCTAGTATTTACACTCTAGATCTTGTCTTTTTTTCCACCATCTTAGCGTTGCCAATAGCAACTCCCTTCCACTAATGAAAAATCACCATACACCTTGCTTGCATGAAGATGTTGAAGATCCTTTTCCACTTATATTTGTTTTCACTTTTCTTCTTTTTCAAGAGCTTCTGAAAGTCGACCAGAAGATCTTTCTCAATAACGGAAGAACAACACGAAGCTTCTTATAATTGAAGTTCTTCTCCCATAATATCTACACACAAAGAAAAAAGAGAAAAATAAAAAGACTAAAAAAAATACTCGATAAGGACACGCAAGGAAGATCTTTGCTGTTTAGACATTGAGGAAGGATTTTTAAGATATCAATGTCTATCTTGTCTCAATAATTAAAATCCCAATAATTTAGTTTGTATAGTGGAGCTCGTGAAACCAATCTGAATTTTAAATTTGACTTTTGTCGGTCATACAAACTAAGCTTAATTTATTCCAATTAACTCGCTACTTCTTTTGTTATGCTTTTTCACGGTTATGCGTATAAACGAAGATTAATTTATAGGAATTAATACGATTTTCAATACTTTTCATGAACTTAAAATAACAAAAATATTATTTTAAAAAAAATACCAAAAGGTAGTTTGAAATAAGTAAGATAAAGATTTCATTACCAATTTAAAGTATTTATATTTAAATATTTATTTATTTAATTCAAAATAACACATTTTTATCTTAGCCTGTATAAAAAAAGTTCTTTATTTTCCGTTCATAAAATTTGCATTGTTTTTAGATCCTCTAAAATAGAATAAATCTAATCTTAAGTGGATGATAATATTTTTCTTTGATTTATTTTTCTTCTAAAATTTTAAATAACTATTTTTAGTCTCCAATATTTCTTTTAAAATAAATAAATAAAATTACTGTTACAGATATTTTTTTATATAAACATATTAAATGTTAATAATATATCACATAAACTAAATCAACACCACTTGAAACTTAGCTACTAATCTTTGGTTCACAAGTAGCTAATGACGGTAGCATATATAATACTGCAAATAAAAAACAATATTTTTTTTTTAATTTTAGACAGATAAAAACAACTTTTTACACGAATCAAAGTCAAAATTGATTTATTTATAGGAACTAAGCTATATATCTAACCTTTTTCTACATTATCATAGAATTATAATATATTTATACTTTATCAATATTGTATAAAGATTAAACTAAAATATAAAATATGAGTGTCACTAGCATTGTCTCTTATCACATTTTCTCATTCCACCCACCAAAACTTCGGCAATTTACCATGCTTTTATTTGATTAAGAGTTAAGACTAGAAAAGCATCCAAATTCACTTTTTCAGAAGAAAAAAAAAACATACTCTCATCTGTTCCTCTTCAGCACTAACTTCAAACACACAAGTGGGTTCCACATTTACCTGTTTTGCCTAACTTACTTGTTTTTCTTTACATTTTCTATCACAGCAGTTTCTTCAGTTTTATATATTACCATTGTCTTCACAATTTCTCATTATTGGCTAAGCTACTCTTTTACCTTACAAAACAATTGGAGATTTACCTCACAAACAATTGGGCAAATTTTCCCTCAATTCCATATCTTTTCACTTTACCTCTATATTTTTCTTTAATTTCAATAATTTTTTTAAGTATTAGAAATATGGTGTAAAGTGTGATATTTTTTTTTCGTTTATTTTTTTCATGTTTTAGAAATCATAAAACTTTGAAAAAAATTTAATAAAATACAAAAATAAAATATAAAACTAAAAAAAATTATCTTCTCGTTAATCTTCGTTCAAATAATAAAACTATTTTCTTCTCACATTCAAATAATAAAACTATTTTATTCTCATTAATCCTCTCTCACTCGTTTAAATAATAAAACTAAAACTTGTGAGAAAAAATAAATAAAAGCTTACACAATTGAAAGTTGTGAGACTAAAAAAAGAATGAAACCATTAGGTGCAGTTGAAATTATTTAAAAATATAAAATTATTTAAAAAAATTAAAAATGTTAAGTTTGACAATTAACAAGGAAATGCAGGATGGAAAATTTATTGTAATTTTTGGAAGAGTTATTATTAGGGCATGTTGAATATGGTGGAAGTGCCACCAAACACAATGTTAGACAATAATGCACGAAAACCAGAGATATGAAACAGTAGTGGGGAGAGTAAATTGATGTAAAAGGATCAAAGTAATGAAAATTTGGCATCTGATTAAGAAAGTGACAAAAGTACCACAGGATTACAAGGCTTTGCTTCTGTTGTGACAGCAACAATCCAAAACCAAGAGGTTTGAATATAATTATACTTTTTCGAATCACATAAGTTGATAACAAGACCTAGTCAAAACCTCACTTATCTTTCATTTCTTCTTCTTCTTCTTCTTTTATCTTTTCTCCATTCTTCCCTCTATTTATTCTACCATTTACCTTTTTGCCTTTTATGGAAGCAACTGTACAAAAGGGAATGTCATACCACACTCCTATTTTCACCCCAACAAACACAACCTTAGTGGAGATTTCATCAGCAATTTAGCTAAGTAGTTCCTACTCCAATAAAATCAATGAATGACATGTTAATCTTATCACCCATAGTTTCACCCTCTTTCTCTTCAGAAATTGAGAGATTGGACCTATTGGTGATAACTGACTCAGATACCGATACTTCTGAGTTTGTATCTGAAAAACTAGCCTGGTCCACACCCATTAGCCTTTTTCCCACAGCTTCTGACCCGTTCCAACCACCAAAATACTTGTTCAACCACACATCCTCTCTAGATTCTCCTGCAATCACATAATAATAAAAAATAAGGTAAATAGGGAACTTGTACCATTTCAGACCAGAGGGGAAACCAATGTAATAATAAATGTACAACACATAAGCAAACACAAAAGGGGTCTTCACGTTTATTGTGTAATTTGCTTTTCTTTCTCCAAAATATATCACTTTTCAAAACATATTGAAATATACAAAGCGTGTTTCGAAGCACATTTTTTAATAAAAGTTAAATTTCTAATCACCACTATTCATTAATTCAATTTCAGGATTTCATCATTTTTTAAAGACAAAAGTGAAAACGTATGTTTATTTGATGATTTGATTACAAATAAAATATAGAGCGACATTGTATTTTTCACAAAAAAGTTTAATTGATTTTATTACAAAACTGAATTTTATTGTTACTTTTCATTGTTTTAATAATTTTTGAAATTTATTAATTTTTTATATGCATTTAAAAATAAAATAAAATAAAACAATATAGATGAAATTGAAATTTATCATAGAAATTGAATTAATATTTAAGTAAAATTATTTTTGCAAATACATGGAAAAAAAACTTAGGCTTTTCGTGTACACGTGACTGTATCACGTGTCTGTTGTAAAAGGAGTTTCTTAAAATAAGTAAAAAACATGTTTACCCTAAACTCAACCTTCTTAATGGCTTTCGAAATCAGTTTATATGAAAGAAGAAAAGAAAATGGAATGGAAGAAATGGATCTTCCAGTGAGAAATAATGTCCATAAATATGTGGAAACATAGGTTATCATGGAGGTAACTATCCATATAAATAATGCAATATTTAAAGTATTTATGATATACCTGGTTGGTGTAAGAGTCCAAAAGGAGGATTCAACTTGGCTGAAGAGGGAGTTAGGGAGAGATTGGTGCATGTTGAGGCAGATTCATCAATGGTGTTTGAGATGGTTGACTCGTCACTAGTAGCATTGTTAGACAGTGTCAGATTCAAACCCTTCAAAAAAGATTCATTGATATGAGGTTTTCTCCTTCTATACACGCCACTAGACTGCTCCCTCTGCCTCCTAGACATTATCACATGCCAATGGTTCTTCACTGCATTATCTGTCCTTCCAGGAAATAGCCTAGCAATCATGGCCCATTTGCTACCATACATTTTATGAGCAGTCAAAAGCCTTTCCTCTTCCTCCTCACAGAAACACTTTTTGTTGATCTTAGGATCTAACTGATTAAACCACCTCAATCTACAACTTTTTCCTGCAATCATAGTATTTTACAAAAAGAAAATAAAATCCATGCAAGCTTCATTAGATTCCTTCCATAATCCATACAAAGACACAGATTTTATTCCCACAAATTCAGACTTCAGAAACATCACTAAAAATACAAACTTTTAACTTAAAGAGTAAATAAGTTTAGCTTATTATATCACCTGATCTTCCTTCTAAATGTTCAGCAATCAAGTTCCAGTTTTGGGGACCATATTGAGCCACAAGCTCCTTAAGTTTGTCATCTTCTGCTGGCCTCCAGTGGCCTCTGGCACAAAGCTTGGTGAACCCCTTTTTCCCTGAAATGAAGCCGTTAGCTTCTTCTTCTTCCCCGCGTTTCAAAGACAACTTCTTGTTTGCAACCCCTTCATCACTGGTTCTCTTTTTCTCCCTGCTCTCCTGCGGCTGAACCACTGAAGGGCACAACATCTGAAGACTCATCTCAAGGTTTGGACCCAAAACCCCCTTGTCGTGACCCAAGGGCGGAGCTTGTGAACCCACGTGAAAAGAAGAAGGGATGAAACTCATGACTCCATTGAAACCTTCACCAACAACATTATTGAAGCACCATGAAGAAGAACCCATGGAGACAAAAACCAAAAGAAAGAAAGCAAAAGCAAAAGACAAGCAAAAGGGTGCACAAAACGGGGTTCCTTTCTCCCCTAAGAACTATCGCAATGCCAGAATCATTGAGAATATATGGAAGGAAAACCGTTACCAACACAATATTGTTCCATATCCATGAGTGAGACTAAATCACATTAACAAAGAGGGACATGGAGAGAGAAGACGGTGGGGTTGGGTTACAAGAATGAGAAGAAAACACTAAAACAAGATCGTTTTTAAAGAAGAGAATTTTTGAAACATATGAGAGAGAAGAAAGCAATAAGAAAAGGGTGAGAATTGGTGGGCCCAGGCGATTCTACTGAATATATTTTGTGAAGAAAGAGAGGAAATGAAATGAGATCATCAGGGTTCTTATTTTGAGACTGATCTGACAGTGAGAAAGCAACAACTAAACAGTGTTGTGAGTGAGTGAGTTAGTGTGTGTGTGGGGGGGAGGTTTCAATTTCTCTCTCTAGAAAAGTCCATGATGTGTGCAGGGCATGCAGTTCGAGAACCGCTCGTGTGGCTTGTCAATAAACTAAAGAAAACGCAATGTTTAATGTTTTGTTTTGGGTGTTGTTGTTTCCTTCCTCTGCACTCTCTGCACACACTCTTGGACTTTGGGCTAAAAAGATAAAACCCACACTGTCTTTGTCTCTTTGTGAAACCCTTTTGCTTTTCTTTTTTTTCCAAAAGAACGCAAAGCCAACAAAGTTAAAATCATCAATCTCCCCAATTCATTCTTTCACTATTTTATCACTAATTAATTGCCTAGCTTGCTAGATCACTGCAAATTACAATCACTATCGTAGTAGTTACCCCTTATCTGTATGGAAACTATTGGGAATTTTGGTCGTGGCAAAATCTGATTTCAATTCATTACGTTATTGCAGTTTGATTCTCAAAACGTGCGCTTGAAAATCACCGCAACATCATACAAGTTTAATCTCTATAGTGGAGCCCGTGAAACCAAAGTGACTTCAAACTAAGCTTTTTTGTCGGTCATACCAAACATGGCTTGGTTTATCAAAATCAATATGGTTTTCACGACTTCCTCTGTTATGTTTTTTCTCAGTTATACGTACAAACTAAACTTAATTTATTCAAAAGAATACCATTTTCAACGCTTTTCCTGAACTTTAAGATATTGCCACATTCATGAATCATGCATCCTTTTATCAACTCTTCTCCAGTTTATATATATATATATATATATATATATATATATATATATATATATATATATATATATATATTATATAACTTACATAACTTGCAGCCACGGTTACATTTTGAACCTATGAATTATTTGTACTATCTATAAATATTGTAAAAATATATAAATATGCGTCTATCACTAAAAATATTATTGAATAAAAATTAATCTTAAAAATAAAAATAATTTATTATTATATTGATTAAATTCTATATTATTTAAATATTAAAAAATTATTTATATAATATAATTTTATAAGTTTCTATTATTAATAAATAATACTTTTAATTAATTTATATTTTAAAATACTTAAAACTTTATGGTTAATTAAATACATACTTAAAAATAACTTTAAATATTAATATTTTGTTAATTTTTAAGATAACGTGTAATGTAATAATTTTTTTAAAATATTAATAACTTTTTAATTCTTAAAAGAATATATAATTTTAATTAATTAATTTTTATTTAATAATTTTATTATAATGTATTAATTGAATATTAAATTTGAAGTCATTATATTAATTAAATTAGATATTATTTTAGAGACTAAAAAATTATATATTTAAAATTATTTTTATTATTTATAAAAAAATTAAAATAATTTTTAAATTAATATTAAAATTATTATTAAAATTTTAATTATTAATATTTTAGATTTTAAATTAGTGTTTAAAAAATTAATAAAAATTATTTTAAAATATAAAATAGTTGTATTTAAACTTTGATAACTAATAGTTAAATATCAATCTAAAAAGTATTTTAAATATTTTTCTTTTAATTTATAAAATGATTTTTAATTTAATTAATGTAATAACTAATTATTTTAGTTTTAAAATTAATTTTTATTTTAAAATTTTATTGTAGGAATAGGTTTGGGAGTACCCATACATGAATTACTTAGTTGAATACAATAAACTCCAAAAAATGTATTGGTAGATACTATTTAGTAAAGGATGAACCATCTACGGCACTTAGCAAGTGATGATGACATTACTTTGCGAATGGCATTTTAATAGTATAATGGTGTCAATCCCTATTTGTGTGCCTTAGAATGACCAAAAGTAAAGATTAGATGCCAAGATGTGATTAATATTTAAAATGTGTGTAAAGTCTTTGTAGGGTTGGAAACTTTTCACTCAGAAGGCAAGGCAATAATATTTCTCTATCAAACACTCACATGTCAAGCAATAATAAGTATACGGTCCAAGTAAAACTCAAATTATTCTCTTTAAATTATATGATAAACTAGTTATAAAAAACAGTCGCATTTGAATTTGAAACTTTTTAATTCCTTTTTATTTGCCATGGTCTCGTTACTTTTCAACAAACACAACCGTTAGTGTAGTAGGTCCAAAAGAAGCCTACAATTTCAATACAATGGATCTTATATATGATCTCATACCCTCTCCTAATCTCACTCATTAATTGTTTGGAATTTGATCAATGAGTTTTGGAAAAGCGTCAATAGTTTTATGATCTTGTCACACACCTACCTAAACTTTTCTTGGCAAATCGATCAAACAAATATAAACACAAGCCTCCTTCAATAAAAAGAAGTGGAGGGTCTTCGTTGGTCACGACTCACTAGACATTGGTCTTTATAGATTTTTGTGATACCTTTTTGAGATTAGTTAAAGTTTGTTCTCCAATATTAAGAAAAAGGAGCACAAAACGCAGCCTTTTTTGACAGCATAAGGAAATTTTGGTGCCAACCCCATTCTTCCTCTCATCGTATCACATCATATAGTTAAACATTTTTTTTTTGAACCTATACATGTTATTAATTATTAGCTGATATATAGATGATTGAAAATTTTTAAATATGTGCAAAAAAATTTAATTTTTTTATTATGGGTACAGTGAAAGCTTAACTCAAAGAAGTTAAACATATTTAGGTGTGTACATTGTAAAACTAAGTCTAAGAGTAGAAGAAATTGGTAGGGAGTTAAATTTGTCATATTTAGGTGTGTAGTAAAACTAGATCTTAGAATATAATAAATTGGCTGGGAGTTAAATTTGTTAATAGCATAACTAAAATAAACTAAGAATTTTTTATTATTTAAATTAAAAAATTTATAAATAAAAATTATCTATTCAAAATTCATTTCAAAAAATTATCATCTCTATAAAACATTTTTTTAGATTTTAGAAATAATCATTCAACATTAACATTTCACATGTTCGAGTTCACTTTAAAAATTTTGTTTGGCAGAGAGAGTAGAATTTTTTTTATCAAAAATTGTTTTCGACTAAATTTTTCATTACCTTCTTTAGCAAAGTTGGTTTTAGGGAAGGAGTTGCATGCTTAGGGTAAGGTTTTTGCATGTGTGATTTTTGGGGCTAAGGTGAATCTTTGTTAGTCTAAGAGAGTAATGATATGTTTAGATCATTGATTAGAGTGTTTTATTTACATGTTTAGTCTTTCGGTGAGAGTAGTAAAGGTAGGATTTTCAAATTGATTAAGCAAAGTTGAAATGGTAAGAGAAGTTACTTTAGTTATGATAGCAAATTAGGGTAGAAGATCTAAATTGTTTAGATGTAACTTGGTCATAGTGATATATTTTGTACAAGGATGTTATTTTGATGGAAAACGTTGTAATTCTATATTTTGAAAATGTAAAACTATGTGAATGTGATAGTTTTGATATATTAACTATGATTTTTTATGTTGTGAAAGTCATTGGGAAGTATTGGTTTACATTGTAAATTGTTTGTGAATAGAATTGTTTTGGAAGTTGTTGATAAAGTTGTTTGGATTGAGTTTGAAATTGATTTGGATTTAGTTTAAGTTCTTTGAGATACATATTCATTTGAATATATACAATAAGTTTAGTGTAGATAAGTTTTTCTTAGTCAAACTATATTGAAATGATTTGATAGAAATTTATTCTTTTGGAATTTCTTTAGCATGTGATATATAAGTGTTGAATTTGTTTTATTTTAGACAATGTGTTTTTGTTAATATTGAATAATTAGGTTACAGTGGAATTTTTGCTCAAGTCAACTATCTCTCACTCAAGCAAACAATAAGTTAGATAAAACTATATAGATAGAGGTACTCTTGGTCTATTTTCACTCATGCAAGTGGAATTGAGATAAGGACTTTGAGTTGGTCTCAACTCAATTTTTGCTCTAGCAACCGAATCTTTGCTTTGGCAAAAATTGAGCAGAAAATAATCTTACTTTTGAGACTATTTTCACATAAGTTAGAATATTTTTGCTTAAGCAAAGAAAAGTAATTCTTTGATTTAAAAAGGTATATTTCTTTAATTGAATGAGTATGAGGGTTATATAATGTGATGTATGGTAAACATAGTTATTTTCAGGAAAGGTACACTCTATTGAGATGTTTAGGTTGTGTATTAAGTTTGGAATTATGTATGAGATATTTTGACTCTATTGATATTGGACTTACATAGAGGAAAATATCAAGTGATCAGAGTCAAAAAAGATTCCTATGATCTAATATGCGGTTGAAAAATAATTGTATATGGTAGGTCACATGGATTTACCTTGTCACATGAGTGGATGTGTTATTGTTATGTAACTTTGTTCTGTGAGACAACTTAATGAAGGTAGTGTGACAAGTGCATAGATCTTTGAATATTCAATGCATATGTCTTATGAAAGTAGAGTCAAGTGCTTGTAATATTGATGTCTTTGAATTATGATACGAAATGTAGCCAATGGACTGAGAAAATGACACGTGATTCTAATATGTTCTTGATTAATTAATTGGATATGTATCCATGAGAATATACCAATGAGTTTTGAATTACTTGTACAAATTGTGTGTGTGTGTGTCTCTCTCTCTCTCTCTCTCTCTCTCTCTCTATATATATATATATATATATATATTAGTTTATAAACTAATATCTCATTAGTTATCAAGGCTTTAGCTATCCACTACTTTAAATTCTAAAATTGGTAGCTAAATAGATATCAATTAACTAATTAGATATTATTCTGATCGGTTGACCTGTTCGTCAGTTGACTTCGATCACAAGCTCTAGCTTCGTCTATCTCTGGTTGCTTTGGAATGTAACTCCGTTGAAACAGAGGTACTTGTTGATTGCACTCTGACGATCAAGTCAGTACAAGACTTATAAGAAACAAGAAGTGATTAGTTTCAATCTTAGAAACAACGTACCTTAACCTGAGATCTCAAGTCCCTTTTATAGTTTACCTCTTGTAACAGCTTTCCTTCACGAGAATATAATCTCAACTGAAATCATACTCAATAGAAAAATGTTTTGTTCAAGGGCACACTCTCTTGGTGCTGCAACCGAACAAAATCTTTCTTCTACGGAGTGCATAAAATCATAACAGAATAACCACCAAGGTACCAACTCATGTACCAACATCAGGGGTCCAATCTGTTTTACGTAGCCACCCTCAGTGTTGCGCTACACATCTTTTGAACACATGCAACCTAACCTCTACCACTACAAGAAAAACATAAAATAGAAACCAATTTTAGAAATAAAAAATAATTAGTTGCTATAGTAACTAAATTAGAGACCATTTTTAGAAACTATAAAAAAAATTGTTTTCTAAATTAGTTTCTGTTATTGTTAAATGGTTTCTAAATTGGTATCTAATTAGCTACCAAGGTTTTAACAACCAATTATTTAGTTTCTAATTATATACCAATTTATAAACCATTTAACAATAATAAAAACTAATTTAGAAACCAATTTTTTGTAGTCTTTAAAATGGTCTTTAATTTAGTCACTATAGCAACTAATTATTTTGTGTCTCTAAAAATTGGTTTCTATTTCATTATTTTCTTGTAGTGTACGTGCCCTAGCACATATGGGCTTAGGTTTTAAAAGGAAACGTTTACTTAAGCTAGACCTCCTAAGTACTAAGTACACCCCAAGGTCCATAATTATCCCTCGCTAGCCGCCTAGATCTTATGCACAAGGAGTTATACGAAAAAGGAACCATCACATACATTTGGGACCCAATATCATGGCCCACCAACTTGACCCAAGAGCCGAGCTGACCTGCCTATGACAAATGCTGAGGTCCGATCTCCGAGCGCTGAGCTCTGAACTCTGAGCTCTGAGTGCTCTGGTCCAGTACAAATATTAATTTAGAAACTAATTTAAATACCAATAATTTTTTAGTCTATAAAATAAAATATAATTTACTCAATATAGTAATCAATTATGTTTTATCTATAAAATTAGTTTCTATTTAATAATTTTCTAATAGGATATATTGTTACCAAAAATTATGATGAAGATACAAAGAAGATATAATATTTCATGAGGAACCTCTCAACGGAAGTATATTGAAAAAAAAGAGAAAGAAACTTATGATTTGTTGTATTTGTTATTTTATCTTTGAGATATGCGTATATAATAATTTCTTAAACGAAGTAAAGTTTATCTTGGACAGATTTTAAAGTATAATATGTATATTACGTGTATATTTAATTATGTTGTGATTATTATTAATAATGTAATTATTAATGTTACATAAAGTTTTTAAAGTAACTCGATGTATTGTTGTTTGCTAAAAGTATTTGTTAAAATAGTAAATAAATATAAAATAAAGAAATACATAGATTAATTTTAGACCTTTTTTGTAGTTTTTATTAACAAAAAGAATCGTTTTAATTATATATTTTATTTTTAATATCATATTTTTATATATTATGTATTCTACTATTCATTTTAGACTATTTCTAAAATCATATTAAGAAAGTTTTGAAATAAAGCAAAATATCATATTTTTAAAATACATAGTTTAATCATATTAATTAATGTAATTATTAAAAATCTCAATACAAAAAATATATCATCTATATCAATCTCAATATCAATATCTTTATCTTGAAGTGTGATATAAAAAAAATGAAATAAACATTGTAAATAGTATGGTTAAAATAAATAATGTAATATGAAAATGTAGAAAAATTATCTACCATTATTATTGTAAAATGGAATAGAGATGAATAAAAGAGAGAAAAGTAGGCAAAAAGATATGAGAAGGAATATTTCTTCTATTTTATTTTCCTTTCATAAATCAAAGCAAAGAGTGTGAATATATAGAAGCAGTACATTCATTTTAGATCTGGTTGAAGAGACATAACGTAAAATAAAGAGACAATAAAGGTTAGAATAAAAAAAGATAAAATAAATGCTAGACATATGTACAAAGAGAAACATCTAAAAATTAGAAAAGAAAAATTAATATTAGCTTCTTTCCAGAAGCATTGTATCCACAAGCTTGGGGAGCAAATATTGATGAAACCCAGCTTGGAACAAATACTCTTGAAAGATTGAAGACTTAAAACTTTGGTATAAATGTTAGCATGTTGCTTTGTGGTAGAAATGAGAAGCAAAGAAGCAAATGTATGAGACCCTTATTCAATTTTCCCTACCAATGTGATAATCTATTTCTATGTGTTTCGTATGTTCATGAAATACTGTATCTTGTTGACAGTACAAGGAAATCATTAAGTAATAACCAAAATTAGAAACCAAAAATAATTAGTCACTATATTGACTTGATTAGAGACTAATTTAGAGACTAAAAATTATTCATATCTAAAGTAGATTCTATTATTAATTAAAAAAAAGTTAAAATGTTTTCTAAATTTGTATCTAAATTAGCTACTTAAGTTTTAGTTACTAATATTTTATATTATAAATTAGTCTATAAAAGATTAATAGAGACTAATTTAGAATATAAAGTAGTAAGTAGCTAAAACATTGGTATCTAATGGTTAGATATCAATTTAGAAACTATTTTATAAATTTCTATTATTAATAGAAACTAATTTAGATACCAATAATTTTTTTAGTTTATAAAATGATATATAATTTAGTTAAATAGTAACTAATTATTTTGGTTTCCAAAATTAGTTTCTATTTAATGATTTTCTTGTAGTGTGAGTCATTGTCACGATATAAAAGAGATGGTTGCTCAAAAGGAACTTTGAAATCTTGAAGAAGATAAGTTAACCATTGAATTTCACATGTAACATTGGTAATTACCTTGTATTCAGCTTCATAGGAACTCTTTGATATTGTTCCTTACTTATTTGATTTCTAAGATATTAGGGAATTCCCAAGATACACACTAAAATCAGTCACTGGTTGTCTTAGAACACTACAAGTGCCCCAATCACTATCACAATAGGCTTTTAAATGAGAAGAAGTGTTGGATGAGAAACATAAACCAAGACTCGAAGCTCCTTTAATATATCTACGGATTCTAATTGTTGCACTATAGTGATTGCAGGCTTAGCAAAATATTGAGAAAGTTGTTGCACAAAAAAGTTTATGTCAAGTTGGGTATTAGTGAGATACATAAGTCTTCCAATCAATCTTCTATAGGCTTGAACATCTGTGAAAGGAACACTTCCAGTAGAAGATAATTTTGCATGATTATCAATTGGAGTAAGTGCAGGTTTGCAAGCTAAAAGACTTGCATCTGTTAACAATTCCAATGCATATTTTCTTTGATTCTTCATTATCCCTTTCTTACTTCTTGTTATTTTAAGACCAAGAAAATATCTTAAATTTCCAAGATCCTTATCTTGAATGTTTGATTCAAGGCTTGTTTGATTCGCTCAATCTCTTCTTTATCCTTTCCTGCCAATATTATATCATCCACATATACCAATAATGTTGTAAAAAATCCTTTAGAAGAATTAATGAACAAGGAATGATCATTCATAGATCGAGTATATCCCACAGAAAGTAAAAAGGATGACAGTTTGGCAAACCACTCTTTGTTGGCTTGCTTAAGGCCATATAAAGCCTTTTTTAATTTACAAACTTGTCTTGGTTGAATAGAAGTCAATCCAGGGATGAGCAACCATGCATACATCTTCTTTCATCTAATGTAAAAAGGCATTGTTTATATGCTCAACTATAGATAAAAGTTAGAGAAAGAAACAACCTTATGGTGGTCATTTTTGTTACTAGAGATAAAGTATCAAGGTAGTCAATGCCTTATGTTTGTGTGTATCCCTTTGTTATTAGCCTTACTTTATACCTTTGAAATGTCTCATTAGTCTTATATTTTATTTTGAATATCCATTTTCAACCTATGGCTGTTTTTTCCTTAGGTAGAAGCGCAGTCTCCCATGTTTGATTTGACTCCAAAGCAGATATCTCACATTTTATAGCTTTTCTCCAATAGTCATGTTTCACAACTTCACAATAATTGTTTGGCTCGACATGTGAAGAAAGAGACATAACAGAAGTTGATAAATTGTTATAAGATAAAATAAAATTCAAAGGATATTTAACTCCTGAAGATGTATTAGAAACCTTAAGATTACAATGATAATCCTTTAGGAACTCAAGTGTATTTTATTATTCTGGTACTTATTCGGACAGGTTGATCTGATTCAGAATTTTGTTTTATGTCATGATCTTTATTGAGGTTTTGGTCTATACGGGAGCAAACTTATTCTAAAACCTCAATGTCTTATTCACAATTTTTATCATTACTGTTATATATTTTTAGCATTATCACAAGGTGCAAGAATGGCTTGTGATGGTTGACTCAAAACAGGTTGATCTTCACTAAACAAAATTTGATCATGAATGTTAGGATTGTTAGTTTCATTGCTAGTATCTTGAAGCTTTGATATAGAAAAACATATTCATAGAAGACAACATCCCTAGACACAAAAATTTCTCTACATTAAATTTTCAACAAAACACATTCTTTTGTCCCCCTTTTAAAACCAATAAAAACACATTTTGATGTCCTTGGATCAAATTTTCTTTTGTTTGTTGACAAAGTGCTAGCATAGCACAAAGATCCAAACACCTTTAATCCATTAAAATAATTATAAGGCATTTCATGAGGAGAAGAATAATTTAAAACAGGTGTTGAAAGTATGTTTATAATATGCACAACATGTAGCACAAAATATGACCAATAAATTTTAGGGTAAATAAGATTATATCACGAGAGCTCTTGCTGCATTTAATATATGACCATGTTTTCTTTCAACTATACTATTTTGTTGTGGAGTATTGACAATGATGATTTGATGCACTATTCATTTGTTAACAAATAAATTAGTCATGAAAAATTTAGTCTCATTATCACTTCTTATTATTTGTATTACCGTCTCAAATTTTGTTTGACAAAAACCACAAAATTTTCCAAAGTCTTGACAATTTCAGATTTTTGTTTTGAAATAAAAATTCTCATGTACCTCGAATATTCATCAACTATGGTCAAGAAATATTTATGACCATGAATTAATGGTATTGAGTATTGTCCCCATACATCTAGATGAATCAATTCAATTGGATGTACTAATAGGAAAGGAAAGTCTTTTTTGTTTTGAAAAATTACAAGCATCACAAACAATAGATTTGTTATATTTAACAAAAGGAAATTTGGTCATGATAACATCAATACATTTATTTGAAACATGCCCTAATCGAAAATGCAAAAGGGTTTCTAGATCACTAGCACTGACATTAACAATAATGATGGTATGTGCATATTTGATGGGTTTGATTTGAAGTTTTTGATAGGATGGGATCCTAACTATATAATGTCTATCTTGCATCTTAACTGAATCAATTATTTTAAAGGAGTTCTTATCCTGAATGTGACAACCATTAAAGTCAAAGGTCAAAACACAAGATAAATTATCAATCAATTTTGCTACTCAAAGAAGATTAAAAGTGAAACAAGGAATATACAAAATATTATCAATGACATGATTTTGATTGATAAAAATAATTCCAAAATAATTGGCAATGAGTTGATTTTCATTTGGTAATTTGACATAAAAAAAGATTAGTTTGATGATATGAAGTGAAAAGAGTAGAGGATGAACAAATGTTGTTAGTAGCACCACTATCAAGAATCCAATAATTGAAGGAAGAAAGAAATTTATTACCAATTTGTGTTGTCATCTTGGAAGGAATAACAGAGAGTTGATTACAAACGTTGCCACTGGATTTGGACTGTTGTAAAAGAGCTAACAATGTTTGATACTACTCAGGAGTAAAACCAAATTGTGGAGACTGCCCTTTTGTCTTTGAACCTTCATGATTTTGCTCATCATTATTAGAATTTTTTTTGAAAGAAGAGATCATCTCCTGATGATCAGAAATATGAATTATGTCTCGTGAGAACCTCTCATTTAAATGATTCCATATGTCAAAGGTATTATCCATACAAATGATGCTTTGTACGATGGGTGGAGAAACAACCTTGAGCATCAAAGAAACAACCAACATATTGTCTCTCTACCATGCTGGAAAAGATAAGTTGGTATGAGTGGGAGCTTATATGGTTTCGTCAATGAAACCTATCTTGTTCTTTGAAATGAGAGTCATTTGAAATAAAAGAGACCAATGATGATAGTTTGGTCCCTCAAGAATAATAGAGACAGTGAGAAAGGAAGAATTATAAAATAGAACAAAGATGAACAAAAGAAAAAAAAAGGTAAAAAATATTAGAATGAATATTTCTTCTATTTTATTTTCCTTACACACATCAAAGCAAATATTTTGAATATATACAAGCAATATACTCATTCTAGGTCTAGCTAAAGAGACATAATGTAAAATAAAGAGCCAATAAAGACTAAAATAAAACAAGACAAAGTAAAGGCTGGACATACAGACAAAGAGAAACAATTAAGAATTAGAAAATACAAAATTATATTTGTTTCCTTTAAGAAGCCTTGTACATATAAGTGGGTGCAAACCTCACCTTTTAAACTAGTTTTATGAGGTTGAGTTAGGTCTAGATTTCACTTCTCAATATGGTATCAAAGTCATTTAAAGCCTATTGCAGCGAGAGTTTGTTGGGCTTATCAAGTCACCCACTATCAGGTCGCTATCGGACTACCCTTAATTATATAATCCCACACATGACACTACAAGAAAAATGCGAATTACATACGGATTTTTCCGTATGTAAATTTTGGCACCAAAATATAAAATGTGCAATGAATGGAATTCGAACCTAGGTTCCTTCAAATAACTCAAAGAAAATTTAACCACTACACCAAGCAAATGCTTTAGTATGATTATGATTTTTATTATACTTATTATTATTAATAATATTAACAATATTAATAATATGAATATAACATTAATAATATGAATATAACATTAATAATATGAAATTAATATTAATAATATTCATAATATTAATAATATTCATAATATTAATAATATTAATAATATTTATAATAATATTCATAATAATATTAATAATAATATTCATAATAATATTTATAATAATATTAATAATATTAATAATATTAATAATATTTATAATATTTATAATAATATTTATAATAATATTAATA
>Ga0123342_1004678_pt1 | contig 20618 bp, 11 predicted proteins | sample Turbeawhitnodule_FD_89960 | JGI IMG/M metagenome (GOLD analysis project Ga0123342, IMG submission 89960) | Root nodule microbial communities of legume samples collected from Mexico - Turtle bean Mexico white nodule | ecosystem: Host-associated > Plants > Roots > Nodule | place: Mexico: Nepantla...
TATATTTCTAATTATTTTAAACATTAAAAATATTTATTTTTTAATGCATTCAAAATTAAAATTATAAAAAAATAATAATTTATTATTTATTTATTTATTTTTAAAATGGTGCTAGATAGGAAATAAAAAATAAAAGAGTGCTAGATAGGGAAATAAAAACAAAAAAGTGCTAGATAGGAAAATAAAGATGTAAATTGTGCTAATAGGGAATTGAGCCGTTTAACTACTGTAATTAAAATTCGCTTCTGCAATAATGACTTAGATATACCTTCACATGTGTTTTCTTTCCACTTTCTCAATTACACATTATTAATATTCTCTTTGCATATTATACACTATTCACATAACATGTCAATATTTTTTCTCTATCATCTCAAACCATTATTCTTTATATTTAGTACCAAATTTATTTATTTTTTATTATTATACCTTTCAATCTACCTTTTGTATATCTATTTTAAAATGAAATTCAATCATTTTCCAAATAAATGATCCCAAAAAGTTACATTGTATCAAATTTTAAACCATTTATTATAAATGTAAAACAACACATATATATATATATATAATTAGACACTTTGCTTATATTATCTTATTAAAATTTTCCATATATATATATATATGTATGTATTAACTAAGAGAGAGAGGTTAATTGCAAATTTTGATCATACTTATGACATTTTAATAATAATAATAATAATTTTGATTAAAAAATCTAAAATATGAGGAGTTGGAAGAACATTTCTATGGAGGGAGTACCCTGTAGTTGTTTTTACTTTGTATTTTTTTAACAAATTCATACAAACACAAATTAAAATGAATTTCTTTAAACCAAATCCTATTTAAGTAGAGTTTTCAAATTTATATAACTTATTCTATATATATTTTGTGTAGCTGTCTGCACATGTCTGTTATAAGACAGAATAGACAACATGTACCTGCGGAACAATGAAAAAGACAACATTTGTGTAAATTTTAAGTTTAAAAATCCAGAACATGGAAACACAAACACGTGTACAAAGATATATATTGGAATCAAATTAGAGAAACAAAACTAAAGTGTATATTATTATTTTATAAGAATGATGAAAATTTAAAAGTCTAGATACTTTGGAAGATTTATTTGATAAAGTTTGTAATTGCAGCATTTTAATTGGTGGAATTGGAATCCTGCAGATTCTACATACACAGTTCAGGCAGCTGCTTCGACTGCAGAAGAGACCTTTCTAAGAACATAAACAGAATCTCCAACTTGAATCATTTTTGCATTCTCTTCAGCAGAAGAATCCATCCAGTTCCATACCATATTCTGACCAAAGTACACCTGCATAAGCAATAAACATGTCAATAAAACATAAGGAATGCTCAACCAAAGCTTCACTAAGGCATTGTTTGGATTGGAATGAAAAAGAGAGGAAAAAAAACAGAACTAGTGTGTGAACCTCATAGTTGGAATGAGAGGTTAGGCTAAGTGTCTGACCTTGTTTTTATTTTTTGCATCTGGTCTGATCACTTTGCCAGACCTTGTTTTCATAAGAGTCTCAGTTGGCTCAGATCCTGCTATCCCAGTCTCTTGATTTATTGTGGGTACCTGAAACCATAATCATTTTAATCTATATATGCTTATGATACTGCTACTGTTACATGTTAGAAAATAAAGTTGTTAACACAAGTCACCAGGTAAATGTTCCAATGAGCATAAGATGTGGAAAATTATGAAAGAACTCTTCACCTTACAACGGGAGCACAGCTTGACACCCTGAAATGAAAACCCACTTATCTTTATCTCAGTCCACAAGTCCTCAGAATATGGGTCACAACCTTCAACAAGGATACTGCATAATGAAGCAGCAAAAAACACTCAATTATGTGATTTAATAACCCATTTAGATAAAACACTACTTTCATTTCAGGTATAAATTAGTAACAAAATATTATGAAACAATACAATTGCAGGACTAGAACAACAGAAATTGAAAAATCAATACTTGGGTCTGAAACGATTGATAGGTATGGGTTCCTTTAGAAGCTCATTCAGTGCATCTAATGATTCCTGAAAATCATAAATGTCACATACTGAGTAGAAAATCAGAGTTTATTTAAGTAAAATAAAACTTCAGTTTTATAATGGACTGACCTGAGATAAAAGTAAGAATGGATAACCATCAGAGAAATAGGTCCGATGTTGTCCCCCAACATAATCAGGATCCACTTGTCTAACTTCCGAAGCTTCATTTGGAAACATTAAAGAGGTTCATAATAATGATTTTTTCTTTCTTTCTGTGAGTTATGTTTGACAATAAGAGCTCCAGATAATGTAACATGTATGCATCTTAATGAATCAATGCAATGCAAGTTAATAGTTCTTTTGAGTAATGTTGGTATATTCCTAAAACAGTTATAGTTCTCTACCAATTCATTACATGTCTAAGGTAACATCACCTTCTCGACAATTTTGTTCTCATTATCTTAATATTGAAGGTTTCATAGTTTCAATGACCTACCAGCATTGAAGCGGACCAGTTGACATGGTTTTCCTAAAAAATCTGAAAACCATCGTGAGGCTTCTATTCCTTCATCCCAGGCAGATCCAGTCCATTCCCAGACTGTGATAGCTTCTGTTACTTCATGCTGTTTACTCAAACAAATTTTAAGAGATTCCATCCCAGGTGCTTTCAACACTGTAATATGAAGGTCTTAATATTTATATACTAAAATATGTTAAAACAATCATGATAATGAAGCATGTGAAAAAGAAAAGTACATCATCACTTCAATTCAACTACTGCAATTTTATTTTTCAAACTAAAGAACACAGAGAAAGCATTTGTTCGAGGAATCAACAAAAAGTGAATTTATTAACAAAGTATAGGAGGGTTGATGAAATGGTATGCTTGCTGTCTCAACCATTCCAGAATGCTACAATTTGTCCAACAGGTACAGCGTTCTTAAATAAAAATTATGAAGTTATGAAGAGACAGATACCAAAGCAACGGATAAGAAATTATGAAGTGTAAAAGATAATAACATAAAGACTAAAAGGAAAAGAAGGCCAAAAAGGTAAAGCTTAAGAACCAAGCAATAAAGCATGATGATCTTAGGAAGATCTAACACATGAGGGGGGGAGTGATCACCAAAGACATATCCCAAATCGGTCAAGAATATGAACTAAGTACATCTTTCTTACAATGATTGGAGCAACAGTCCACCTTTGAGAAGCAAGCTTTTGGTGGTTAAATCGATCCTAATATGTTCTCAATTCTATTATGATTAAAACATAAACCCAGATATTTCTTTCACCAACTCCCTTAACCAACTAATTGCTAACAATTTACTATAGGGTATGTCTTTTAATGGTTCTGTTCTGTCCATTCTATTTATCCTTACCAGCATCAAAACCACAGAGACCAGCACTGCAAGTCTAACTATTGGGTATGTATCAGTATCAAAGTATAGTCAAAATCTATTTGGATAAATTTCTCCATAAGCATTTACATGATAAGAAAATATGAAGCTAAAATGCATTTAGCATCTCCATAAGCAAAAATCAACTTACCCACCTTAACTTTTGGAGAAGTTAAATGAAAAGAATCTCTATAAAAGACAAGTTCAGTAGATGGCCTAACTTCCTATATTTTAAAGGAGACAGCCCCACTTCCTTCAAAGCACATCTTATCCTCTAGCTAGTTCTAATTTCCATCATTCCTCATTCATACATCTAATTTGAAATAAATAAAGAACAAGAAAATAATCATATGTAGTGAAGAGGTTACCCATGTAGGAATTGCTGGTAGGTTGATAGTGTTCAACAAGTGCTTCTGGTGGCAGTTGAACCTCAACCAAAGCAAGCTTTGGATCAACTCTTTGGGTGCATGCCCTCCCTTGGGAATTCACCACCACCCATTGGCGATCCCATCTAAGTCCTGTCACATAACATATAATATGAATAACATTAGGAAAGTTGAAAGAAGGAGAGAAAGAAGAGTTAGATACCAGTGGGAGTAAGGGGAGCATGGGAAACAGAAATTCCACGGCATGACTTGATTGGGTATATGAAGAGCCTTGAAACTTTGGCTGCTGGAATTGCTGACTCCATTGTTGCTAATCCTCTCTCTCTGTTACCATCACAAAGGTACAATTTTTATACAACTCAACAACCCCCACAAGGATCTGCGACACATTTACACACGTTTCCCTTGGGAATGTATTTTTAAACGCAAAAAATAACTTTTAAATTTTAGAATTTAGAAAATAAAATTGTATTCTAAATTCTTGTTATAAATTTTACAATCCGAAAGAAGAGGAATAGAGATGTTAATGAAGAAGCTCAAGAAAAAACACAAAATTCTCATTTCAAAATATGTGAAATTGCCTAAAATACTTTTGTTCTTGAACACATTATTGCCTAAAATATCCTTTATTTCTAATTTAAAAATCTAAAATTCAAAAAATATAATTTGAAAATAAAAATCTTATTCCAAAAAATTAAATTCAGAATGCAAAAAATATATTTCAGAAAAAGAATTGAGGAACACAAAATCTATTAATGCATTCTGAAAAGGGTTTCAGAAATTCAGAGTGTTCTAAAAATTTAAATTTGGAAATGTATTCCAAAAGGTTCTTGAAGTATTTTTTTATCTACAATTTTCTTTCATCTAAAACAAAATTCAGTAGTTTATTAAAGAAAAAATGAAATGTATTTAAGTCTTCTTAGTATTATTTATTTTTAGATAGAATTTATTACATTTTTTTTACATATAAGACCAATTTGGAAAAGCTTATGTTTTCGGTAGCAATAGAGAAAGATTGTTAGAAAATGTGTTGGTGATGTTATTTTAATTTAACATATTAGTATTTATAGAGAGGGATGAAATTTGAGATTGTTTGGTAGAAAATGCATTCCTATCTTACCCTTACCCAACCGTCACTACCTTATCCCTTTTCCCTCCAAACCCATCACCACACTCTCACTATCCCCACTCCCAAACACTCTCCTCCACCTACCGCCGCCGTTGAACGCCGTTCTCCGTCGCAATGGATAGACCTCCTCCGCTCCCAAACCCAATCCTCTTCCTTCCGCGACGCCATCGCCACCTACGCCGCCATGCTCGCAGCCGCCGCAGCCCCCGACAACTTCGCCTTCCCCGCCGTTCTCAAGGCTGCAACCGCCGTCCACGACCTCAGCCTCGGGAAGCAACTCCACGCGCACGTCTTCAAGTTTGGCCAGGCGCCCTCCGTTGCCGTGGCTAACACCCTCCTCAACATGTACGGCAAATGCGGCGACCTCGCTGCCGCGCGCCGCTTGTTCGACGAAATCCCCGAACGAGACCACGTGTCGTGGAACTCCATGATCGCGACGCTGTGTCGGTTCGAGGAGTGGGAGCTGTCCCTGCACTTGTTTCGGTTAATGCTGTCGGAAAACGTGGAGCCCTCGTCGTTCACGCTGGTCAGCGTGGCACACGCGTGCTCGTACTTGCGCGGTGGCACGCGGCTCGGGAAGCAAGTGCACGCTTTTACTCTGAGAAACGATGATTTGAGAACTTATACCAACAATGCGTTGGTGAGTATGTATGCGAGATTGGGGAGAGTTAACGATGCTAAGGCATTGTTTGATGTGTTTGATGGTAAAGACATTGTGTCTTGGAACACTGTTATCAGTTCTCTTTCTCAGAATGATAGGTTTGAGGAAGCGTTGATGTATATGTACCTTATGATCGTTGATGGGGTTAGGCCAGATGGGGTTACACTGGCGAGTGTTTTGCCAGCTTGTTCTCAATTGGAGAGGTTGAGGATTGGGAGGGAAATTCATTGCTATGCGTTGAAAAATGGGGATTTGATTGAGAATTCGTTTGTTGGGACTGCGTTGGTTGACATGTATTGTAATTGCAAGCAGGCTGTTAAGGGTAGGTTGGTTTTTGATAGGGTGTGGAGGAAGACGGTGGCGGTTTGGAATGCCATGCTTGCTGGTTATGCTCGGAATGAGTTTGATGATCAAGCGTTGAGACTGTTTATTGAGATGATTTCTGAGTCTGAGTTTTGTCCCAATGCCACCACTTTGTCGAGTGTTTTGCCTGCTTGTGTGCGTTGCGAGTCGTTTTTGGACAAAGAAGGGATCCATGGTTACATTGTGAAGAGGGGATTTGGGAAGGATAAGTATGTGAAGAATGCGTTGATGGACATGTATTCCAGGATGGGAAGGATTCAAATTTCGAAGATGATATTTGGTGGGATGGGTAGAAGGGATATAGTGTCTTGGAACACGATGATCACTGGCTGTGTTGTTTGTGGGCAGTACGAGGATGCGCTTAATCTTTTGCATGAAATGCAGAGAGGTCAAGGAGAAGATGGGGGTGACACATTTGATGATTGTGAGGATGAGGAGAGCCTCCCCCTCAAGCCGAATTCGGTAACTCTAATGACGGTGCTTCCGGGTTGTGCTGCCTTGGCAGCGTTAGGCAAAGGAAAGGAGATTCATGCTTATGCTATTAAAGAAATGCTGGCAATGGATGTTGCTGTCGGAAGTGCATTAGTTGACATGTATGCAAAATGTGGTTGCCTGAACTTGGCTAGGATAGTCTTCGATCAAATGCCTATAAGAAATGTTATCACTTGGAATGTTCTTATCATGGCCTATGGGATGCATGGGAAAGGGGAAGAAGCTTTGAAGCTTTTCAGAAGAATGACAGAAGGAGGAAGCAATAGGGAAGTAATAAGGCCCAATGAAGTGACCTATATTGCTATTTTTGCTGCTTGCAGTCATTCTGGGATGGTGGATGAAGGCCTTCATTTATTCCATACAATGAAAGCTAGCCATGGGATTGAAGCCAGAGCTGACCATTATGCTTGTCTTGTGGACTTGCTTGGCCGATCCGGTCGGATCAAAGAGGCCTGTGAATTGGTCCACACAATGCCATCCAGTTTGAACAAAATAGATGCATGGAGTAGTTTGCTTGGTGCCTGTAGGATTCACCAGAGTGTAGAAATTGGTGAAATTGCAGCAAAGAACCTGCTTGTCTTGGAGCCAAATGTAGCCAGCCATTATGTTCTACTGTCTAACATATACTCCTCAGCGGGGCTCTGGGAACAGGCAATAGAGGTACGGAAGAAAATGAAGGAAATGGGAGTAAGAAAGGAACCTGGTTGTAGTTGGATTGAGCATGGTGATGAGGTTCATAAGTTTTTGGCAGGGGATGCTTCACACCCACAGAGTAAAGAACTTCATGAGTATATTGAAACACTCTCCCAAAGAATGAGAAAGGAGGGCTATGTGCCTGATACTTCATGTGTCCTTCACAATGTTGATGATGAAGAGAAAGAAACTATGCTGTGTGGGCATAGTGAGAGACTGGCAATAGCTTTTGGCCTCTTAAATACCCTCCCAGGGACTACCATCAGGGTTGCCAAAAACCTTAGGGTTTGCAATGACTGCCATATTGCCACTAAAATCATATCAAAGATTGTGGACAGGGAAATCATTCTTAGAGATGTCAGAAGGTTCCATCATTTCAGAAATGGAACTTGCTCTTGTGGGGATTATTGGTAAAACAAAGTGAATACTAAAATATTAATTCTTACTATTTTTTTCATCTCAGCCTCACAACTAACTACCTTTTTCCACCAGAAGTTGAGAGAAGGGATTATTTATAACTGCATGGTAACTAAGACCATCTCTAGGAATTGTACCTAGAATTATAAGTTTAAAATATGGGTTTTATAACATCCTCTTGCTAAAATATGCTTACATGATAATACATTTAAAATTCGGATCTTAAATAAACTCTAAAATTGTAGAAATAAAAAATATTTTTTTATTAAAATAACTTGTGCAAAAAGTATTTCAGAAAAATTAATATAGAAGTCATTCACAGTGACCAATAATAATAATTAAATATTTTTAAATCAAGTCTAAGTAATCTTTTAGAATCCATACATAAGAAAAGAGTTGGAAGTCTTAAAAAATTAAGTAACATCACAGAACCAGAAAAATAAATTAAAATTCCATATTATGAATCCTGGAAATTTTCTTCATTAATTGCAGTCTCCCAGCTCTGTCTCTGTTCATCAATTTTCCATGTTTGTAACTACTGGTTATTATATTTTTAAAGTCCAACTGCTTATCTCTATTCATCAATTTTTCATATTTGTAACTTATCTCTATTCATCAATTTTTCATATTCGTAACTAATGGTTATTATATTTTTAAAGTCCAACTGAATCTAGTAACATGATAGATCCAAACCAAACAAACATTTGTTAGAATAGACTCAATGACTATAATATCATATAAAAAAGTAAATTTTAAGCCTTATTCAATCTTATAAAACCGACTTATAAAGTGAAGTTTGCATTCAGATATATATTATGAAATGTTTTAATCTCTACTTGCAACTATCTTTAAGCATCTTTACTCGACAACTTTTGACGTGGCTATGCCATAATTCATGTTCTGGCGGTGTATTGATCTAATACATTTTTGGAGATACTAATTTCATGTTTGGTTTTAGAGCGAATATATGATTTAACTGAATAAAACTATGTTGAAGAACCTTGGTTTATTGTTGTTTCATCATAGTTTGCATCCTATAATCTTTAAAATGATTATTTTACTCTTCACAAAGGCCACATCAAAACAAACTTTTCAGAATATATGAGATGCTTTCAAAATTGAATTTACCAGAACAAGTTTTCCAGAAACAAACTTTCTAAAACACATCAAGATACATTCCAGAAGAAGCTTTAACCCATTGTTTATATGTGGGCCCGAAATACAAAACTATTCTGGGTTGGCGTGTTTGCTTTCTCACAATATTAATATTGTCATGCGTCTTTAAACACTTGCCAAACTGTCATTTGCTTTTGTGTGAAATTTTTGGATTTTAACTTCTCATCAAACGGTTTCATGTTGTCTTTCTAGTTGAACTGTCCGATACATGGTCAAGCAAGTGAATTGATAACTCAGTCTTCTCACCGGTTTGATTTCATTCAGTCTGGTTTATAAGACTTGCTTTCACTCTTTCTATTCCTTTGCTTAGAACTTGACCAAGGTACAACACAAAAAATGGTAAGGTACAACAGGACTATACCGCAGTGTTAAAAAAATTTCCTCACTATTCTATTAGTAGATTGGAGATCAGAACAGTATCTTCTCTTGGTACATCTCTAATGCTTTGCTAACTTTCTGCATCAACAATTTTCTGTGCAATCTATACCTGCATATGTGGCATTCACAGAGAAACTATAATTAGAGGGTTTAGTAAAAATTAAAAAAACTTTTGAAACTGCTATATGATGTAAATATGGCATACTTAATTGCAGCTTCAAGTGTCCTCGTGGCATCTGTCATGGAATCTGCAATCATGATGTGTAAGCTAAGAATTAGCTTTTCTGATGAAGCTTTGGGTAAATTTTGGTAAATTGAGTTAGTCAAAATAGTCACGTAGTCCTGGAACTTTTGATAAAGTTTGAGCCCATCCTTGAACCCATGACTATTTTATAAACCTAATGATAATTTTAAGAGCTCCATTACACGTGGTTGAGCATTTTGCCCATTGGATTTACGCAATTGACTCAAGATGCATAAACTAAAATTCTAGACAAAAGTAATACATAGTGAATTTGCAGGGTTAATGAACGTTCCAAGGATCTAGATGTCCATAGAACTGATGAAACTTGTGTAGAAGATATAATTCTAACCATGTATAGTTGTAACTTGTTTTGGCAATATTTATAGACTGCTCCAAGTTAACCAGAATACACCCCAAAACATTTTCAAGCCCGCATGCATTACTGATATAGAAGAAAACTTAACAGGCTTCTGCACACCATTTTCAGGATGATATATATATATATATATATATATATATATATATATATATATATATATATATTCTCACAAAGCAATCATATTGCATAACACATTATGACAATCAGTTGTGTGTATATACTTCCTAGAACAAGGCTACAAACGTCAAATTTACCCAGCAATTTCTGGTCTTGCTTAGAGGTTGTAGCAAATCCTGCGAGCATCTTTTGGCATTCATTTTGCAACTCCTTCACAGCCTCTCTTTCCACGCTAGGGATTGGAGGCACATCCCCATCTGACCAACTTGGCAATGTTCGTGCCGCAGCTATGACTGCTCCATCAACAAAAGTATCGCCAGCCTTTGATAGACCATCTACCAAAAAATATCATATTAATAATCTAAATAATGCCAATTTGAATAGACATAAGTGTAACATAGCAGATTCTAGAAAGAAAATTCATATTGTCCATACTGTTATGGTAATACTCTTCACGAAGGCCAGATATATTGAAGATTGACAAGAAGGAATCCAAATGAATACGTGCATTGCCTGAGAATTGTACCTCATCCCATGGATTCTGCAATTGTAAGCAACTCTGAGAACTACATTTCAAAAACTCAGTAGATCTATAAACCGAACAAGTAGAAGTTTACATGAATTGTTCACTACAGGAAAAATTAATTAACGAAATCATAATATAAATAATTTTAAAGAAGCACTTGCATGTGTCATACTTTAAAGTGACCATTCAGAAGTCTTACAACATGAATGAATTAGGTTGGATTTATGGTGGATAGGTGATTGACTTAAGCGTAGTTTGTGGGAAGAATTTTAGCGTATTTGGTTTGCTTCAGTTTATATCCTTTCTATATAGTTACAAAATTTCTATCTTGTTTTAATTATTTTTTGGTTTTTTTCTTCCTGAAGAAGTAAAAAGCAGCGTCTTAACTGAGTGAAAAGTACTGAGCAATGGTTCAAAACTACTTGTGGACAGGTTTTGTTGTGCCAATTAGCAAACCTCCAACAAGGCTGGCTTCAAGAGTATCTATCACACGAGCATTTGTGTGAATCTAGGTCCCCATATTGCATCAAATCATTGTTCCATGAGAGCACTAAATATTGAGATTTTTCTCACTTCATTAGAAGTTGTATCAAGGACTCCTTTATACCTTTGTGCAGAGAATACAGACTGACAGCAGATATTTCTATTAAGTCATTCCCAAGTAATAAAGTTAAACATATCTGTAACATGAAGCCACTGCGTCAACTATGTACGATGGAAGCAAATCATTTGGTACCTTTTCTGGGTTTCTAGTGAGCCATGATATACATACACTGCCGCTTTTGCCAATTACTTTTGTAAGAGTAACAAGTATTTTTTAACACCAGGTTCAATAAGCAATGGAGATTCATAAGATAAGATGCCAGTATAGCTTTTCAAAGTGCTGCAGGGAACAAGGAGAGACAATTTTTTATTTTGAATTAAAAGATAATTTGATTTGTATATTATTAAATAACATTATGCTTTTACCTGATCAAGACTATCATGAATTTTTTACTGCTATATCAATTGTTATGCTTGAGTATTGTTTGACGATATAAACAAAATTCATGTTAAAGGTGTTGAATTTAGAAACACACAAAGTAGCGTGTTGCAAATGGAAGTACATATCAGAATGGTTAAAATCTTATATCAAAGTAAAATAATTTAATTGAATTTTCCTACAGTCATATGGAAAACTAACTCTTTTAACTTTGAGACTAAGGTTAAAGTTAGAGTGAAAGATGTGGTTGAGAGTATTGAATGAATAAAGTGTGGCAGCATAACCATGGTGGGAAGAGTTAGAAAGACTATGAAGCAGAAGCTAGATTCTATTGATGTTGATTAAAGGTAGAATTGAGAAAGGCTGACATGATGGTTCAACAACCAACACTCTAGCATGGTTGACAGTGAGCTCTGTAATGGGCTCAATTTAATGCATAAATCCATGGTGGGTCTCTACCCTAAAATATACAGGATATAGAAATTCCATTCAACAAGATTTAACTGAAAGAAAATTACCACAGGTGATGAAAATCCATATCTTTGCATGTATGTATCGTTCTTCTGCGAGCTCATGTAATTAACTGTCATCTGTTACAATTTTTTACAGTATCATTAGGATGTCCATGTCTTGGTGAATAATACATATGATAAAATAAACATGGAAGCAAATATTTTAGTTACACCAACATAAAAGCCTTTATGCTCTAAAAGAATCCAATCTAACAAATAAAATAACTAATTAATATTTCAAGCTTATGAACAATAATACTCCATTGTCTAGACCACAATAATAAAGATAAGTACAAAACATAAAGACACGATTATATGCTAGCCATCAATATGAATTTGTGAGTAAGATGTTTAACTTTATAGGGCAACATGGATTTCCCTCCTCCCCATTCAGTTAGTGCTTCTGGCTATAGCAAGATCCTAAAATTTGGTTTTCAACTTAATTCAACCTCAAAAACTGGCTAGTGAGTTGTAATTAAATCATATCTTTACTTGATGCATTGCAAGTTGTAACTAAGTCATATATTTACTTGATGCAGGGCTAAATGCAACTACACCTACTTTCCAACTGAAGAAATTGGGGGCCTTTGCTCTCTTTTCTTGTTTTAGATGCATGCATATATAGCATAACATGAGAATTTTCATTTACCAGCTATCCTCTTTAGATGAGTTGTTCGTCTAGCTTTTTATGAGCATTTTGGCTGACAAGTTGTTATGGGGGTTTCTTGAACAAATATGCAAAGGGATTGCAGAGCCTCTTGAGCTAATAATGATGATTTCCTTTCATGTGTTTTTTCTGTTAATTTTGTATCTGTTTGAGTGCTTGCTTTGTAACTTTAGGAGGCTTAGTCATCCTATTCTTCTTCTGTTCCTTCTTCTTCTTTTCCTTTCTTTTTTCTAAATGAAGTTAATTGTTACAGGACTACACCTTGGAGAACATTTTACATCACTATGAATGGTTAGAGTCCAATAACATTCTAAACCACACTACGTGTGTCTTCGTTCTCAAGGAACCTCTAGAAGGTTCCAAGCATATGCCTTGGATAATTAGAGTAATGAGTAGCAAAGGTTGAAGAGCTATCCCCAAGTGTACTGATATAATCACCACTTCATTAAGGAGGTATCCCCAACTACCATGAACAGAATTGGAAGATTAAGATAAAAAAAATGTTATTCCTTAACAATCAAATGATAAAAAATAGATCATAAATAGGAGATAAACGACACCTGTATAAAGTAAACAATTAGGATAATTTACATGCAATACTAATTAAGGTTGTTTCCTAAGAGAAGTTCCAATAAACTTTAAATACATCGAACATATTTATCACAGAAGAATCAAATAGTTTACCTCATCTCCCTTTCTAACGCGGTGTCCAGCATTTATGAGAACCTCAAGCATCCTGTCCTTAAAACGCCAATGGAAATAACAATTTGGCTCAAATGAATGGTTCAGCATATCTGAAAAGTAACATGCTAATCAATGAGCTTAGTTTTAAGTTGGAAAAATAAACACTGCCACCACATGCAATATAAACAAATAAACTTTTACAAATTTTTGCCCACTTCTTTACCTCTACCATATTGTTTTGTTTTGCTTTTTTTCTGATGACAAAACTGATATAAAAAGAAAAAGACAATTTCAAGGACTGTCTAATAGTGTTTGTTCACTTGTATAATTTGTTGCATAAAAATGTGACAGTTGTTCTAATTTCTAACAATATGAAGAAAAAATTAAACAATGACAAGGAATGGATAAAGATTTATTTAGAACTAGAAATAAAATCAAACTTAATATAAAAGAAATCCATTGAAAAAATGAAAGGGCAAAGCTAACTCACAATCCATAATATTAGTTCCAATCACTCAACAAACTTCATTTCTATTGATATCTAAAATTCACAAATAAAAAAAGAAAAGAAATAAATTCCCCCAAGACTACTATACATGTTATACAATTTTTTCTTCTTCTCAAAGTTTGATGCTTTGTTATGCAATGCAGAGAAAAAAATCTATTCCATGCATATTGAAAAACTCAAACAGCAAAATTTTCTAAGTCGTCCTTCGTAATGTATACTCCTATTATAAATTTATAATAATGAAAGATGCCTTTGTATGGTTATTTTTCCAGTTTTATATTTTTCCAATTTCTAGACTTTCTCCTGAAACAGACAAATGACATCAAAATAAACAAAGTCCTGAAGAAAATAGAACTTCAGCGAAATTCAAAGATATAAGACCCCTTTGACTATATGACTGCATGAAATGAAGGTATAATATTTAGTCAGACTAGGGTGAACTGAGCTCACCAGCATAAGGAATCAGCATGTTTGCGTCTTGAGTTAGAGCACCAATTCTCGTTTGCATGTTAATACATCGTGACTGTGCAATACTTACTGCCCAAATGAACCTTTGTGGATCACGAGCAAGACGCTTTATTTTAAGAGGTGCATCACTGTGCTAAACAAGATTAACACAATTTGTTAAGAATACTTCATAAGTTTTTGCAAAGTGAAAGACTAACTAATCAATAAAACCTTACCCAATTATTTTGCCAGAATTCTAAGGCTCGCTGTTGCTGTTTTCTAATAGTGGAAGCAAGATTGGGATCCTGTAGCTCCAAAAGTTCTTCCTAGTGATACAGATCAATATATGAGATGACATAAAACTATTACTAAAACTTTATTGTAAGTTCCAATATAAAGCAATTCAAATGTGTCAATGCATACAATAAAATCTTAAAATTGCAAGGGATTAATCCAAGCTAACTAAGACTTTATATGTATCTTGTGGCTCAACCAAAATTTATGTTATCTTTGAGGTTGCCATAAAAAAAGGCAAAATATAGAAACCAATAATGACCCGAGTTACAAATTACAAATATTTGTAAATGGAGGCAACTAAATTTATTTAAGTGCAATCTGTAGTAAAATTAGTTGCTAGACTACGCTGCTCCAACCTAATTTTTGTGTAGACCAATCAAATATCTTAATATTAGAACCAAGTTAAAGGTCCCTCAAAATCTACGCAGAACACCAGAAAGAAAATAGGCAAGTAACACATGATAGAACTAGTACTAATAGTAATAAGAATAATTATTTTTCCTGGTCTTACAACATAGTCCAACTTCAACACAGAATCTGCTCATCAAAATACTTTAAAGGAGAAAACTTTGAAATAGCTCTTTAAATGGGAATTGAAACATCTACTGTGTACATGATCTCCCTTTGATATCAAGAATTGATCAGTAATAATTTCAAAAATGGAATTCCCCAATCTAACAATGGTTTAATGATCTAAATCCATTTTGTTTTACACACACCTCTGAAGCCAGAAGTAGGCTAGTGCACTCATCTGCACTCGGTAAGAAGTCGCTATACAATTGCCAGAAGTTGCCTTCACAGTCAAATGCGAATAAGAGAAGGCATGCTAACCTTAAGTCCCAATCTGTCTGCCATAAAGATTTGCACAAATTACATTAGGCAGATGACCAGAACATCTTTTACTTTTGTAGCAGGTTCAACAATTAAAACAAAGGGTGACATGTTACATACGTATTTATCATGAAAAGCAAAACAACCAAGTAAATTTGGTTATATCTTACTATGAACCAATGAACTTAGAGGAGAATTGCAAATACCTCTGGATTTGTCGAATTAATAATATCAAATATTGGATGATCCAAGGGAATTATATTCGGGAAAAACATCCATGGGAGCTTCTTGCTTATGGTTAACATCAATTCAAGAGGAATTTCCATTATAACCTGCCCAACATCATCATTAGGGAAATCATCCATAGAAAGATACTAAAACTAATCATAATGGATATTATACAAATAACTATGTCAAAAATTATAGATGTTGACATTATGTGCAATCATTTTCCCTTGTTCCACTACCAGCGATTGGAAAAGGCTAAAAATCTGGTAGAGCTTAAGAGATGTACCAGCACTTGTGGCAACGAGCAATATTAAATGAAGTCACTCACCCTTGCTCGACGAAGAGGTTCTACATCTTTGGAAGCATATACACCCAAACCATCTGGCCCTTCTTTAAATTGAACTCCATAAGCTCGCATGCTTCGGACATACCCAATCTTATAGAAGTCAGGATCCACAGGCTCCAACTAGAGGAACAAATAAATTAACAAAAAAGAAAGAAACATTTCATCAAACAGAAGCCCTTGACGAATTCTTTCAAAGGCTGGTCGTTCAAGAAGGAAGATATTGAGTCTCAATATGCATAAAAGCAGATCAAATTAGAAACAACCCTTACTTTACCAAATTAAGAGTTATACACATAAAAAAAAACAAATTATACAAACAACATTCACTGTAAGGCATTAAATGTTGTGAACATAAAAGTATCAAATCTATTTACTATATATTAAAACCTAGTTGTTTGCAATATATATTAAAACAATGTTCTAACTAGAAATGTCCCAGCTCCCGATCAATTTTGTTTCCAGCCCATTCCCCCTACTTTGTTAATCAAGATTTCCAATGGTCATAGTCATCTGTAGTTCTCCATTTCAAACTTCTCTCCCTTGAGTTTCACCTTTTCCCAGCATCTTTTTTTCAGGTTCTCCTGCTTCTGGGGTAACCCTTATTTTCCCTCTCTTTTTTCTGCTTCTCAGTGTAAGCCCTATTTTCTTGCCACATTTTTTTGCTTCTCACTTTAAACCCTATCTTGTTCCCACATTCTTCTACTTTTCTTAATCTCAATATGCACATGTATCTATATCAACTTCTTAATAACAGTCATGAACTATATGGATGGAGTTGGAATATACAATATAACAGTATTTAAATCCATTTTGTTACATGCATAAAGACAAACACAATCTAACTGGTCACAGAAAAAGCATTACATAGGTTTTATCTCGATAAACTTCTCTAATCACTTCTACAAGAGAAAAAAAAAAGGTAAAATGAATTGAGCTTCTCGTATTAGCTAAATCAACTTATGCACCTCACCTCTCAAAAATGATGGACTAAGGTATATTTTGACAAGCTTCTCCATAAGTACTTATATGAGAGAAAAATGCTTGTGAAATGAGATTCTCTATAAAAGTTAAAATTAGATTATCTCATTTATAAAAACTACTTTTCTAAATTTTTACATAAGACTACAAAATGGTTCTTGTATCCAAGCATGCTCTAGTGTTGAGGACATTAAAGCACATCAAATCAAGGAAACAGCATACACAGACTGTTCATAGGTGTCAGTCAGTGCCAAACCATCAAAACAACAACCAACTGCAAACAAGCGAGGAGCAAAATAGGAAACACAAAAAATGGGATTTACCTCAGACGGTAACTCTTCTTCAACTTGGGGAGGCTGAAACAGGGGAAATGAGGATTTAGCAACCAAAGCTTTGATGGGTCGTGCTTTGTTTTCAGCAAGAGTCCCAAAGGAGTAAGTGGGTCGCCAGAAAAAGCCACCGTGCAAGTGCAAGCCCTTGACCTGTTGAGAAAGAAAACAATGTTGGAAAGTGGTGGAGAGTGAAGAGACAGAAAATGGATGGAAAAAGGAAAGAAATTGGAACCTGGGTATTGGAGAAAATGGAGTGGGTTGGCTGGTAAAGAGGAAAAGAAGCCATTGGATAATGAAAATGGAAAGAAGAAGAAGAAAGTTAAAGCATGTGAGCTCAGTGACAGCAACACAGAGCAGAACAATATGAATAGAGAGAACGTTATCCACTCTTTGGTTCCACCAGCTTATGTAAATTCACTTTTAATCATAATAATAATAGATATTGAATTGCATTTTAATATTGAAATGAAAAATTAATATGAATATAAAAATATATTTTTAAATTTTATTATTTTATTATTATTTTCGAATTAAACTGAAACTTTGCTATATTTTCAAGCACCAAATTCACTGTTCTATCTTTTTTACACTTCTGCATGTGTTTAATAATTTTGTTTTCTTTAGTAGGATTTTTTATTGTAAAATTTTCTTTTTTATGAGTATATTTTTATGCTGGGTTATTTTTTTAGTATTTAATGAATTACACATTGTTTTAAATTATTGTTTCAAACCATATGCTATAATATTTTACTATTTACTTGAGTAAACAACTAGATCATGTAGCATGTTATGATACTATTAGTATTTAAAATTAAAAAAATTATATAAACCTTTGTAATTTTCAGTTGTTTTTATATAAGTTACTAAAACTTATTTCTTATTACCAATTTGCTTCTTAAAGATATGTTAATATCATCATTCTATAGATTGTATTGTATCACGCAAATAAAATAAGTGTCATAATTCAGTAATATTTTATATTAAAATACAAATCCTCTAATTTATTAATTGAAATTATTTTACATATTTTTAGATTATGAGATGAATAAAAATGATTTATTCTCAATTGTGTTTTATTTTCAGAAATTTAAGAAGAAATAAAACATATAAATATATTATAAATAAAGATTTCACTTGATTCAAATCCGATTAGGTTAAATAGAAGGCATAGTACATAATCCCGATTAATGATTAGTATTATCATGTTTAAGGAATGAATAAATTTGAGATATTAATTGCTATCAACATCTACTCTAAAGGATAAAGAGTTTTTATAAATATGCAAGAAATTAATATTTAAGAAACTATCTTAATAATTTTATATGCGAAAACTCGATATGACTTTATATGGGCATCCATAACAATCAAAGATATAAAATTATTATGTTTTTCAAAATATAAAAAAGCGAAAATGATAAACTCGTCCCAATTTTTCCAATTCAATCAACCAACTCTTCACTTTTCTTTATTTACCATTCTTGCAATCTCACATACAAAATATTTTCTCTAAAATACTTAAAAAAAACAATTTGTTAATAAACTACACATATACACTAATCTATAAAAGCTATTTCACATTACTTTTTAAAAAAAATATTTTTAAGATAATTTAATTTTAACTTGTGGAAAAATAAATTCACTCTGGTTCAATTTTTTCCGCTAAAAATGTTTATAAATTTTTCTCCAACATACTCTTGCTGTTTTAGTTTTAGTTAGACACACTTTTATAACTAAAATATGTATAGATTAAAACCATCTAACACAAGATTTTCCTTGGCAAAATCTCATTATTTTCTAAAGCAAACACTGCATATATCAAATGTGAACAAATAGATGACACAATTTATCCAAGAATGCACATGGAAAAGGAAGGGATAGGTTTATCTTTTAATGGTGTTGACTTGTGCAAGCTTATAACTAGTAAGCTACATGCTGCAATGGACAGTGATTGATATTTCAGTGATAAGAAAAGAATCAATAGAATTTTCATATCAGTTAATGTATGTGGCACTCTAATTAGTCTATGTTAATGCTCTCTGAATTTGGAGACAAACAACAGTTAGATCTAAATTAGAATGAAATTTGTGATAAATGATGGAATTTTCATGTTAGTTTCCACAATGTGACAACTTCATTGTTTTTTCCAAAGACATGGTGCCTTAATTTCTAATTTGATAACGACATGGCGAAAATCCCAACATAGTTTTAGTATGCTGTCGCTTTTACTCTTGGTAAGTTCTCTTCCAATATCAAATACTCATTCCACTGTCGAATCTTACACTATTAAACCCTTGGAAAGTCTTACATGGCCTATTTCAATTATTGGGAAGTAATTTAAATACTTGTTAGACATGTTGGTTGTTTTATCTGCTCAAAAGGTCTCACATGTTTGTGTCAATTACATAAAGATAAAAGCAAACTTTACATTTTTAAGTTATTTTTTTAAATATTAAGAAGTGGACTTTAATCTAACTCAACTTCGTAAAATCGGTTTATAAAGTGAGATTTGCATTCACTCATTCCTCACACCGAAAGTGACAACTCGTGCATGAAACAACATATTATGAGTGGTCGATAACAGTTCGATAGCGGGTGGCTTGATAAGACCAATAAACTCTCGCTAGAATAGACTCAAGATGACTCTGATACCATATTAAAAAGTGGACTTTAAGTCTAACTCGAGCTTATAAAACTGGCTTATAAGGTAAGGTTTGCACCCACTTATATAGTATGAAATGCTCTAATCTCTAGTCCACGTGAGATCTCCAACATTAAACAACTTCAATTTTTTAATTTTTCCTATAAAATTGACTCTAGAATATGTAAGTTGTGTTTCCAAATGTTACATGTAAAATTCAGCATCATAAAGGGAAGAGTAGAACACCCTCTTATATACCATGTGATGTGGCCATTCTTCTATTGAAAACAGTTGATGGAAAGTGAAATTTCCTCACCAACAGGCAAGCATTTAAGACAGCAAGAAGGACTCTATTCAGGACTTCTAAATATCTGCTTATCATCAGTCCTCCACTCAAATCTACTCAGTAGCTTCAGAAAAGAAGCAATATTTTGAATGGCTACTAGCACAAGAGACAGTGATGGGACCGAGCCTCAAAGAGGGTATTGGAGATGGAGCAAGCAAGATTTCTTGCCGGAGGAGTCCTTCCAAAGCTGGAACAACTACGTTTCTGCACTCTCACAAACATGGCTAAGGTTTAAGGATCGTCTCTTCAGCAGATCAGACGATGCCACTGAGACAGAAGAACTCAAGAAACAAAGTGAGCATGACATGAAACGTTGCCTCAACTGGTGGGACATGATATGGTTCGGTTTTGGTGCAGTGATTGGAGCAGGAATCTTTGTGCTCACTGGTCAAGAGGCTCATGACCATGCTGGATCAGCTATTGTCTTATCCTATGTTGCCTCAGGCTTCTCAGCAA
>Ga0123342_1004679_pt1 | contig 20617 bp, 8 predicted proteins | sample Turbeawhitnodule_FD_89960 | JGI IMG/M metagenome (GOLD analysis project Ga0123342, IMG submission 89960) | Root nodule microbial communities of legume samples collected from Mexico - Turtle bean Mexico white nodule | ecosystem: Host-associated > Plants > Roots > Nodule | place: Mexico: Nepantla...
ACACTCACAAATCAATACACCCTAATAACAATCTCAACACGGTATTTCCTTTCCTGAAAATACTATGTCTTGATCACACTTTAACCTCATTACATACATCATTTAACATATCAATGCACCACTAAATCACATCATATTTAAACTTTCTAAACAATCCAAATATATCTCAAACTTTACTTAAACACATAATTAATTCCAAATATATGCTCTTTAAATCAATCATCATCTAAAATCAAACAACCATTTCTCATCAAACATCTCACTTAAGTAATTCAACAAAATATTCAAAAAAAAAATAGTTCAACTCATTTATGTTATCATTCAAACACTTTCAATTCTCAATCACAAACACTTTCAACAAATTATTCACCTTAAAATCAATATAAAAGATTCAAAATCAACCATTCGAGTCAATATATTATTTTACTTTTCAAAAGAGACAATCCTGTAAGTAAATATTAGAATTGGTGACCACGTCACCCTCATATCCAGATCTTCTAACCTATGGTTCTATTGAAAAGAAATAAAACTAGCTTCCCTTACCTGAACTTTAGTCGATGCTCACTAAGAGCTCCAAATCTACCAAAAGCCTAAAGGATAGTCTAACCTGCACCACAGAGTCTTGATCACAAATCTAACAATACCACTAGGACCCTGAGAAAACAAAGACTAATTCTGAAGATAAAAATCTCACATGCAAACTTAAATTAAAAGGCAAATCTAATCAGATCAAAATTAACTCAAAGGTAAAGGAGCCAGGAATGAACTTACTCTATCTAAGATTTTGATCGCCCAATCTTATAGAGTTCATTGCCAGGAGTCCAATTGCAGACTCCGATCATCAAACTGATACGTGAGGAGCTCAGAATCTTAGTGAGAAGGGAAAGGAAAGGAAAAAGAGAACAAAAATGAACTTACTCTATTAGAGATTCTAATCGGGCAGTCTCGTAGATCTCGTTGCCAGGAGTCTAATGGTAGACTCCGATCGTCAAACTGATAACCTAGGAAGTTAGAATCTTAGAGAGAAGGGAGAGGAAAGGAAAAGAAAACTTCGAGAGAGATGGTGGTTCTTTTAAAATGAAACATAAATAACTAAATTTCTATTTATATAACTTTTTCACTTTAATAATAAAATATTCAGGTACCATTTTAATTGTACCATTTCTACTCTAAGATTGTTTTTCTTGATCCTTACATAAATAATATATATATTTAAATGCATATATTATGCATAGAAAGTTGTCTTGTTTATTAAAGTAAAAAATGGAGTTAAACTATACTAAACAAAAAATTGAACCAATTTCTATTATGGGATTCTTTTAACCCATTTTTAGTTGAACAAATTACACCAACCATTGTTAAAGAAAGCAAAAGTTTTAGTTCAATTGTAGAAACCATTCTGTTAATGTATACGTTCGAAACTTCTTTTTCCTTCTTATGAAAGGCCTTTCTCTTTGGTGGCACAGTGTGTACTTACCTTTATGGGTTGATTGGGAGAAGGTGCTCACTAAAGGAGCAAACAAGCACATGCACAATCAGATTAGCCACATCCATAGAACCTTTCTTTGAATGACTATGCCCAAAAATTTCCACAGTTGCCTACTATTCACACATATATATATATATATATAGTTAATAATCATTATTTCCATGACCTAGATATGGTTGCCATTAAGGCGATTTTCATATCACTAAGTACTCAATGTGTGATCATTATTCGAAAATTCGTAGTTAATGTTATAAAGCTCTAGTGGAAAGAAGTTCATAAGATTAAGTAAAGACTTCCACACAGCAATTTAATGGTGTACCAAGAATGTCTATATGGTACAAATTCATTTTATTTATATTAGGATTTAAAATAGTAAAATAATAATGTAATTTTCAAAAGAAAAGGAGTTTCAAAAATGGTTAAGCAAGAGTTGTTATTGAAAATAAGACGTTTTTAATGAGGGATATTCAACTCTAGTTATATGTCAAATATATAATGACGATTATATACATATAAATGTTGTCATATGTATAATTTTCTTATAAGTTACATTTGTTGATAAAATATGTATGATTACAATTATAATTGCAACGTAATCATTTTACTAATTTTTTAATATTGTTTCAATTTTATATGGTTATCTTAAATAAGATAAACACCATCAAAGAAAAATTCATTCACCAAACACAATTTACAAAATAATGATTCAATTCCATTTAAAATCAAGTGATAATTAACTTACTTAAGCATGATGAAATATATTAATAGATCAAAATTATTTAATATTATAAAAAATAAAAAAAACATAATTGAAATAAATCATAATTGTCAAATATTGTAAAACATAAAAAATTTATCGTGCAAAAATAAAATAAATCATATATGAAGTTTAAAATACTTTTCCTACGTGGATATGATGAAGACAATTGCTTTAGAGTAAAAGAGTTGTGTATCCATGAAATAAAACAATATGTAATAATTTCACATTGATCTATAAACAATAAATAATTAATTTACTAACCAATTAGTTAAATATAGTGAATTATGTGACAACTTCTTTCAATTCTAGCTTGCACTAATTGTACTTATAATTCTAATTTGTTTATTACACTATAATTAAATATGTATATAATTAACACAACTAATTGATAAACAAAAGTGTTAAAACAATGTGTATTTTGAAGTATAAGACATTTTCTAGAAGGAAATTTGAATAGAGGAACATACATTTTTCATAAAAAAAAATGCTAGACTACCTAACAAATATAAATAAAGAATAATATTAGACAAAGAATTTTTATTGTTTCATCCACAATTCATGAATTTCTCAACTCACACTTAAGAGATTTCACTAATCAAATTTGATTACAAAACAAGTAGACCAACTACTCTGAGTTATCCTTTCTCAATCTTCTCAAGACTAAAAATATGAGTATTCTTTGTTGCCACGTCTGATTACAATAAAATAAAGATAGAAAAAATGATCATTCTCAAAAACAGGATATATTAAAAGATTTTCTCACAACTGAGTGACTTTACAAAGTGAAAAGTACAAAGGTTTAACGCACACTACAAGAAAATCATTAAATAGAAACCAATTTTAGAAACAAAAATAATTAGTCACTATATTGACTAAATGAGTTATTATTTTAGACACTAAAAATTTTTTTGGTATCTAAAGTAGTTTCTATTATTAATAAATAGATATCAATTTAAAAACTATTCATTAATAGAAACTACTATAGATATCAATAATTTTGTTAGTCCTTAAAATAATATATAATTTAGTCAATATAGTAACTAATTATTTTTTTATCTCTAATATAGCACCTAATTTAGCCAATATAATAACTATTTTTTTTCTCTAAAATTGATTTCTATTTAATGTTTTTTTTTAGTGTGTATAAACCCGCACTATAAGAAAAGTCGTCCTTATATCCTGCATTTTAAATGATCCTTAATTTTTGCAAATTGCATCTTCTTGCTTAACCTGCAAGATAAACGGGTCAATAGGAACCCACAAAGATACATTGATATTTTTTAGCATTCATTTGCATAACAATATTTCCTCACTCCATTAAACAATGTACAATCAATAAAAGAAAAAGTTTGGATTTTGAGTTGAATTAACCTTGGTAGTGTGGTTTGTGGATAACCTGAAAAGTTCATAAGTGAAAACCATTTATAAAAAAAATTGCCTTAAAAATGTACCCAAAATAACAAATTTTTACTTACGCGAGTTGTGAATTATGCAAATGGTCTGTAGACTTTGGCCCAAATATCCAACTCTCGAGTAATTGTGATTATGCTTCATAGAACACATATTAGAAGGTTTATAAATATAATAAAAATTGAGTAAATTATTTTAATATATTTTGATAACATTAAATCTTTTACTAAGAGATGTAGTAGTTTTAGATAAGTATTGAACCATTTTGTATGTTTAATGCAATCATTTATCTTGAGTTGCACTAATGATAACTTTTGTGATTTTTCACTTGATCAACCTTTCAATAGTGATTAGGGCAGACACTAATAAAAAATAGTGGTTAGGGTAGAGTTGTATAAGCTTTATGTATAGATGTAAACAAATTGATTTTTATTATCAATCTACTATGTGTTTAAAATATAGGGAGACTTCATTGCAATAAGAAAAACCATGTAGAAAATTTAGGGATATAAGAAGTCATTGCGAATGATGTCTACATTGAAAATATTCATTGTGACAATTTCAAAGATTAAATATAATTAATTTATCAAAAAAAATTATTTATAGATATTTAGAGTTAAACAATTATTTTTTCTCTCTGTAACCAAACAGTTGGTGATGTAGGTTTGTGTTTCAACTTTCTCATTGCCTAATAAATGAATGAGCTAAGGGTACATGAGCCCATACATTAGATGTTTCTCCTTACTCTACATAACCTAAACATATAAAAACATAATTATTTAAAGCATAATCAATTATTTAACTGACAAATCTATAAATGGAACATGTTAACGCTAGAACGGATTAGACAGTAAATTAAGTAGCGTATCCTGGTTTAAAAATGGTTCACAAAGAATTTGTGCAAATCTTGTTAAAAGATAAACAAATATAGAAGTACAAACATGTAAAAGAAAATGTAATGAACACTAATTATATCTAATTATATATTGATTCAGTCAATATGAGTTATGTCCAATTTTATTTTAAGAGACTCTTCTAAGGTTTCACCATAATACGAAGATTATACTAGTATGGTCACTATCATGTTTGGCATCTTTTATCTCCTCGTAAGATAAAGAAAAATACATATATTCTTTAACACTACACAAACACATAGATTATTTGAAAGTAAAACTCTCCTTTATTGAGAAAACTTCATAACAATGAAGGATTTATAAATATATAAATTTCTCAACTATTATAGTATCAAACCCATCTAGACAACCCTAGCTATGTGATGTTCAACCCCTGTTCTAATAAGAAACTACAATTTATTGTCATTATTCCACTTATCATTGTTCATCTTAATTATCAATGATGAGTAATTATGTTAATTAAATTCCTTTCTAATTCTTCCAAAACCCCATCAAATTTTTTTTTTAACTCATCAATTTCGAAATTTAATTTTCATAACATAAAAATCAATTATGAAAATAGAAATTTATAAGAGAAAATAAATATTCTGGAATAACCTTTCTAGAATAGTTAATTTACCTTCCAGATCTAGAATAATTATTTTTGGCTATTGGAATTCAATTTTGGAATTGATGGGTTTGAGAAAAAGATTTGAGACGAAATAGGAAGAAACCCTTTTTATTATCATGCGGTCTAGAAAGCTAGTCCACGCTTTCATGTATCTAGTCCGCGCAAGTTTTCGATTATGTGGGAGGAAATTAAATGATCAATGGATCAAAAGAGTGAATCTGCTTCCTATTTTTCATAACGGATTATGGATATGTCTGTTGCGTATTGTCACCTCTAATTTTAGCTATTGCAGTCACCTCTAAATTTTAGCTATTGCAGTAAAAAAAAGGTATCTATTTAATTCATAATAATTCTATGGATGAAATTCTTTTGGATTCTTTTCATTCAAAATGGTAATAAAAAAAACACAAAATTAGGTGATGGAACTAATAAAGATATGATTTTGAGTAATTAGGTGCAGGTAGTGGAGCCTGACAGATTTTGAATTGTAACTAGATCCTATTTTATGTGATGGAGAATCCAATATATGATCTATGTAACTAAAATTCTTGTATATGGATTGGAATAACATGTGTTCTATTAATTTAATTATTTTATGTGGATAAAGAAAAAACTCTTTCAAAATGTATTACTCATTCATATATCAAAATAGGATTCAATGAAGCACATGAGAATCTTTCACTAGTCATAATATTCAATATTACAAAGCGTATCGAACCATTATCTAAATTGAACATCATTTTCATAGAAATAATTAAAGCACGTGGTATTATTGGGTCGACAGCATAATAGTGGTTTGCGTCCATTTTTATATGACAAAAACAATACTAGAAGCACTGCATTTTCCAATGGATCTATATGTGAGTGAGTGTATACAGCAAAATCACTATTAAGCTTTTTTCTCTTGTTGGTATCTGCCCTTATAGGAACCACTTAACACAAGTGTTTGTGTGCTGTGCTGGAATGTTTTCTACTGGATATTCACTATTGGGATTGGGTAGCAGTATTTTATTTGCATCAAGTTTTTAAATAACCATTTACTATTGATTTTATTCATATTGATTTTATTCATTAATAAGTATTTTATTGATTTTATTTTGTTTACTCTCCCCTAAAGTGTAAGGTGAGAGATTGTCGGCACATAGTGCTCTATGTTTGGTATAACAAATTTATTATTCATGAAAAATAATTTGAGAGTAGTTATAAGGATTTTCGGTATTTGGTATAAGTGATTTAAGGGATTTTGGAGAAATTTTGGAGTGAGAAAATTATGTGTAAGATTTAGAGTAAACGGAATATTTGTGGATATTGTGTTTTTTTTTAATTTTTTTTAAATGTTTCATGCTAGGTATCACTATGCAACTTGACATCTCAGCTAAGCTGACACTTCAAGTAACAACAATCATATGTCATTACACGAAAAAAGTATTTTTAAAAATAAAAGAAAAAATAAAAAAATATGGGGGGACTAGACCAAAACTCATTTGTTAACAAAAATAATACATAGATAAGCTATATCTACTCATAAATAATTCTAAGAACAAACTAGATGAAAGCTTATTATACCAATGAAATGATTCTCTATGAATAAATGTTAAATTAGTCAACTTATCAATACACGCATTCCCTTCACAAAAAAATGAATAACCTTGAACCTGATTTTCCCACAATAATTAATTGTGGATATTGTGTTTAAATGACTATTTTGTACCATTTATTTATTTGATTTTTCTTTATTTTTTAAATTAATAAATAATATTTTATATTAATAATTATTTTTTAAATAAATAATTCATTTTTATTTTCTCAACTAATTTTTCTAATAAAAAAATGTTTATATTTTAACACATAGTTTTGACTTGACTTTCCTTTCTTTTGAAGGTTGCACTAAAAATTCTTCTTCAATTCAATTATGACATTTAAAACATTGTGAAAATGATGATTAACTTATACAAATCAACTCGATAAACTGATGATTAAGGACACCCCAAACTCTTCACAACTAGGTTAGTCATCTCAACATACAAGACAAGGTTATGGCTTGGAGGTCGATGGAAAACAAGCTCGCTACTAGGGTAAATCTGAGTAGAAGAGGGGTATTGGTAGATAACTCGATGTGTAGTTTGTGTGGGATGGAGGAAGAATCTTGTAGACATTTGTTCTTCGATTGCAACTTTGCTAGGCGAGTTTGGGGTTTATGTCATAGATGGCTTGTGGTTCTAGTTGTGTCCCACATTGAGCCAAAGAGTAACTTTGATCAATTTAGGATGAGCCGTGCTTCAGAAACGGTTAATATTGTCTGGAACACAATTTGGGGTCGGGGAGGTTAGCAAATTATGGAATCACAGGAATAAAATAATTTTTAAAAGAGGAGTGGGGGATGCATTTGAAGTTTTTTCTTTGGTACAAGTAAAGGTCTGATTGTGAGTTTCTATTAATTTTAGGTCAGTTTCGTTTTCCTTTTCTGACTGGTGTTTAGAACTTTTGGTATGCATGAGGTTAATCACTTGAGTTTGGTATGTTTAGTAAGTTCTGGAGGTTTTAGGCAGGTACGTGTATAAGGGTTGAATCACCCCTAAAGTGGTTCCTATTTATTTATTTTTTATTGCCGATAAAAAAAAGGTCCCACCAAATCTCAAAAGAGCCTCAACAAAGGGAGAACCAGACATGAACCAAAATATCAATTGTTCTTCCTTCTAGTCTTCTTACAAGACAAGTTAAGTAGATAAATTGAGTTCACTTTGAGCTTCAATTAGAAAAATAAGCTAGAAGAGGGTGTACTTAATAAATTGGGCTTTTGCTAAAGTCCACCTTAACCTAGCTTCTAGAAATTTACCCATGTGCTCACCTTTGACCTAGATTCTAGAAGACTCCCCCATGTGCTCATATTTGACCTAGTTTCTAGAAGCTTGTAGTCATTTACACTCCTACCCTTCCTCTCTTCCTTTCCAAGGCACTCATATATGTAAATAGGGTGTCTCCCCTCTTGTAAATCACACACCAAATTTTGAATAGAAAAGAAACTTTGTTAGAGTGTTTACTGAGCTAAGTCTCCTAAAGGTTTTTGGGTCTTATCTTGTGAGTGTAGTGCACTTCAAGTGGCGGCTCTTCACCACTCATCTTGGAAGCTCCTATCCTTCCAAGTGGCGTGATCCATCTTCCATTCCATAAACTTTATCTCATCTTTCTCTTTTTCTTTCTTCCATTATGCCTTCCATAATTCCATTTCCATTTGCTTATTTGTTCTTCATATTTTATTATCATCTTCTTTCTTTCCATCATATGCTCTTTAATTCCACTCCTCTTCATCACCCTTTACCCTCTAGAAGTGAACCTTCACACTTAACCACTTGGTTAAGTTCGTGTCCAATGAAAATCTTCTTTGGATTTCTTACCATATTCTGGTTAAAATAAAAAACCATAAACAAAGTGCAATTCTAAAAGCAACTCACATCATATTGTAAAAGCAAGAAGGATAAAATTACACAAATATAAAAATAATTTGCCACATAAAAATTATCTTCTTTTTAGCAATTTTAAACTTGAAAAGTGACTTGCACTAACTTTGTTTTTGTCTTTTTTTGTTTTGTTTTATGGATTCTAAATGTCCATAATCTTGGCATGTATATTTTTAATTCACTTTCAATTTTTACTTTTATGTTTTCCAAATAGTCAATAATCTTATTGAAACTGCTATTTGCTCTACCATCATTTTTAACTTAGTCATTCTTGAACTAATACAACTTTTGCTTGAAAGACAATATGTTTGCCAAAGACTTATTCATATACAAAGACTCAAGTTCATCTACATCAATGTAACAATTTTCTTCTTAGTAACTTTCTTAATTGCCTCATCTCCAAGACAATTATATGACACTCATAGCTTTGTTAATCATGTCAATATGAGACATAGCCATATTCACTTAAGTGAAATTTATTGTTACTCTTAGTGAAAAATCTCAAAGGGATGATTTCATAACGATATAGAAGGCTTTAAATTTTTATTTTTTTTAATATTAATCATAATTTAAATTTGCTCTAAAATCTTGCAGATGCAGTGGTATTCTCCTACCTTTCAAATAATTAAATGTATTACAAATTGTTCAACTAAAAGGAATCCAAGACAAGCTACAACACTATTATTTACCGTAATCACTTGGTAATTAATTATCTTGGAGGATTTGTATCTTATATTAATTTGACCCTATATGCAAAAATTTCAATAGTCATTCTTGCTATACTGTATGGAGGATGGAATGTTTTTTTGGGTGGAATGTGATTCTATTTAGTTTTACAAGTCATTAAAGATTTTAAAATTATGTCTTGACATTTACGAAATAGATGGATCTAGATAATGGAACTTTGTACGGATATGAAATTTCAGAGCTACCAACATCTTAAGAAAAGGCAATTTTAGTGCAAATGATTTAGCTAATCTTTATTTTTTAGATAAAAGCATCAGTTGTTTGGCTTGATGACATATAAGATTGACGATGATTTCTGGTTTTTAATAGACATTCATTTCTCCAATTTTTTTTCTGATGAAATTTACATTAAAAATATTATTAAATAAAGTTGATATTAGAAATAAAAAATAATTAATTATTAAATTAGATATTATTTTAATAATTGAAAAAATTATCAATAAAGTATATTATATTATTAATAAATAGTTTTAAAATTGATATTTAATTAATTATCAAAGTTTTACCTACTAATTAATTTAAATTATAAAATTAATAACTAATTAATATTAATTTAAAAACTATTTCTTAACATGTTAGCATGTAGTTTTTTTTAATTAAAAGAGTTCTAAAGTTATAAGAGCAACCTACAACCACAACCACTATAAGTGATTCTCCTATAAGCAAGTTGAAGAAGGATACTGGGACAAATATGGGAAGGTTCTCCCAAAAATCAATGCCTCAATAATGAATATGAAATATCAATCCCCACTTTGGAATTGAAAACCCTAGATATTGAGATTTTGTGTGACTTGACATGGAAATAGAAGGATTTGAAAATTCAAATTTTACTTTAAATGTCTAGTGGGCTATATTCTTGTAATCACTTCAACAAAAATTAAACAAGCTTGGAATAGATGACTAACTTGAGATGAAATATTGAGGACTCGAAAAAAAAAAGTGTTGAACGAAAATAAAATAAAAAAAGTAGTAATAGTATTTGGACCAATTATACATATTTAAACTTCAAAATTAATTATTAATTATAATTTGCAACTTTTTAAAGATAATGTTTAAGTAAGCATGAAAATCATAAGCTATGATTCTATATTTTAGAGCTTGCAAAACAAGACAAACTATCTTGAAATCGTTTTTAACTATCATTTTATACTGAGATATATTTTTAATTATTTTTATTTAGGAGAGTTCTCTTAGGAACTTTTCTAAACCTCTTATATATTTTAATCTATATTTTTATTAAAAAAAAGTTCACTTGACTTTCATTTTCTTTCAAAAAATTATCAATAATTAAAAATAATATTGTATCGATATAAATTATTTATCATAAATCCAAAATACATTTTATATGTTACAAATATATATTTATTATAAATATAATATAATATAACCTTGATATTCAAAATTATTTTATTATTTTATAAAATAATACTAGTTGTAGCAAACCCGTAATACTTTGAACTGCTTAAAGAAAAATTGTACAAAAATAAATAGAAAATGAATAATTTGATTTTAAAAATTGTGATTTGTTGTCATTTTAATCTCTAGATAAAATTTCAAAAATTATAATTTCAATTCACTCTAATAAATGTTATATATATATATATATATATATATATATATATATATATAACCAAGTGATAATATTAATATATTTAAAATTAAAGTAAATAGTTGATTTAAAAAACTATTTAAAATGAATCATAAGTTGATAGACTAAATTATACACCACCTGTCCAATTAAAAAGCACATTTGTTTGAGCACGTGTGAAATAGTTAGATGACATTAGCATCTATGTATATACCACTAAAAAAGTCAAATAATATTCATATTAGAGACCCAAAGCATAGTCTGTAACAGTAATTATCCGATAAATACATTAAATTGGAAATAGATTTTTGTTATAGTGATAAAACATTGGATGACTAATTTACAACGTCTTCATGAGCTCTTTGACACTATAATTTGGATGATGCCACATTATTTTGTATGATAGTTGCTTTTTTCTATATATATGATCACATTTTGTTATAAATATATTTTTTTGCCAAGTATTCTTTTTTGTTGTAATGCATATATGTTCATTAAAATAATGTGTAATTTAAAGTGGGTAAAACCCAGACTCAATAGGAGATGTTATTTGTAAAATAATGTGAACTTAGCGTTTCATTTGGAAGGATGAAAACTAATTATTTTCATTAATTTGTAGTTATTAATGTAGGTTGAACTCTCTCTAAATAGAAGCTAAAAACACAAGTTAGGCATTCAGTAATAAAGTGAGTGAATCTTCACTTATTATAAGTTAAAAGTTAAAGTCAAGTCTTAACTAAGGACAACATTGAAGCTTTCATTCTAACCTAGAGAGGGTAAAGTCCTATCTCACTCTAACCTAGAAAGGGACAAACCCTAACTCACTCTAACTGAGAGAGGACCAAGTCCTAGCTAACTCTAACCTTGAGAGGGTCAAGCCCTAACTAACCTATGTTAAGTCAATAGATAATCAAATACCCATTAGACAATCTCATTATATGGGCATTTATATGTTTTGATTATAACATACACTATAAGGTGTCTTGTGGTATGACAAAGTTTACTCATTTGTTGTATAAGTTAAGACAAAAATAATAGAGCAGACAAGCAAGATTCACTAAATGATAGAACAAAAAAACGTTTGTTAGATGAACCAAATGCACATGCTCAGCCGATCTAGCCCTCGTGTCTATGTTACAGAAATATTCTAAAGTGGCTAAGATATTCAAGAGAACATTGAAAATAAAGAATGTTGCGCAATTAAAAACATCATATGAAAAATCACAAGACAAAACTCTTGTTAGACAAAAGACATATTAGACTAAATTAGTAAGAATATCACATCAAGTGATGGATCACACAATACAAAGAAATATCCTCATAAACAATTTTTTGTGTTGATGAACTTATTAGAAGGTCATACTAGATGAACCCTTTGGGAAACACAAGGCAGATGCACATGTGTACAAGCATTCTTCGCACATTGGATACTGCATAGATCAGACGATGCAAGCATCTTCAAAGCGTCAAACAAACCACTGGATCGAGGAAGTATCTAGATTAACATTCTTATCATTTTGAATAATTTATGACACTGTCTATTCAATTATAAATCTTATTTAATATTCTTGAATTATATTTCTCAAATAAGATTATTTGATTAAATGATTATGGAAAAAACTTGAATAAATAGATTTCACTGTAGATTATAGAGGATGAATATTTTCTATATCAAAGAGTTTTTTGAAATATGTTTTAGTAAAATAATATCCAGGTTATATATAATTTTCTTCAACGTTATGATTTAATACTAACTTGAAAAGAATTTCAAAGAGCATTAAAGATGAAATATCTTAGAGAAGAAAGTTTCGATGATCCATAAATATTCCAAGATATTGTTTCAATGATACCTATAGATTAAATTGTAAATTATAATGTTCACTGATACTAACTTTGTTTCCAAATATTATTAAAGGGACTTAGAAACACATATAAGCTGGAAGGTTAGGTTTCCATTCTCAGCGTCTAACAGGAAGATGACAGACAAAGGAACGATAATTCCACTGGCATTGATTGAAGAAGTTTAATGATGATTCAAACAAAGGAATACAATAAGCGAAATACTTTGGTGTTTCTTTAAGAGAAGAAACCACATTAGAACAAAAGTTTCCATATTCAATGTCTATCACATTGAAGAAGAAGAAAAAAGTGATAGATTGTGTTGATACTCGAAGGTATGAAGTTTTAAGTGCCAATGTTCATATTAGGGAAAAATAAAGAAAGTTTTTGAAAAGTTTTACATGTAAAGATCAATCAGAGCAATAGTTTCCTTATTAGGCATCTAATGACTACATAAAGATTGAAGAACCCTAAACCACAATGTTCACATTTCAGACCTCAAGGGTTGAATACCTTAACAACGAAGTACATACGGATGATATACAAAACATTCAATTGTACATAAAAGTATTTATATATATATATATATATATATCCACTAGTAAAGAGCAAACTTGTTAGAATTTGGGTTTTGAGCATAACCATTGTAAATCCTTCTCTATTGTGAAGTATTATGAGGCTTCATTATTCTCTCTAAATGAAAGTTTTCTCATTGTATTGAGAGGTCATTGATCTCAAGAGGAGATTAGAATTGTATACCTGAAGATGTAAGAATACTTGGTGAACCTGCAAAGGTTGAAAATACTGAGAGAACCTGCAGAGATTAAGAATATTGGGTGAACCTAAAGAGATTGTGAATACTTGTGTAATGTGGAGAAGTGTAAGAATATTGTTATAGTAAAAGGCTCTTGAGTGGGTTGCTTAAGATGATTGGATGTAGCCCTTACCCGAGGGGTGAACAAGTATAAATTTAGTTTGTCTACTTTTCTCTCTATCTTTACCTATTATTTTTTGGATTGTGTTTGCTTATTTTTTAGGTTTTTTTGTTAGAGTTTGAGCTCCACTCAACCGTCCTTTTAGGGCAAATTGTACCTTCAACCTAAAAATAAAATCAAATAGCAAGGGCCAAGCTCTTACTTAATGATTTGTAAAAAGTAGTAGTAAGGGTCAAGCCTTATAACTAGGTTAAACGCAAAAAGACTTTGAATGGACTTGGCACTCGCTAAGCCAAGGCATAATAGGAGTGAAAAAAGCTTGGTGCTCCTATTTAGAATCCCAAAATCACCTAATTATACATTTTCAAATATCATTCAATCACTGAATTATAATTTCCAATCTTCCAACAACATAGCAACACAACAAGACAACAACACAAAAACCTGAAATTTTTTTAACTAAAAAACATTTTAACTAAGAAACAAGAACACATCACTACCTCACACATCAACAAAGTTGAAACATCCATGACCAAGGTTATCCTCCACACATAACAACAAATGGGGCAAAAAAACATTCTCCTCCATGCACAAAGAACCTTCTCCTCCATGCCCAACAACCAAAAATGGAAAAATGTTACTGACCCAACAAGCAAAGATAGGAAGAAGAACCTGAGAGAAACATTTGAAGAAGCAAAGATGAACACTAGAGAAATGGTTGGGAGAGAGTTAGTGTGGAGAAGCGAGGACAAGTGTACCTAAATGAATTAACTAGCATCTGCCAGGTTCTCACTCCCACCTAACACTTGCGTCGGTCTGACCCTAATGCACCTATTCACCTTTGCATTTTTTTGGCCATTTCATGGACATTCTAATGAGCGACAACCAGGCCCTAACATGCACTAACTGAGCTTGTGTCGACCTAGCCCGAACATAACTATAAAGTTGACCCAACCCTAGAAAAATCCTTTATATATTTTCTTTACACAGGTCAGTTTAGTCAACACAGGCTTGTTTGCCTTCATTTTTGTCCCTCTTGTGGTTCCATGGTTGACATTGTGCCCTTGAGTTCACTTAGGTATGTTATAACCCACTTTACTAACATCATGTATGTGGTCGATGTTGAAATTTAGTCATTTTCTTGTAGTGATTATACAATCAATAGACTTTCTATTTTATACTTTTCAAAAACAAATTTCACATATGAAAGCAAAATTTTATATTGAATCAAACACAATGTTTTATAAATGAAAATAAGAGTTAAGTGGTTAATAGGGATATGATGATAAATGAAAATATGGGAATGTTCAAAGAGAATAAATAGGTAGTTGCTAGAAAACATGTGATACTAATAAGAAAATATTATAAAATAAAATAAATATAAAATGTAAAAAAAGTTTTCAATCCAATTAATTAAATTTATTTTTTATTTATCACTAACTTTATAGTAATAATTTATTATAAATTTACATAATAAATATAACTTTAATTCAACATAGGTTTCACATTGTTGGAGATTACACGTCAATCAGAAATAAGATTAAGCAATCTACAGTATATAAATGGTGATAATTCATCATTACCTTACAATAAGTGGTGATAATTCATCATTACCCTACAAACTAGTGTTGTAAGGATGACTTAAAGCTTAAACCCACCTCTTAATAGATACACATTTAAAATGAATTGAATTTATTAAACACTACTAGAAAATTATTAAATAGAAATCAATTTTAGAAACAAAATTAAGTAATTCAATTACTCTAATAAAATTCTAAAATTTTAATTTTTAAACATTTCCCACTCATACAATATATTTCCTAATAAAATAATTGAAATTCTCTATAAAAATAATTGCATCTTCAAATTTGTTATCTAAACATACTATTAAATAACTCGACATGTTAAGTTGCGTGAAGCCATATATTTAGCCAGCCACATCCAAAAAAGAATGTGAAGAATAATGAAAGAGAAACATGTATAGATATAACTTGTTAACTCTCCAAAAAAATGATAATTTGAGTGAAAATAGAAAAGCAGGTGGATTGAAGTGGATGGAAGAAGACATTATCCAAACATTATTGAAGCACACTACACATGTTTAAAATGAAACGTGGAAGAGAATTTTTGTTTGATAGAGCTGGACATGATGAAGAACGCAGATTGTGCGTTTATGGTTTCTTTTGCTGTCACCATAACTCATAATTTGATCACACAAGAAAACTAGTTCCTCTTTTGCGAGACAGGTTTCTTTCCATGTTTCATTTATGTACCTACCTTCATGGTGCCCATTGTCTCAAGAGATGGCTGAGCTAAGGCAATGTGTTGGTGGTGGATCCCACCTTTCAAGCATGGGCTTCCATCACAACAGAACCAATCTCTCTCTCTATATATATGCATGTTTGCTTTATCATACTATTGTTAACTGTTCTCACATAGGATTCTAAGCTAGGGTTGAATATATGTTTATACTAGAATATATATATATATATATAAAAGGTTGAATCATATATATGGTCAATTTGTTAATATATGAGGTTTGTTGATCTTAATAAGATTGGTTAAAGAACAATATAATAATTTAGAAAAACCATTCAAAAATCAAGGAAATATTTGCTTAAAGTAAATGAAAATTAATTATGTTGCTACATTGATTAGATTAGAGGCCATTTAAGAAAAAAAAAAATAATTTCTAAATTAGTTTCTATTATTGTTAAATGTTTTCTAAATTGGTATCTAATTAGTTATCAAAGTTTTTGTTACCAAATTTAGAATCTAAATAATTGGTAGTTAAAACCTTGGTAGCTAATTAGATACCAATTTAGAAATCATTTAACAATAATATCAACTAATTTAGAAACCAATTCTTTTTTAATCTCTAAAATAATTTTTAATTTAGTTATTATAATAACTAATTATTCTTATTTTCTAAAATTGATTTTTTTTATGATTATTTTTAGTAGAATTAAATTCTGAATGATATCATATAAAAGTGTTTTTTTAATGAAACCTTTTAACATTAACAGAGGAGTATAGTGAAACACTTCTTTAATGTCCTATTTTCTAATTCATAAATCAATCCTTTCCAAAACATCTGGCAACCATTCGTCACGACAACTATTAGTTTATTTTCTTGGATTTCTATTCTTTAAAATATTTGTTCTTATATATTTTTATATGTTGTGGATTTCTAATTTTATTTTATAGTCCTACCTAAATATGAAGTATTATGTTTACAGAAATTTTATAAACTCCTATGATCGCCTATTTATTAATAGCATATAGGTTATCAATATAGTGTATGAGCTCGTGTTTTGATTGATACCAATTTATTAGTATATGTGTTAATGAGTCTGAATTCCTATGACTGTCTATTAATTAATAGCATATATGCTCAATAGCCTATATACGAATAAGCCTATGAACTCCTGTGATCATCTTTCAAGTGATCCTAATTTCTTAGCTTATGTTATAATAATGAAAGTCGTTTTTACTGAGTACTTCTCACAGACCAAAAATTATATTTAGTAATTAGAATAACTCTTTTTAGTTAATAATGTAACAACACAAGTTAACAAATTTTTTTTGACTTGAGTACTAGGTGTCTTCTATGAAACAAATGATGTCACTTGTAATAATTTTACTCTCAATTTTTTTAATCAAACTTATGACTTTGACTTTAATACTAGTTATTCATGCTTATCTTTAGATAAAAACTACAATTCAAAGTTAAAATGTAACTTTGTATTTAATGGTGTAGCACCCAAGTGTTAAAATTTTTCACGATTTGATTCATCTATCTTCTGTCAGGAGACAATTAATGTAACCTAAAACTAAAACAATAATAAATGATTACAAGCTCATATTTAACATAATAACACATTTCTTTTTATAACATAACTCCGAAAAAATTGTTTTAAGATAAAAGGTAACCTTTTGCAAGTTTAATGTACCTTTTACAACATAAGCCTTTAACGATTAAGTCTAGAAAAAGAGAGAACAAAAAATACAAACAAGAAAATATGCTAAAAAAAATTATAATGTGGAGTCTTTCTTCTATCTTCCTCGTCAACAATTCACCCATCAATAATTATTTTTCATGGATCTAAGATCGATGTTTCAAAAGTGGACAATGTGACATTGCAGATCTGTAATATACTACTCTTTCAATAGAATGTTTAACATTATTATTATTAAATAATTCAAATAATTTATATAGGCTTTATGATTTGAATAATTTTATTTACACTTTATAAATAAATAATATTAAAAGTTTCATTTAACATTTTTCGTCTGACAAATCTAGGAGCTTAGACAAAATGAAACTTTGTCTGACAATGATAGACAAACATGAGTCTTCATCTTACTTTTTATTTCATAAAATTTTACAAATTTCTCAAAAACCTTAAGACTTCGTCTACGACTTTTATAAGACCCAAGAATTTCATGACACGTTCTGGATAAAATTGTAGAAAGACAAGCTGAATTTGATGAAATAACTCTGGCATGACAGATTCATAACAACATACAATTTACATTGAGAAAATGAGATACCTGCATTATCGAAGTTTAACTAAGTAGTCGGTTAAACAATATAATAAATAGAAAAATTGCCCATTAAGACAATATATGGTTAAATTACCTATAAACCATTTACTATATTAACTCTGTATTTAAAAAAATAAAATATTCATTTTGGATTTGAGGATAGCGGCACCCTATTTAGTCAACAAAATTCACTGTTTTCTTTTCATCCCTTTGTGACAGAAAATGTTGCGAGATACATTGAAGTGTGTATACATGTTTATCATACGTCATGATGACATTAAATCGTGTTCCAGAAAAGCAAATAATTTTAAAGGCTGTTGTCGTTAAGCTCAATCCATTTCATTGGGGGGATTTGAATGCGTTCTCGCTTATCTGGTTACTATATTTCAATGGTGAAATAATCTTAAACAGTGATAGTGAAACTGTACATGTTGGATGAGGAAAAACTAGAAATCAATGGTTATCTCATGAGGAAGATAAGTGTTGCCAGCCAAATACTATGTATGCATCAACCACTATATGCAAGGATGAATTAAAACCTCTAAAAAGAAGGTAAAATCCCGTTTCAAATCAGATTCTTCACAATGTTCCTCCACTCCCTCTAAAGCTATATCTTGCTTTCACCTGCTCATCAGAAAATTTCCTAAAAATACTGTTACATTCATAACCCTCCACCACCAGATTATAATTAAAAAAAATAAATATTTTTTTATTGAAATGTATGTTGAACCAAGTGGTGTTCAAGTTTTGAAGAATCCAAACCCTTTGAAGAATGTTGAAGACTTGGCTGTGCTTGGTGTTGCTGTGCTGGTTTAATATAGTTATGGGGTAGTTTGAGTATTGTAATCCACCCCTTGATCGAATCTAAAGCATAAGCATCTCAATCTTTGTGAAAGTGAAATGTTTTCAAACTAAGTTAAAACAACCGATTGTTTTGTCGAAACAACCGATTGTTTTGTTGAAACAACCGATTGTTTTGTCGAAACAACCAATTGTTTATACTTAGATGTTTTGAGAAAAAGATTGAAAACTGTTTTTAAAATGGTTGAACTGTTAAGAACCAAAACAATCGATTGATTCGAAGAAATAACCGATTGTTTGTTTTGGGACCATAACAGAAAAACTGTTTTATCTTTGATTGAGCTTTAAATGATTTAACTGATTACGCTCCAGTCATTAAATGCTTTGACCAATATTTTAATGCAATTTAAGAGTTTGTTAAGATTTGATAACAAACTACATCTTTGAATAAACTCAGAAAAACAGATTTGAGAATAAAATCTTTGACAAGTTTTTGCTAAAAGTTTTTGAGTTTTTCAAAGAGCTGAGATTGCTGAAAGTTTGTGATTAATCAAAGTTGTGGAATAGGATTCTGCTTGTATTGATTTCAGATTATCTTTTGTAACAAGTTTAATCCTTGTACTCTGTGAAACAAGTTTCGTTTATGTGTTTGCTGAGATTGGTTGTGTGTTCTTGAGGGGATCAAGATCATCAATCTTGGTGTTGGTGTGTTGGCCAAGAAAAGTGTGTGTCTTAAGGTGTTGAAGGTCATTCTCTTGGTTGTTGTGTAAGTGATCAAGTTATGATTGCTTAGTGGATTTCCTTAGGGTTTCTGAAAAGACTGGATGTAGCTCTGGATTTGGAGTGAACCAGTATAAACATCTGTGTGCAATCTTTCTATCCTTAACTCTTTAATTTCAGCTTTGTTTGTTGTTTGCTGGTATAAACAACAGATTGTTTCTGTGAAACAACCGATTGTTTTTCTGGTTCTACTGTTTTGTTTGCTGTTTTTGGTAAACTGAATTTCTTATCGATTGTTTCCTGAGATAAATTCATTCTTGTTTTAAAAGTTTGCGAAAATCTTCTTTAAACAATTCATCCCCCTCTAGTTTAAAGCCATCCATTCTAACAATTGGCATCAAGAGCTTGGTTCTTGAAAGTTATTCAAGTTGATCCTAAAAACCTTTTTTAATGGCTAATAGACTACCTTTTAGGGAAGGTGCTTCAATTAACAGACCACCTCTGTTTTGTGGTTTGAACTACCAATTTTGGAAATTAAGAATGAAAATATTTATGGAATCACTTGACAAAGGAATTTGGGATGCAATTGAAAATGATCATTTTGTCCCAAAGTTTGAAAAAGATGGATCTATTATTGAGAAGCCATGAATGGACTGATGCAGAAAGCAAAAAAGACAAATTTGATTGCATTGCCAAAAATATTATAACCTCTGCTTTAAATTCTGATGAGTTTTTCAGGGTCTCGCAATGCAAATCATCAAAAGAAATGTGGGACACCTTGGAAGTCACTCATGAAGG
>Ga0123342_1004680_pt1 | contig 20606 bp, 10 predicted proteins | sample Turbeawhitnodule_FD_89960 | JGI IMG/M metagenome (GOLD analysis project Ga0123342, IMG submission 89960) | Root nodule microbial communities of legume samples collected from Mexico - Turtle bean Mexico white nodule | ecosystem: Host-associated > Plants > Roots > Nodule | place: Mexico: Nepantla...
ATATTATTAATATTATTAATTTTATATTATTAATAGTATGCAAACTTAATAGTTATGTTTTTTATATATAGTTATTTTTTATGAGTATTAGTTATCATTTTATGGTTATTTATATTATAATAATATTTTTAATATTATATATAATTATTATTAATAATATTATTTATATTATCAAAACTATAAAGATTATTTATATTCTTAATATATTAATATTGTTAATAAAAATATTTATAATATAATTAATAATAATATTGAATTTACTTTTAGATATAGATTTGTGGGTAAAATTTGTGAATAATGTAAAATTGACCTACAGATGGAGATATGTGGATAATAATCTATAGGTAAATTTGAATTTACTTACGAAATCATATTTGTGGATAGTATTTGTAGGTAATACTGAATTTACCTACGATCTAGATCCGTGGATAATATTTGTCGGTAATATTGAATTACCCACTAATTCAGATTCGTGGATATTATTCGTAGGTAAATCGGATATTTTTTGTAATACATGTAAGGGGCATCCGATTTTGCAGCAATCATTGTTTTTCTTCTTTTTCAAAGCTAAAAGTCACTACTTCTCCTTGTTTACATCTCCTTAATTGAGTTTACATTTTTCTGAAGTTAAAATTTTGAACATTTTTTTGTGTGAATGGTATCTTAGGTAATTTCTTTCTTTCTTTTTGCAAATTTTATCTTTCTCATGTTTTCTTTCATTCATGCTTTATGAAATTAAACATATCTTTAGAGTACTTATGACTAGAAATTGATTCTTAGAGGTGATAAAGGGGTTCTCTTAGTATTTTTGGTTCATTATATTTTTCAAGTTACAATTTCTTGGAGTTTAAGGAAAATCTAAATAAAAGAAGTCAATATTATTTTCTTTTTACATCCAAATAAGGTTACAATTTTAATTAGGGTGTGAATTTTGGGTAAAAAAAAAATCATGTGAATTGTTAAATTGCTTGGTTGTTGAGTTGGTTATGATGATTTACATGTACTTGAATTTCCTTTCGTAGATTTTGAATGAATTTTGACTTTGTGGTGATTTTTGTATAATAGAACCTTAAAAGAATGATATTATGACATCTAGTGTTTGATGTAATGATATTAAACTCTTGTTAGGTTCTTAGTCTTTATAACTAAAAATAAGGTTTTAGTTATACGTTATATGAAATAGTCCTTATTTAGTGTGAATATTTGACTTTATGAAATAATATAGTTTAAGAGTTACTCATGATTGGTGCCCATAGTATTTAGTGTAAAGGAAGAAAATTAAATTGTATGATTATGAGTATAAGTGTATAATATTAAATGATACATGAAATTTTTACTTTTGTTGGATGTGAGTTTGCTAGACTTTTGGTTATGCATATATTACTTGAGTAACATGTATCTTGCTTAAACGATATATGGACTTGAGAGCAGGATTTTCAATCCAAGAACTTCATATTCATATGATGAGTACTTTATTTGAATTATCATTTATCCTTTAAGTGAAGAATAAACTAGAGTAGGGTTCACATAGCATAAATTGGGATGTACTTAGCATAAATTGAACTTGTGCCAAGCCCATCTTTCATGATAAGTGCACCAAGGTTTAGGGTGTTTTGACCTACCTTCTAGAAGGTTTCTCACAAATGACGCCCCTACCCCTTTCACCCTTGTTCCCCAAGTCACTCTCTTCTATATAAAGGGTGTCCTGCCTCATGTAATTTATATTGAATTTTAAATAGAAAAGAAACTCTATCAAAGTGTTTAGTAATTTACATTATCTAAATCACTATATAATTGTGTTTTCTCTTTTCCCTCTAGAAGAGAACATTCACACTTACTTAACTACTTGGTTAAGTTCTTGTCCAGTGACAATCTTCTTTGGGTTTCTCACCATATTCTGTTTAAACAAAAACTCATAAATAAAGTGAAACCCATAAAAATATGCAATTCTAAAATCAACTCACATCACTAGAGCACTAACCAATCCTTTCTTCACTTCTATAAATTACGCTTGCACCTATCAGTCCAAGTAAAATTTTGATCCTTGTGAGTTAATTATATCAAATATACTATTACACTAAAAAACATTTCAATAAACTTTCGATAATAGCTATACAAAACTCACTAAAACTATTTTTTAGGTCCTTACAATAAATTATTTTAAGATATTTATCAAACACTTTTTATATTGATCAAACATTTTAGATAATAATTTTATTAGTCACGATTTTGTCTTTAAGAGTCATCTTGATGTATGAAGAGAAAAATATGTATTTAAAGTGTCTTTAATATCAACCTCTAAACAATATAAAACGATTGAATATACTGGAACAAGTTTCATGTTGAATCATAATAACTAGATACAATATGTTAGTTATTAAAAAACTATTGCTGATAAAAAAAATTATAACTAAAAATATTATATTGATTGTAAATTCAATAACCATTTTGATTGTGATATAATTTTCAAGTGGTATGGATTAGATACTAGGTATGCTTAATCACTAACCTGCAAAAATAAGTGTTTTTTTTATCAAAAAAAATATTTGAAAAGAAGATCAAGGCAGTGTAAAATATAATATATATTTACCAACGCGTTAGAATATTTTGCAAATGAAAAATAATCGTTAATTCATTCACAGACGCTTAAAAAAGGCACATAACTTTACTTTTTATCTTCACATATATCCAATCCAATTGATCATGATTTATCCTCCTTCTTCTTTCTTGCTCCCTCCTGCTAAACTAAAAGTTTTCTCACTCTAATTATATGTTTTCAATATTTATGTGTCTGTCTATAAACATGTTTAGACAAAATAATTTATAAAGATTTACAATAGTCTCCATAAATTAAAACTAATTTTTGTACAAAATAACAAACACATTTCAAAGAAACCAATATAAAAATTAATTTTATCTCATAAAAATATTTTAATTTTTTGTTTTAATTTTTATTTGTTAAAAAGAGTTACGTTAAAGTTATCGTCATAGAATTTTCTTACGTATGCCCTACATAAAATATGCATCGTGGAAATGTTTGTTTGCTACGTTTGTTAATCGGTGGTATGTAAGGTGGTTCCGTGGTTGGTTGTCTTATCCTTTGAAGGTACCTGTAATCTGGTCACATTATGTTCAATTTCAAAAATCAAATTCCCTTTCAAAAAAGACTAGTTCTGATGGGGTCATGAGTTGGTGGAAAATATCCTCCCAACTTTTTTTAATAATTATGTTATATTCTTAATTAAAGTTATTATGTGTTTTTGACACACTTTTCAATTACTTTCTTACAATTTTCTGAAAACACTGAAAAAATACTTGTGTTTTTTTTATAGCAAGAAATAATATATACTTGAATCAGTATCATTTCCTATTTGATACCTTTGAATTTCATATTCGAAGTTATAATTGAATCGATTCAATATATTTCTTATGTAAACATGGGTACTATATTGGATTTGAATCAGATTTCGGATGATATAAAAGACAAACTCAATCATACAACACAACACATTCGAGACAGATAAACACCTAACCCTGTCCAACAACAACCGCAAACAAATTAAAAAGAAAAAAGGCAAGTCAGAGGATCAAGACATCAATCAGAATGAGAGAAACAAGCATATAGAAATTTAAAAGTAACTCAAGATCAAACCTTCAATTGAGTTTAGCAAAAGATCTCAAAGAAATCCAACATTCCACGTTTAAAAATCATCTTATTCGTGTGACATCAAATCCCACTAACCACCGCAATCCAAAATACCATTAGCCCTAAGTTAATGAGAGTAAGAGTTAAGGGGGGCAACCGAAGAAATGCCTAACCACACGTAACAAAGATTTCACACCAACCAGATTATTCTATAGTGAAAAAACAAATGATTTCACTTCTCATCTTTTAACCCGCAAAAGCAACAAAGAACGCTTCTAATTGCTATCCCCCGTCTAAATAAATTAACCTTAGTGGCTAACTTATTAACCAGCACCTTCCAAGCGGTAACCTGAGCTGAAGGCAAAGCCTTAGTCCTCCAAAACATTTTAAACATTTTAAGCCGACTTAACTGAGAACTCTTGAAACTTAACGTCTTTCCAAATACACTTATCAACTTTTTCCAAGACAGGGCACGAGTTGTGCACTACCTCAAGAAGTTGTCTAACTTGAACCTTCTCCCAATCAAAAAGACTTCTCCGCCACGCCAAAGACCACTCCCTGACACTGTTTGCCCAAAACCCACAATGTTCCAACGACACATCTTTCTCAACACAAAGTGAAAAGAGCCTTGGAAACTTATTCTTCAAGATATCATTACCTACCCACCGGTCCTCCCAAAATTTGATACTTTTCCCATTACCAACTTCCCACTTAAAACCGTCTTCAAAATTAGTTCCCCATTTCTCCAGCTTCCAAATCTTCTTCTAATCTAACCACCAAAGGGAAACATTATTAGTTGACCCGCCCTTTTCCAGCTTTATCTAGTCTCCATATTTAGACTCTAAAACCTCCTTCCACAGACCTTCCTCATTAGACCCCAACCGCCAAATCCATTTACCCAACAAAGCTGAGTTGAAATCTTTAATATTAACTATCTCAAGCCCACTACCTTTCCGCGACTCGCAAACCTCTTCACAAGAAACCCAAGCGATCTTCCTCCCTTCAGAACCCCACCCCAAAGGAAGTTCCTTTGAATAATCACAATCTTTTTCACCACAACTGCAGGCAACATAAACATTGACATATAGAACAACAAGATAGATGAAAAAACTGACTTGATGAGACAAATTTTGTTCAGCTATAGAGATATTTCTACATTTCCATCTTCCCAATCTGGAATTAATTCTATCAACCACACCATCCCAGAACGCTTCCCTCCCGTGACACCCCCAACAGGCATCCCCAAATATTTAAAAGGAACTTTCATTACCTCATAGTTAAGAATAGCCACAAAACCCCAGATAGTGAACGATTCTACCCCCACCCCACCAATGTTGCTTTTCAAGAAATTCACCTTCAAACCCGAAGTCAACTCAAAAAAATTCAACATTGCCTTATAGTTAACCACACTTTTAGAATTTGCATGGCCAAAAAACAAAGTATCGTATGCATATTTAAGCATATTAAATCTTACCTTCTTATTCCCGATCTCCAAAATTTCTACCACATCAAGTTCATAAGTTTTCCTAGAAACTTCTGTCAAACCTTCAACCACAATAAGGAATAAAAAAGGGGTAAGAGGGTCACCTTGTCTCAAACCCTTCAATGGATAAAATTTCTTAGTTGGGCTCCTGTTAACAAGAATAGATACCGATGCAGGTTCAAGACAAGATTTAATCCAAAGGATCCACTTATCACAGAAGCCAAGCCTTCCTAACATATAAATGATGAAATTCCACTTCACAAAATCGTAAGCCACTTGTAGTCCATCTTGAAGAAAGCACAACACTTCTTCTTCCTCTTAGCCTCCTCAAACACCTCATTAGTGACAAGAACACTATCCATTAGACCCCTTCCTTCAAGAAAAGTCGATTGTCTAGAATCAATGACTTTATATAACACATTTTTCCTCCTAAGGGATAACAACTTTGAGATAATCTTGTACAAGCACCCGACCAAAGAAATGGATCTAAAATCACCGAGCAGTTGTGGATTTTTAGACTTGGGAACCAAGCAGATAAAAGAAGCATTTGACCCCGTAGGCCAAGAACCAGAGACAACAAAATCATTCACTGCCAAAAGAATATCCTTCTTTAACATATCCCAACTATGTTTAATGAAACTAAAATTAAAACCATCCAGACCAGGGCTTTTCGAACTATCACAACTCCACATTGTGTTCTTAACTTCCTCTTAAGAGAAAGACCCAACCAACATCTTATTATATGTTCCAGAGATAGAATTAAAAAATACGTTGTCCAACCTAACATGAGGCTCGTCAACTCCTTCAAATCTAGTATTGAAAAATTCTCTACTTTATCCTTAACCACATCCTTATCATCACACCAACAACTATTAATGAACATACCATTAAAACTATTTCTTACCCTTCGTCATGCAACAACCAAATGAAAGTATTTAGTATTTAAATCGCCTAGTTGCAGCCACATGTGACAAGTTTTTTGAAAATAAACAACTTCTTTTTTGAAGAGATTCTTGTTTTAATCTACCAACAATAGCGTCCTCTCCTCCCTACCTACCTCATCTAGAACGCCTTCATCGTCCCGAGCATCCAAATCTTGAATTTTCTTTTTTAATTCCTCTCTAATGCTAATTAGATTCCCAAAGGTATATCTATTACAGGCTTTCAAAACCAACTTTAATCTTTTCAAATTTTCCTTGAAAGCAAACAACCCTCTTCCATACATGTAGTAGTTAGTCCATTTGTCGCGCACAAAATCATTGAACCTGTCGTCGCTCTGCAAAATGTCCAGGCTTCTAAACAGTGTCAGTCCCCAATCTGAACATGTGTCTTTTAGTACCAGGGCGCAATGGTCTGATACCGATCTACTATAAATAAACTATTTATTATTTGGCCAATGTTCCAACCATTCCTTGGAAACCAAAACCCTATCGATTCTACTTTTCACAGACTCATTTGGTTTATACCAAGTAAATTTTCTGCCAATCATCGGGATATCCAACAGTTAAGACTTTTTAATAAAATTATTAAACTCCCTAATTTCTCTGTTGTAGTTTGACACGGAAGCAAAACTTTTCCTCTCCTCCTTCCTTTTTATAGCATTAAAATCCCCCCCAATGCACCAAACCCTATTCAAATAATTCGTCCTCACTTCACAAATCTCGTCCCAAATTAACTTTTTTTCCCTCAATGAACCCGAGTAATAGGCATTCACAATTGTAACATGTACACCACCACCAACCTTCCAAACCCCTTCAATAATGGAAAAATTGTTCCCGTTAAAAGACCTCAACATCTGAAAACAATTCTTCATCCACATTGTAATACTCCCACCAGCATTGTTACAAGCTCTATTTTCAACCCATTCGATATCGTTAGAACCCTATAAAAGAAAACAATTTCCCGCACCAAACTCATAACACTTTGTCTCTTGTAAGCTGACCATACCTACTTGTTCCATACCGATTAAATTTGTCATATATCTTCTTTTAATGTTTCCCCCATAACCTTCGTATATTCAAACTAATTATTTTCATAATCAGAAGCGCTGACCTCCTTCCTTATACTAGTATTCCGGGCTTCCAACTTGTAACGAACTTAGAACCACGTCCTCCTCACCATTAATGGAATAAACCCATCTCCTTTTCACAATTTCAGATTTTTTTACTTCAGAAACATTATTTTTTATCCAAAACAACCTATTACAATGCGACTAAGAAGAGGTTTATTTATTTAGACATGCATAAGGGTTTTCATTTTTCATGAAAGATTTTTGTTTAAAGCAAAAAATTATAAAAAGAGATTCATGGGTTTAGAATATGTTAATATGTTTGAAAAATGTAGATTTCTCTGCATAAATTGAAATGAGGGATTTCAGTCCATAATAAATTATTGAAATTAAATTCACATAAATAAAAAAAATTTATATATATATAAACAAGTGATCAATTAATAGGTATTTGTTTTATGTAAAATATTATTTTATCAATTCAACTATTTTATAAATGTGTGTATATACACGTGAATATTATACTATTAATATTTTCTTGAATTACAAATTTTTTTCATGTAAATTATATTTAATTTCTTTTATATAAATACTTGGAGGAACGAATTTATTATCGATAGTAGTTTTAGAGTGTTATCCTAGTTTCACCTTACTTACTTTTAGATATTTGTGGTCTCTATAAAAAAAAGTTATGTACATCAAAATTAATGTGCCTATAAAAGGTAATAATGTTATATTAGATAACAAATAAATTGATATTCTGATATCTAAAAAATATTATCATCAACAATAATGTAATATCGTATATTCTATGTAAAGCTGTTCATGATATAATAACAATAATTGCTATAATTTTTTAGTGTAATACCACTTTTATACAAGCAAAAATGAATAAATAAAAGTCATTTTTCTTATCAGCAATAAAATTAATTTTTTATGAGTAATAAGAGTGACACAACTATGCATTAATAATTATGGTTATTTTGAGTGGTAAATAAGTGAGAGTGTGGTGAAAATGTCCTAAACGATTTTGGTTTGATGTTAAATGTGTGGAAGATTGAAGAGATAATTAATTGTGATGATTATAGAATGTGCAATTGAGTGGTGGCAGGGTTGTGCCCTTGACCATACATATATTTGGTGTGAAATGATTATGGAAAGAAATGATGGAAGGAGACTTTATAGTGAATGTAATGATTTAATCTGATAACACATTTTTTTGTGTCTAAAGTGATGGAATAGTGAAGGAATGGTACTTGCAGAGTCCTGCACCTCTTGTGTGTTCTTGGAACACTGTTTCAAAAGCTATATACCCTTCCTTCATTCCCTGGTGGGCTAGGGTTTCAGGACCATTTCATTTCTTTTTCGAATCATAACTCTTCTCTTTCTCCTTCCTCCTTTTAATCACCTTATTGCTCCCAGGCTCAATCATCTTTACCATAATATACCATTTCTCACCATTTTCATACCACTTCATTCTTCACTTCCCATTCAAATACAAATAAATCCTCGATACAAACACAATTAAGGGATTTACAATAATTCACATATCTTATTCAATTTTATTATTTTAAAATACTCTTAAATTGATTCGAGTATAATTTTCACTTCAACTAAATATAGTTAAAGATGGTCTAAACTAAATTAAACGCACCCTAATCTTAAGACAACAAGCTTTTGTTTGCTAAAAAACAAATTTAAAAAATCAATATAAACACAAGTTGTAGTTATTATTAAGAAAGTGAAATATTTTAAGTCTCCTCCAAACAAACCATATCTAAATATGTACACTTAGGGGTCTTACAATACCAATCACAATAAGAAAAAATGCATTAATGTCAAAGTATATTGACATAACTAACCATATAAAAAATTAGATAATATCCTAAACCTTCTTAATTATGGTACAAATATGAATCTAAACTCCACGATACAATGGTTCATCAAAGATAGGCACAACAATTAAAGAAAAAAATATATTATTATTATAATATTTATTGCAACATCATAATGAACACTTACTTGTGCGTCGGAGAACTTTTACAGGTGCACTTTCGACCGATAGCCAAAGTCCAAGCATTAAGGGAGGAATCTGAAAGAGGAAATGAGTTTACAACGGAAAAGATAACTTGTTCAACCGACCTTTATACAATAACAATATCTATTGACATTTATATTAAATATAAAAGAAAAATATTTGAAAATATTTTGTATAAACACTTTAGAGAGGATAAGAAATTAAATGAATTTTTTTATGAACTTAAATTAAAAAATTACAAATTAATTTATGTATAAAAAAGATTTAAATTTATGGAAAATTTAATATAATATTTTTTCATGTTTTTTCTCTCTCCTAAGTATTTGTGGGGAAGTTTATTTAAATAACTTAAAATTGAATAAATTGTTTATAATAAAACTAAAGATGTCCTTATACGTATTTATTGGATTTAACAAAGGCAGTGGAAAGATTAATGGCTTTGTTAGTTAACTATGGAAAAGGTTTTTTTGTACCATGCCAGGTCATCTGTGGTAGGGTTTTGGAACTCTTCCAAGACTCCAACTGGTTCTGGAACCATATGAAGGACAATTATTATCTTAATTTAAAGTGCATGTTTGGTTATATGGAAAAGAATACAAGAGGGAATAAATTAATATTAGCTTGCGTGTTTAGAAATGGGCAGTTCATTTGAAAAATATATAATATTATACCAATTTTTATATACTTTATGTTCAATTATTTTACTTTACAAAATAAAAATAATTTTATTATTTAATAAAATTAATAAACAATATATTTTTTTCACTACAAAAATAACTTCATAGCTTTTTTACTAAAAAATATAAACATTAAAACTTCAGGAAATATTTTTATACTATCAATTTTTTTATCAACAAAATTACACTATTAATATATTAATATTTTTGAATTACCGGTAAATAAGCCAATTGTTTACAACAGCAACAATAACAAAATGATAAATTGCATAAAGATATTTTCCAATTCAATTCTACTAATTTTAAACTATTTTTATTCTTCCAAAACAACATTACTCTTAATGTAACTGCTGATAAAAAATAAAAAAAAAACTCTTAATGTAACATGTTTTTCTCTCATAATCGCAGTTCTTTCGCAAAACGAAATATGGTTACATAACACCCTATTTAATTCAAAACAATACCATACACTTATGCAATATTAATCCAAAACTCATAACTCAATAGTACAATTCCCTGCAAAATTTTCAAAAATTAAAGGAATGGTTTTAAAACATATAAGACCACAGAGAAAAGAGAAAGAGAGAGAGAGAGAGAGAAATCGAGGATAACTGAGAAATTTATTTCAAATCAAATTTTAATCTCTGATAAAACTGATTTAAGATTCAGCCACCTCCCTAGTTCGAGAGAAGTTTTAGGGAAAAAATGATGAAAAATAGTTTTAATTAATAAGGAGAGAAGACAAGATGATTTATAATGTAAAGATTTGAAATATTCAATTTAAAAAAAATAAATAGATAAGTATTACCTATTTGTGTCATAAATGATTGACGACACTTCAATATTTATGATGGAGACCTTCATAAGAATTCAACTAAGTACATATTAGGAAACTAAATTCATGTGTGTAGAATATTTCTTTGATGTCAAAATTAATTTGATAACTCGTGTTTAACCTCAAATATAATACAAAAATTAATTTGATAACTCGTGTTTAACCTCAAATATAATACAAAATTACGTCTGTAATAGTATTTATCATTACAACAAAATTATTAAATAGAAATTAATTTTAGAAATAAAAAATAATTAGTTGTTATAATGACTAAATTATAAACCATTTTAGAAACTAAAAAAAAACACTGGTGCAAAAAGAAGAAAATGATACTCTTTAATTAGTGCGGCTTTTGTGTTACCCGCTTTCGTAAAAAACACGGTGGCATTTTTGAAATTATTTTAATTTACTAATGCGGCTATTTGTATAGCTGCACTTGTAAATCAAAGAATGCGGTTTTACCTTTAGCCGCATTCGTAAATCCTTTTTTATCCTAAATTTTGAAGCGCGCCACACACAATTTCATACTTTCTTTCTCGTCTTTGCCTTCGTTTCGCGTTCGCATTCTGAGTTTGTCTCCTTCTGCTGCATTTGCATTCCGTTTGTGTCAATGTAAGTTTCTTGAGCTCTCTTTCTTCCTCTTCATTTTCACAAATATATGCATAGATGTTTTTGTTTTTCTTATATATGTTTTTTTTCCTTGCATTGGTGGTCTCGAAGCACTATTTCGTTGGCTGACATTCGTTTTTCTTACATTGTTTGGTTTCTTGCATTGCTCAGTACTCTTTCATTGTCTTTGTGGGTTCTTGTGGGTTTTTTGGTTTGCTCCGTTGCTGCTCCCCTGTCCGCCGCTGCTTCTGTTGCCGCTGCTGTTGTTGGCGCTCCCGAGCCACAACGTTGCATTCACACAAGATTGACGATGTTTTAAAATTTTTAATTTTTTTTTTAATGATTTGGCATATACAAGTGCAGTTAAAACAAATAGTCGCACTTGTAAATGGTATTTATAAATGTGGCTATATAGCAGCATTTGTATTTCTTGATTTACAAGTGAGTGTTGATCAAATACGGTTATAAAGCCGCATTTATAAATTCGAAATAGCCGCACTTATTCTATGTTTCTGCACCAATGAAATTAGTTTCTAAATTTTTAAATTAATATTTAATTAACTACCCATATTTTTGGTATCAAATTATCTTCCATAATTGAAAAAAACATATATGGAACATTGATTTAAACGTTGAATTTTTTTTACAAAAACATCATACATATGTTGACAACACAATAATAATAAAAAAATAAAAAAATCTAGATTTGTGTGACGAGATTTAAAAAAAAAATAAGTATTTATTAGCGAGTATGTCAATATGGTGGAATTTTTTTTTATGCCATGTTTTATTTATAGTAGTTACTTTGTAAGTAGCTACTTTGTAAAATAAATAGAACTTAATAGAAATGATAAATAAATTTAGAAAACCAATTATAGTATAATCAATTTGAATTGTGGTGCACACAATTTGAATTGTTATGCAGTGGACCAAATTGGTTAGAATTAGAATGAGTAGACATAATTTAGGTTAAAGCACGTTGTAGGTCATTAGTACGAATGCTTAGACTAATCATAACAAATTTACCACTTTTGTTAAAAACAATCTATCCATTTTTTACTTAAATCTAAATTACCCCATTTCGGCAAAGAAATGTAAAAACTAATTAATATTATTTTTTTGTTGGGGATCACACCCTTACTCTCTAGTTAATAAGAAAATCCTTTGGATAAATCTTGTGTCCAATTTCATGTTTTTTGTTCAACAAATTCTTAAATCCATCTCAATTAAATCAAGGTATGGAAAAGTATCTCTCTTTAAATTATGTTTAATGATATGAGTATATATTCATGTTTAAAATGCGTAAATGTAAATCCATTATGTGTTAAATTTTTGTAACCATTTAAGAAAAACATTGATGAAGAATACGGAAAATATGATCAATTATTTTGTATTTTTAGGACTTATTTGAGAATCTAGGATATATATGTTGATAATTGATTATCCTAATATATAATTAATTATTTTAAGTAAAATAATCAATTATCTTAATTAATAAATAATTGATTGTCTTTTAACAAATTTGATCACTTTACTTGCTTTTAATAAATTATTTCCAAAAACAATTGATTAAATGTAACGGGCTTAGAACACCCTTCTAATTAGAATAATTAATTATATAGTCAATTAGGTCATTGAAATATGATTAATTTTGGTGTGCGACTTTATTTACTAGATTATATATAATGAATTATGTCTGAAGACTTATAAAATAATTTAAATGACCAGATATTACTATGCATACTTAAAATTCCCGTTGAATAATAAACTAAATGATAAAACGTACAATATTTTTATTCATGTAACTATTTCCTAACTTCAATGATCACAAAATATTTGTAAAAATAAAAAATAATGAGTCCAATACATGAGTTTTTTAGTAAAGTCAAAGCATTCTTAACATAGACTTAAAAACTATAGACTAAAGTATTGAAAAATAACCAAAGTTTATGAAACATAATATAAAAGATGATGGAAAAAATAATGTTCATATAAAAATTATACTTGTATGACTATTATAATAAATTATATTTAAATAATAAAAATATTTTATATTTTAATTACTATTATAATTTAAATTTATGTATAAATATTATATACAAAAGGAAAAGATAACTTATCATATATTTTTATATTTAGATAAAAAAACATCAGAGTAAAAAAATAAAAAAAATAACATTATTATAATGATATAAAAAACATCAAATCACAATAAAATAAAATAGTTATCATAGAATCTATCATACTTTATTATATATATTTGTAGATTAAACTAGTCCTAATAATACAAATATATATTAATAAAGCGACTCCTAACAGTGTTGAAATTGCTGTAAAAAGAGACTCAAACTCTACCAATATTCCAACACTTTAATTATCATATTTTTGTTTTGTCCAATCTCATAATTTTATCTCATTTGTGGCTCATGATTGTGTTACTTTTTCATAAATTTAATTTCTAGATATTATAGGTATTATATATAATTTTTTTTTTTAATTCTAATACTCTTTGATTTTACGTTTTCTGCATTTTTTAGAAATGAGATTCTACTGATTAGTTTTTCATAATCGTGGTAATCGAGCAAGAAGTGAAAGATGATTTGTTGGTCTAAAAAGGCATGAGTCATAAGCAATGAATAGAAAGCGAAATGAAAGTGATTCGTTGGCAAATTAAAAGCAAAACTTTTATAGGAAGTGAAATAAAGTATTATAATATGGTTGAATGATATTGATTAGTTTGATTAATTGAATTAATTTGATAATGTGAGTTGAGGTTAAGATATATGCAGATGAATATGAATGATAGAATAAATAGGTTCCTTTTGATTGTGTTTTCTCCTTTATGGGGCATGGTGCTTAGTGCTTGGTCAGTTTTTTGTCCCAGCCATGTTGGATCACTATTCATCACACACTTTTCTAACTGAAACCCTATCAAAATAAATAACACAACTAATGTCCCACCCCTACTCCTTACTATTCCTTTCCCATACAATCTTAATACTTTATAATTTTTTTTAAAAATATAAATTTTATTTTATAAATTTATTTATTTTTTTAATATGATATTAAAATCTGTTTTAAATGGAGTTTGTTAAGTCATATCAATTCACCTTGTATTCATTATAAAAGTATTATTGAATAAAAATTAATTTTAAAAATTAAAATAATTAGTTATTATATTATTTAAATTAGAGATATTTTATAAACTAAAAATACTATTGGAATCTAAAGTAGGTTTTATTATTAATAAAAATTTATAAAGTAGTTTTTATATTAGTATCTAACCGTTAATTACTCAAAGTTTTAGTTACTAATTACTTCGTATTCTTAAGTTAGTCTCTATTAATCTTTTAGAGATTAATTTGAAATCTTAAATATTAGTAGCTAAAATCTTGGTATGGTTAATTTATATACCAATTTAGAAATTACTTTATAAATTTTTATTAATAATAGAAACGACTCTAGATACTAATATTTTTTAGTTTATACAATATTATCTAATTTAGTCATTATCTTTTATCTCCAAAAGTTGTTACTATTTAAAACACATACGTTTTTGCGCTTGTGTATCCACATTTTCCTTTTTTCTCAACTGCCACGATGATAGAAATTTAATATACATACATAAGTATTTTGGATGAGATAAAATTGAAAAGCAAAAAATAACATGTAAAAGAAAAATGATGAATTGATTAATCAACCTCTTTTTTTCTTCTCCTTTTGTCTGAGTTTCTCTTCTTCTTCAAGTTTTTTCTCTTCTTCAATTGGTGATTTTGGGGTTGGAGAGTGTGATGATGTTCACATAAGGTTAGGATTCACTTGATGGTAAATACAAAAGAATGATGGTTTTACCAAAAAATAAAGTTGCTTGAAATGGAGTGGAAAGGATGATTGGAAATGAAGGTTATTTTATTTGATATGTAAGATTTGGTATGAGAACAAAATAAGGATGAAGATCTTTCTGTTGTTGTCTTAAAATAAGGAATTAAGAGAAGAGTGAAGAGTTATTTTGCATATAAAAATTGTCCCTTAATATTAATTTTTAAAATTAAAAAAAAAATTATTTTTAAGTAATTCATGTGAAATGACAAACTCATTGTACTAATAAAATGATATATATTAAATAAGGATAGAACCAGATAAAATTTGTGTAAAAATAAACAATTATAAAGAGGAATCCTCTTTATATATAAGTATAGATAGATATAGATATAATATTCTACCTTCAAAAAATTTAGTTATATATAATACTAAATTACAATATATAAACAGGTATATCTCACTTTACAAAATTTAAAATTAAATTAAATTTTACTTCTTAATAATATTATTATGATTTTTTTTTTAATTATAAAGTTGAAAATGAATTTGATTACTTGTTTAAACTTTAAAAAATTATTCAAAACAAAAATAATGAAATTATAAATATTTATATCATTAGTTACCATCTTCAAAATTTAAAAATATACCGATTTACACAACAAGTAATGCTAATTATACTATATAAATATAACTTAATAGTGTAAAGTTTGAGAAACGAATGCGTTTCAGTAAGCTCTCTAAGGCCGCAAATTCTTCTACGATAGGATCCAAAACATCAAATGAACAAAATACGCAATCAATGATTTTTTTAACCTAAAGATTAGATTAATTCCCACTAAACAACAAAAAATCTCTTTATTTAATTTTTTTTCTACATACGCTTTAATATGATTTGATCATTATATCTCATTAATTAATATGATGTGATAACAGGGTTATTCCAACTAGATGTCTATAAATTAAACTCAGATTCAATAATATTTGGACGTCACATTAAAATTAAAATAACAAGCTCTTAATAATTTACGATTAATACACATTTTACGACCTAGTTAGTATACTTTTATGTACTGTTAATTTGCTAGCACAACTAAATAACCAATATATTGCATAGATTTTTTAATATATTAAGGATTTATTTGAAAACTATGCAATATTAAAAAGGAACGAGTACTGTGTTTGGGAAGAGTTTAAATTAATTCACTCTTAATATAAAAATATAATAGTTGTCATTGAATTAACATTAGATTATTTAAAAATGTACCCAAGGTTTATTATTTTTTGAAACTTTATAGCTTGATAACAGTAAGGAGTGTGAGCCCTAGATACGACAGTTGTCGGCAGCAATTTGCAGTGAAGAATTCTGTTCTGGAAAAAGAAATAAAAAAGTGTGACAACTCAATCATTAATGAGAATCAAAACAAATATTTTTCTAAAATCATTATTTTTATTCATATTATTTTTATTCATAAACATAAATAGTTGATTACTCTTTTAATTGTTGAAATCCTTTAAACTTTTCTTTTAAGTAAATTAATAGTCATTTTAGACAAATCAAATGTTTTAGTCTTGACATGAAAACATCTTAATCAAAGATAAAAGAAAAAATATTAGCCCTAGAAGCTAAAAGGCTAAGGATTTTCTTGAAAAAAAAGTTGAACTACATGAAAAAAGAATGGTAGAAATGTTTATGCCTGTGAAAGATATAAGGATTGAATTAAAATTTTGTTGACTATAGGTGTTGTGTGTGGAAGAAATATGTTAGAGAAAGAGGTAAATATATAGCATGACTTTGGATGATAATATGTTAGAAATGTTCCATTGAACATAATATTAAACAAGTGATTAAGTTTTAAAACTCTCTCACTTAGTAGAAAGTGTTTTATATTCAATGTCTCTTGTCATTTTTTAAGTGTAAAACAGTTTAAACTTTGAAAATGTAATAACACTGAATTGAAAATACGAATAAATAAACTAAATTTTGAATGTAGATCTTCCACATTTGGTATGCATGCGTTAGGTTTGAGTGATTAAAGGTTTAAAAAAAGTAAAAAGTATGCTGCAATATTTGAAAAAAAATAGCCAAACATGTCCAATGAATATGTTGGACTGTATGTTTATTAATATATAGTCTCATGACTGACAAAATCTGACTTCTAAGTGCTAGCTAGCTAGTAGAGAGCACGTTGTGTATCCTACATATTATTGGTTATAAGATTTAGCTCTGAATTAGTTTAATTTCAGCATTGTGGGTTCTCACATGAAACCAAAACTGATTTCAAAAAGAACACAGTGGCATTAGCCTTAGAAGCAGTGAAAGGGTAGCTACAGAAGCAGGTTTGAATTTTGAAGGATGCATAGTTAACTAATATACAAATTGAAAGCAATGTGGTAGTGGTAAAATATATGTAAATTATCTGTAAGCTGATTCACAGCTGTCTCTTGTGTGTCAAGTAATTCTTTTAATAGTGAGGGAATCATTAAGTTATATGCTATAAGGGGATAGAAAGAAGCCATAGCATTGTACATGTTTTTTGTGAATGTAAGAACAACAGAAAAGTTAAATTCCATGGACAATATATTATTGGTAGCAGAGGGCAGAGGGGAGAACATGGCACTGGGGACAATAAGGAGGAGAGGAACAAGACAAACATAGACTCATAAAATGTTATATGCATGTCTGAGATACTAATAATTAATTTAAGTAATGAATGTACTGATGTGCATGTTTCAGTGAAAAGTACAGATATTAAATGTTAAACACTTGGATGATTAACAGCTTTTGAAATGCAGCAATTAAAGGGTAAGAATTAATAATAGTGTGAGTGGTGTGTGAAGAAGGAGATGAGAGTCAAAAAAGGAAGAGCAGTTGGGTGGTGTTTGGAGTGTGTGAGAATTAATGGAGTGGTTCTAGAAAAAAGCTAAGGTAGGCCTGGATTTGGTATGTAGAAATTGGCAAAGGATTGAGAAGGGAAAGAGAAAAACAGGGATTAAAAATGGTAAGAGATGGGAAGGTAGCTAGCTAGCTTTATCGTGTAGAGTGTTGGAAGCAACAAGTGTGGGAATCCTGGTGTCAGATTTTATTGGACCCTCTTCCCCTCTTGGTTTTGTGCACTCATCAGTACTGCCTCTGCCTCCAATTGCAGTCTTGTTTCTGTGTTCTTATGCTTCTCTTTCTCTCTCTCTCTTCCTCTTTGTATGCAAGTGTCTCTCACGGTTAGATTCTACTCCATCACACTCCCCCTTCAATTCTTTCTCTATATTTTCTGCAACCCTTTTCATCATTTTATCACATATATACCACACTAGCAGTAATCATCCAGATCCTAACAAAACAATCCCTTCTCTAGTTACAATTAACCAAAGTTTTGCTTAACTTTTTAAGGTGGTACTGTATTTGGTTTGGACAGCTTTGAAGTACACATGCTACAATTGTTGTTGTAAAGACAAATTTGAAGTTGATTATTTGTCGGAAGTATATGTAACTATATATACATATAGTGTCATTTTAGCATATATATTATATAACCTTTGGTCCCTTTTTTATCTTAAAAGAAAACTTTTTCTGCTTCAATATTTAGCCAATGCCTCGAATAGCACGCAAACTCTCTCAAACACACCGCTATTGGTTTTGGTATGTGGATGGTGAGAGTACTGCAGAGAAGCATGTGCTGTGCCTGTGCAGGCATGTAGAGAGAGAGATAGAGAAAAGGAATGAGTTTAACTGAGAAGGGTTGTGAATGGTGTTTATTCTTGGATTTAACACAAGCAAACACGCATGTTATCGTTATTATTGTTTGTTCCCTGCCCATAACGGCATGTATAATATAATCTATTTTTCATTCTTTTGCTCCCCTTTTGAGGAGAAATGAAATGCTGGTTTGGTAACATTCGTTTGTTTATTTTTCTTTTTCAGCTGCATCAAAACAAAATATTCAAACACTGATAAAATATCCTTCTGATGTGTATCATACCAGTAGGTTTTTTTTTGTTATGTGTCTTACACGTGAGAATGTTTCACAGCGTTTTTATTTGTATTTGTTTATTTGTCTGTGTCTGTAACATACAGCTAGCTTCTAGCTAGCTTACCAGTTGTACAAAATATAAATTTTGGAAGTTCTAATGTGGGGTATCTGTCTTCAGACTTTGGCTACCAAATTATTTAAGATCTATTCAAGAATTTGAACATGGAGAAATTCTTATATTATATATATATTCTCATGATTCCATAGGTGGTTTTGATAAATTTATATTAACTTCAACTTTATATTGATGAGTAGAAAAATGGAACTTCAAACAATATTAATTAATCTGGACAGGTATTATTGCAGTCTATTATTGGAATACCTTTTGTTCCTGATTTTCTCATTGATTGTGACTTATTGTATTGTGAGGAAATTAGAGGGTAGGGGTAAGTAAGTTTGAAGCTTGGCAGGTCAAAGACTTCTATATATAGGCTATGGTGTGGTCTTTTCTTTGTGTTGATTTGAATTAGATTTTCTCAAGAATGAGTAATATAATGATTGATTATGCAAGCTCAGCTTCTTTACTTTGCTGCCAATTTGTACCACATGAAGTTTGTCATCCACAAAGAAATTTATCTTCTTTTCTTTTATACTTCTAAAAAAAGGTGTATCACCTTCTGTTTCTGAGTAAAAAACTAGGTTTATGCAGACTTTTGATCTTCATGAATGTAATTATATTTAATCTTAACCCTTCAAAAAAAAATTATGGGTTGTTGAATTGAACACTTAAAATACTAGATTGACTTTGTGTGCACAAAGTTGTGATTTGTACCAAAAATAACAAATGAAATTGAAAGAATGATATGGGGAAAATGATGAGGTGCAAGAAATGGATTGTGAAAGAAGTAGGCTTGCTAAATGAAGGATGCATAAAATGAAATCTATGACATGAAAGTGGAAATGTGGTTACAACTTAGAAATAGAAAATTAAGTGCATGTTTGGATGTACATTTGTTAAAAAAGGTAGATCTGAAACATGATTCCAAAGATGGTGTAAGTGGGGTGAGTGGAAAAAATGAAAGTTGTTAAGTAGTTGTATGATGAAAGAAGTGAAAGAAGAAGAAAAGAAAATTGTGGAGTGGTGGTGGGAGCATATAAAAGGCAATTGCTTCCTGCACCCGATCAATTGTGACTGGTACCCGACACACTTTTAAAAATCCTAAAATGCCCTTGTCTTCTTCATTTACGGATAAAAATATCCGGAATTGCTCATTGCTTACGGATAAAAATATCCAGAACTGATCGTTGCTTACGGATAAAAATATCCGGAAGCCACAGTTGTGCCTACGGATAAAAATATCCAGAAGCCAGCCACAGTTGTGCCTACGGATAAAAATATTCGGACCCAACTATATTCCGGATAAAAATATCCGTAAGTCAAAACAAACTTACGGATAAAAATATCCGGACCCCAAACTCCCTTATGGATAAAAATATCCGCACCTCTCAAAAGTCACTTGCGG
>Ga0123342_1004681_pt1 | contig 20605 bp, 10 predicted proteins | sample Turbeawhitnodule_FD_89960 | JGI IMG/M metagenome (GOLD analysis project Ga0123342, IMG submission 89960) | Root nodule microbial communities of legume samples collected from Mexico - Turtle bean Mexico white nodule | ecosystem: Host-associated > Plants > Roots > Nodule | place: Mexico: Nepantla...
AGGCTTGGTTAAGGAAAGAACACTTTCTTGGAGTGGTTTGAGTACATTCTTTTGGCCTTTTCCAGCAAGCTACATCTTACTTTCTTTTGCTAACAAGTTTCCTTAATTGTTTGTTGTTGTTTTGTGTCTTTTATGATCATGGATAATTTTTCTAGTGGAGAATCCTCCCAACCTTGCTCACCTCAAAAGGCAGCTCTCTTTGAAGATTTGAAGAATGCTAGACAATCAAATGCACAATATCTTGACATGATAAGACAAAAGGATATTGAGCACTCAAGACAGTTAATCTTTCATGAGAAGGGTATCCCATTCTATAATGTCAGAGGTGTTGGTTCTTCATATTGCAATTAATATAAGGAACAAAATTATGTGGTGTAGTGTGTGAAAGAACAAAAAAAGAATTGAAGAGATACAAGCCAATAGTAGCTTTAACTATACCAATCTTCTCGTGAGATAAAGTGTCCTATATTATGCATTAAGTATAAGTGAAAGTTAAAGTGCGGCTAAGTTGCAAAGATAATTTGGAAGTGAAAATAAGGTTTAATTTGAATTGAGGCACGTATAACAAATACTGCAAGACATGATAGCAAATATTACTATACTGATAATTCAAACCCCTAAGAAACTGCATAGCACGGTCTTCACACTTTCTTTGATTTATAACAATTTCAATAGAACAAAAGCATTTAACAGAGCAAGTGCAGATATGATTAGGTTTGAAATTTTCCAATTCATCCCAAATCATGCACAATTTAGTAAAGTAATCAATCACATAAAGATCGCCTTGTTTAAAGAAGCAACCTCTAATTGTAAATCGAAAATGCGAGATAAATCACCCTGAGAATATCTGGTTTTCAAATCATTCCAGATATCAAGAGCAACATCCATCCAGGTTATACTTTGTCTAATGGGAAGAGAAACAAAATGAATTAACCAAGAAACCACCATGTTATTGCAACGCAACCAAGCCGAAAAGGTAGGGTTATTCTTTGGTGGACAAGGATGAGTGCCAAGAATGAATTCGACTTTGTTCTTGGCACTGATAGCAGTTATGATTGAACGACTCCATGAATGGTAGTTGGTCAAATCAAGAACTAGGGAAACCAGAGATGCAACGAGATTCTCACTTGGGTGCAAATACAAGTAGTTTCTTAGAGGTTGTTTCGATTGTATGGACAAAGTAGCGTTTTTGTCAACCATTATCTACAACAACAAAAAATGGTCAAGATGCACGAAGAAGAAAGGAAAAAAAAAGCAAAGAAAGAAGAATCGAAAGAGAGATAAAGAAGAAATCAGAGGGACACAATAGAGTTTTTCATCCAAAGAGCTTTGATACCATATTAAAGTTCAAGAGTGCAAGAATCAAGCTAATGAAGCCACTGTGAGTGCGTGAGGCAGAGAGAGGAGCAAACCCTATTAACAGAGAATGAACATAATGAAGAGGAAAGAAAACGAGCAAGAGAGTGAAAAAAACTCTGAAAAAGTAAATTGTATTCTATGTATCAAAGAGTAAACATGAGGGTGTATATATAGAAAAAGCAATGCCTAACAGTTGACACAAAATAACAAAAAGAGATAAAGGACCGTGGCGGTCCAACCCAACTAAAAGAGTTGCCTTTATCAATAAGAATTATCAGTTAATCCTTAAATTCAAATGAAATGTTAAGATTAAAAAAATACTTTTTTCAGGGTGACTCTAGATGAATAAATAAAATTTTTATTAGTGACAACTTGTAAGTTGTTTTTATTCGTCTTAGCAACTACTTTTTCCAACTTAAAAAAGTCTTAATTAATTACAATTTGATATTAATAAGTACTTTTATAGCCATACAAATATTTATAGGATATTTATAACGTTGAATTCCAATTGCAATATTAATTTTGTTTCTTTTAATAAGTGTCCATGTAAAACACGTATTATGAGATTCGATATGAAGTTACGTGCATAAAACGCAATCGAAGAAATTGCTAACAAATATCAAATAAAAGGAGGGAGGTGTAAAAAGAAAGAGGTATAGGCATAAGTTATCAATAGAAAGAGTAATTATAACAAGTCATCAACATGAGAAAGAGTAATAAAAAAATGGTGTGAAACTTTGGATGCTAATACATTCCTTTTTCTTTATTCTCTTCTCTCTCAATCACTGGTTTTATAAATATTAGAGGTTGCATGCATGTTATCTATTTTCTTCTCTTTATAATTTTGACTTCAATCCTTATTTTCTTCATGATCAAATCCTATTTTATAAACGGTAATAAGTTAAGAAGTACATCCATCCGATTAAATTTTTAAATAGAATAAGTTTATCTAATTAAATTTTAAATAGAATAAGTTTATCTAATTAAATTTTAAATAGAATAAATTTATCTAATTAAATTTTAAATAGAATAAATTTATTTTTATTGTGAAATCTCTTTAATATTTATAATCTTTGTTTATCTTAGACAGTTTGGATTAATGGAAAGCTGAAAAATTAACATGAATTTAAAGTAGTGATTGAATTGGTTTTGTTTGGTTACATTAAGTTAACACAAACCAAAGATATAGTTGTAAGTAAATAAAACTGACTTAGAAAGATATTTTGAGAAACAAAGAGTGAAAGAAGATGAAAATTAGAAAGATTGGATGAGTAAAATATTTTATGTGAATCCTATTTATATTAAAAATTATTGTACAGTATTAAAAGCACCATATAACGTTCAAAATATACTAGATTTTAATTTATTTTATATTTGTAAACATATATTTTTAATTAAGAAAATATAAACGGTTACAGAAAAATTTTCCACCAAATTGTTTTTTCCATCACTAAGGAAAACTCTGTAACACTAAAATTTTACTATATAATAATTTATTTTAAATTATATATAAATATATTTTTTAAATAAAAATCATAAGCACATGTGCTATAATAAGCAACGGGTGCTAGATAAAATAAAATAAAATATTTGACACCTTTTTAGAAGAAAGACACCAGTTAATAATTTCATTTTAATAATATAATAGTATATATTGTTACTTTAAATATAAAAATATAAAAATATAATTATAATATTAATAGAATTAGTTGTCTGAGTAGTAGTTGTTTTTTTAATGAATGGATGAGATATCAAATTTAGGGTTAAAAAAAGGTCATATCAGGTGGTAATGGATCTTACAGGAAGCACCCCAATTTTCTAACAGTTATTCCAAACATCATTCACGTCTGGAGCAAGCTAGCCTCACAGTACTTATATACCTTTGACCAGCCTGCCTTCCATTTCTCAAAACTCACCATAACGTCAACACTCAAAATTTAAATTACACCAACACTTGCATAATAATTATTTTTAAGAGTATACTATAATTGTTTTTAAATGTTTGACAATACAAGGATTTTTACTCTTCTATATATAAAAAATAATATACTTTGTTTCTTAACAGTATATGGCAAATGATTCAAATTGAAGGCTTGTCATGAGTAAACATAGCAAATATGTTGCGGGAGTGATCTTAACTAAATCCCTAGAAACAAAGCCAATTAATTCTGCTCATTTGTTAAAAATAACAAAATTATGTTCATTTTTTTTCGACTTGCTTTCACTCTTGCGGAAAATACCTAAGCAGGCGAAAGCAACCACTAGTGTTGTTTCATAGTATTTTTATGTGAGAAAAAACTTTAGAATTTGAATTCTTCAAAATATACGGATTTTAATCTTTTAAAATATATTAAATTCCTTTTTAATATATTAAAATTATATTTTAAAGATACAGAAAAACCAAAACTTTATCAGGCACAAGGTATCACCTATTTCAATTGTGGGATAAGACATTGAAGACTAAAAGAATGTCAACAAATCTTTGTAGACAGGGCATATATGTAGGATTAATTTATCCAGGATCGTCGGTGGATACTTGGTTATCTTCTCTGTCTCCATTGTCACTTAACTCCATTCAATTCAAATGATTTTTATATCAAACAAATAACATTCATCTGCGTAAGGAAAAACTTGGCCATTATCAAGAATATTGGATCACCAATGGGAAACATCCCAAAATTGAAATCACCGTCACTAAAGAAGTTTTATATAACAGCATGAATGTCCAGAAAAACCCACCAGCACTTTGTAGACAAGACCAGCTAATACAATAACACGAACACATAAGGAATTGACAGGGCATTTTTCAAATATGCCCTTAAGTTGCAAATCAACTTTCTAATGGTCGGCAGATATTCCCAAAATTTTATTCTAGTTGTTCTTTAGCTCGCTACTGTCTTCAATTTCTGTGCTCTTCAATGCTTTCAACTTTCTGTAGCCTGTATCAGTTCCAAATATCCTAATACGACAGCAAAAATGTCGTGTACCATTGTCAGTATGTCAGTCACCAAAATTTTAGGGCATTAAGGCATCACAATATGTCAGTTAAGCCACTTTACATTCTAACCATCATGAAACAACAATAATTCTTTAAGAACTATATGCTCAATACTTACCGGTCCATGTAAGTGAAAGTCGAAGAATAATTGCCAGACTTGGTGTACAGTAAACGGTGATGATAGTCATGGAAATCAGCTCTGAAAGTGATGATACAAAGTTTAACAAGAGGCACAATAGCAGAATAAACCAAGTGGCTGGTGTCTAGTGAAGGAGAAGGAAATTCAGACTCACCCCCCATACAATGGAAGGAAGTTCGAAAGACTCCATGGAAAATGGTATCCACAATGAGCCTCAACTGGCTCTAGGACTCTCAGAACCATCCATAACCAGAGAGTTATCAAGTGGGGCCCAGTGATGGCAGGACCAAAAATGGTAGCAAACCCAAGGAAAAGTATCTCAGCAGGATGAGCATATTCAGAAGTAAGACCAAACGGTGTAGCATACCTTCACAATGGCAAAAAACCCTTTAGTAGTCTATGGATAAGAAGTATAATAAAAGCTAAAATTCCAAACACAAAAATTAACGTACTCGTGATGAACACTGTGCACATGCTTGTATAGCCATTTTGTGTGCAATATTCTATGTCCCCAGTAGAATATAAAGTCCTCCAAAATGAAGTAAAAGATTATTTGAGTTAGAACTATATTCCTGCAAAATCAAAATCCAATCTTGCTAAATAAGCTTAATAGAGCACATTCCAGACATATTAGCTTTAAAAGCAACAAGCATGGGACTCCAATGTTTAGAATAATGACAGTGCTCAAAAGAACCTGAATGTACCAGGACGGTAGGGGAAGACTACTCCGCATGCCCATGTATGTGAAGACTGGATATGAAAAAATCATAACAGGTAGATTGACACCAAAATGGTAAAGCAACAGGCGAACAATGCATTTCTCCTGAGCTGCAGGACTATTATTTTTTGCCTGCAAGAAAGGAAGATTAGCAAGAAGAGTAAATCTTAGACAGTAGTCGGACGAGGATTCAGTCAGGTACAGAAAAAAGGACCAAGAGAAAGAGGACGAATGAGTAGCATACTAATACTAAGTGACATACAATAGAAACAAGAAAATTGATGGCGTGTCAAGACCAGACAAAATTTAACTTCTGGTTTCATTTTTCTAAAGTATGTAGCAACATATTTACGGCTGAAATAAAAATGTATCTACATATTTACAAGTGAAAATGGAAACAAATTTATCATTTATACCATTATCAAGGGGGTTCAATCAATACATCATTCAAATATGGCATGACAAGTCTAAGAAAATTATGTTACATATTTTGAATGTTTTGTTTGAATCAGCCAATCCAGAGGTTGGGAATCAACACCAAAAAGCATTGTTAGAACATTAACGCATGTAAGACATACAAATTAGGAAAAAGATAGTGAAAACGGAAATCTCTAAGGACTTCTTCACTTGTAAAGACCTGGACAGCATTGTTCTTAGCACCAAGGAAACAATGTAAAGGAACACGTATATCAAGTCAAAGCAAACAATATTGAAGCAGTTTACCTTGGTCATAACTAATGCTCATTCTAAATAGAAAAGCAACAAAAGATAAGGCACTAGATTTCCATCTTGGAGAACAAAATGAGGAATCATCCAACATTGAGATAACAACAAACATCAACAAGAGCAGACCTGAATTTTGTAATGGCTCATCCACCCTGCCCTCTCTAGCCATATAAAGGGAAGTCCAGACAAGAAGAAAACGCCCTCGTGTAGAAAGAAACTTCCCAAACACGCCAGTTGAAAGTCACTGAAATGTGTGATCAAGTACTGCAGCACAAATAGAGCAAGTAAGAGAGAGAATAGCATTTCCCAAAAAAAGCGAAAAGGACCAGACATCAATTCTACTTTTGGTAAACAGTACAAAATATGTAACCATGCAATCTACAGGACCTGAAAGAGTCCGAAGCCAAAAGGCCAAAAAACCAAAAATGCAATAGAAATCACCTCCGTGAACATGCTAAATTATGTGTTCCAACAAGGAAAGGTTTGAACCTAGCTCCGTTCACAAACATTTCCTTTACACACTAAATACTGAAAAGTGAAAAATGCATTTTATATTCCAAACCTAATATTCCAAGCAAAGGAATATTTTATAATTATAAGCGGGTTACAAACTCTTTCAATAATTTACACATACGCATCTGAAAATCAAACAGCACTGTCAACACAGTCCGCACAAACTCCAGCAATCTATTTCACGCGCCAATAACGACGAGGCAACACAAATCAGGAGAGGAAAGTGAAAAGCATAATCTAAAAAATCAAAGACACTAGAATGATCTAGAGCAACAATTGAAGTTCCAAATAGAGAGCAATGAGGCATCATTAGGCACAGTATCATGAACACAATCACTAAATAAATCAATCAATCAAGCAAGCACCGTTTATGATTCCTAAACAAAGCCAATAATGTACACGCTCTCTTCAACTACATCAAGAAACAGAGAAGAAGCAAGGATTAAATCAAAGGGCGAATCATTCGGTGGAATTGGAAAAGCTAACGGAAGCATAAAAAGCGGCGACAATTGAAGAAAATGAAAAGAGAAGAACCTGCCAGCCAGATTCGAGAAGCGAAGCCATGGACGAGGGGCGAGGAGAGAGATTTGTGAGAAGACAATGTGCGTGTGTGCGCGCGCGTGTGAGAAAGAGAGAGAGAGAGAGAGTGTGGGAGGGAGTGGATGCAGAGTTGCTTTGTGGTACGCCAGATTGTGGTGCGTGTATAAATGAGAAGAGAGGAAAAGGCCACAGAACCAAACAAGTGAAGACAGACTGTAATAACCAATAATCATCCCACCTTTAAAATTACATTTTTAATTTTCTTTACACTTGCACACTATTTCTAAATTAGTTAATGTAAAAATTAATTTTATCTTATTAAAAATTATTTCATTCAACTATTTTAAAAAATGGTATGAAAGCTTTATGAGATCATATTTTTTATAAATATGTTATATTTTAAATTCATAGAAGTTGAAATAATCAAATATGTGAAGTTGAAATAATCAAATATGTGGACAAAAATTAAAAACGATGCTGGTTTAAACGGGCTGAGAGAGGCGTTCTTTATAGCCAATAACCAAGATAGTATATGAAAAACATATCTAAGAATAGAAATATCATTATAGGTATGGAAAGTGAAAGTTTGACTTTTCAACTTGAGTATTTAAATTTAGTTATAATATAGTAGGAAAAAAATACAACTTTTTTAATAATAAATAAATAAATAATTCTTTCTAGTAAAAATTTAGATTAATGCTAACATTTAGATATGTTTTCAAGATTAAACTTTATAGATAAAAATGTGAGTTTACACCTATTTAAATATGACTATGTTTATCTTTTTTGTTTATTTTTTGTGTGTGTTTTTTAATAAAATTGTACTTAGATTGAAAGGGACCTAGATAATACCAGAGAGACGATAACAATTTTTTTTTTTATCTCTTGGTCGCTCCTTTTTCACCCTTCTTATATTTGTTCTCTTGACATGGTCGTTCCTCTTTCGCTCCCCTTATGCTCTTTAGCACTTCAACTCTTTAGTTTTTCAATACTTTGGTGCTCAGTCAAGAGTTAACCCACAGAATGTTCTTCGACGATCAAGTAAGTATTTTGTATTAAGAGTGTATGTAATTGATAAAAGGGTATCTTACACTTGTGTAGAAGGCTTATTTATAGTGTTTCATAGTGGGTTATTTCATTCATGGGTCGTATCTGACGTGTATCTTTAATAAAACAGTATTAGCTTATTTATTTCATAATTCACGGATTTATCAGGGTGTTGCCCAGATTTATAAGGGTATTACCCTTATTTGTAGGATGTTACCATAATCGTCATGTATCATTTATTTGCTCTTTAATGTACTTAATCACCTGGTTTATCGGTCGGTCACCGATGTTGAGTGATGTGGCTCGTTTGGATCTAACTGGTATACTTGCCCACGAGGCTTGATGAAGCATTATTCAGAAGAGTTTAGATGTGACTATTGGGTACTTTGTGGTATGAAGTGACTGTTACACATTAAATGCAATGTGTCAGAGATGAAACATATGTCTTTCAATGCGTCATTTTTAGTTTTGCTTTATTTGATCCAAGAGATATAATGGTCCATCTAACCGTGTCGATTCAAGTGCAAGCGTTATGATCCATTGGATTGAAACGATTCTAACGGTTTGAATTGAGACAATATTTCGCTCTCTCGTCCTTAGAAATCTATTAATAGGAGCTCATTTCGAACTTTCTTGTGTTTTTACTTACTTGCTCCGAGTGTGAGTGCTAAGGGAATTTTCGAGTGTCGAGCTGCTTGTTAAGTCTTCAATCTTGTCTTCATGAGGTTAGTGATGGTTTCTTTTGAGCCACTAGGCATTCCTTCACGTTCTACGTCTTATGAACAAACACAATCCAACCCTAATGAGGTTAGAGATGTGGCTTGTTCGAGTTAGGCGGTCGACCTTGCGCCTTGTTGATAAGTGTCATATTTCAGTAATATTTTATATTAAAATACAAGCACTTATTGATATTAATTAATAAAATAACTATAATATAACCCCTAAATTATGAATTTAAACATTTTTACATATTTTTGTGATTATAATTTGAATAAGAACAATTTATTCCCAAATTTGTGTTAATCTCAGGATTTTAGAAAAAAAATGGAGATGAAAGGGCAGAAGGAGAATAGACAAAGATAAAAAGGGAAAATTGGAATGCTCCAGCACTCGCTCAAGCTCGCCTAAGCTAGAAGCTCTCAGAGGATCTTGCCTAAGCAAACCCAATCTTGCCCAGGCGAGATCACTCCAGAGACGTTGGGCTTGTTTTCGTCCAACTTGCCCAGGCGAGCAGTCACTTAGCCCAATTCCAAGTAGGTTAAATATGAGGCGTGAGGCACAACCCTAGATATCAATGGGGAGAATAGAAGGTGTTAGAAACCCTAGAGGAGGCAACTGTCTAGGAGAAACATCTTGGATCTTCTTTTCTTGATTTCCATGCTTGTAATGGTCAACATGAGTGGCTAATTCCAACATCTAGGATTGGGAATAATTTGTTCCAACTCTTATGTATTGAGGTTATATTTAAATATAATATTTTGTTCTTAAATATAATATTAAAACAACTGCACACTATTACATACGGATAAATCCGTATGTAAGTATATACAGAGTTACATATGGAATCTGTATGTACTGGTGGACATACTTACATACGAATTTATCCGTATGTAATAGTGTGCAGTTGTTTTAATATTTGGTGACCCGAGACATTCTACACCTGCATATATTCATCAACATTCCACTTATGAGAATTCATTCAAAGACAATATTCATTAACATTCAGACCTGCCCATAAATAAGAATTCATTCAAAGTCAATATTCATCAACATTCAAACTTGCTAATAAATACAAAACTAAAATTTCCAAATGTATGTCATTAAACAAAAATAGAAACTAATAAAAGGAAATTCAAGTCATAACAAAGTTTTAAAGAAGCTAATAATTATTATAATCTTGACCAAGTGAATTTTGTTGTTCATCGTGATTACTATCATTTTGCACTTTATTATTATCTTGCATTTGATTTTGTTGAGTTGGTTGCAGGGTATTTGGCTGCTGAGAAATATGTTGTGCAGTTTTTGTTGCTTTAGGTGGTAGATATTGCATCATAAAATCTTGAAAGGATTGAAATCGATCATTCATGTGTTGAATCTGCTGCCTAAGTTCAACAATTTCTTCTGAATCAGTTTTCTTATTACTAAATGATGCTTGAGTTTGTTGTAGGTAGCAATCAACACATTCGTCCTGACGATCGACACGCCCAACCCCATACTAGTCCTTTATACCTTCCACCTATAGCTTCTAACCAACAACGATTTCTCAATCTTTCCTTCTCAGCAGCATCTAATGGAGTAGATATTGAGGTAGACATAAATTGTGACTCAGATAATGCTTGAGAGAATTTACTTTCAAAATCTTCCTACTAAAATGAAAAATATTTGTTATCAAAGTAATTAATGTACATAAAAAAAATTTAAGAAAAAGTTGAAAAAAACTAACATGTGTCTGCCTCGATCTATCATCTACAAAATCCCCAGTGCTCTTCCGTATATGTGTTTGTTGAAACACTTCATCAACATGGACCGAGCAGTCAAGCTCCTCTGTCTATAAAGAAAACAATTTATAAATTAAAAGGAGGTAATAATTAATCATAGATTAATACAAAATTTTATATGGAAGTCATACCAAACAAATAACGTGTTCATGCACTCTAATGGATCCTTTAGTGTGCAAACATCCACTTTTTTCGGACAAACGATTCTTTTTAGCTGTATGACATTTGGATCGATACAAAGGCATGTTGCATTGTTCCAGGAGGTTGTTCCAAACATTATTGCCAATCCATTCTGGTCGTTTACCTTCTTGGCGAGCATCTTTAAACATTTGTGAAAGGGTGTGAGAAGCCTTTGTATGGAAATTTTTCTTAATTTTGTCCTCATCCTCAACCCTCCATGTGACCTTCCTCTACAAAACAACAAGAATCATCGATCCAAATTGTAAAATATAAATTTTTTAAAGGAAATAAAAAACAAGTACCTTAAAACGTTGAAAAAATAGATCCCGGTTAGCCTGTGGAATTGCCCCCCATGTTGGCCATGGCTCACCAAATTGTTGCTTAATGGTGGCAGTGATGGCCTTTGATGCATTTTTTTATGGATAAAACCTAAATACCAAAACAAAGTTAGTCAAAATTATAAGACAATAATAGTAAATTATATAAATTGAATTTTATTATATTCTTACCCTCCCCCAATGGCCTGAATCAAAGGGCGATCACCAGCTGAATGCGTCCCTCCAACATTTGTATATGGGGATGGTGTAATATCTGGTGGGGTTGATGCATTTGAACCAACATGTGGAGATGGTGTTGATGCAATAGCATCTGCTACTGATGGGGTACATCCATGAGTTGAAGAAGGAATATGTGAATTGGGTTGACTAGATGATGGATTTTGGTTGTTAAATCGTGATAACAATTTTATCACATAATTTTTTTCCCTTTTTTTTGTTGTTACTTGGTGATGGTTGATCAGAACCTTCTGATGACATCTATATATATGGCATGAAATGATAATGAAGGTAATATAAGTTTATCAATGGAGAAAAATATATTGAATGTAGTTGAATAAAAAAAATTCCAATAATCATGCAAAAATTTCATCAGCAAACATAAACCAACAATATGACATCAAATTAACTGGAGTAATAAACAGTCTGTTAACAACAACAATACAATACTTCATCAGCAAACATAAACCAACAATATGACATCAGATTAACTGGAGTAATAAACAGTATGTTAACAACAACAATACAAGTATGTTAAAATAGCTTATGAATGTTTGTCTAATTATGTCACAGGTAATGTTAAAGATGTATTTAAATACCTGTGGTTGTCTAAGGCGATGCCAAAAGTACTGACCACGACATAGAGGGCCCTTTTGGGAAGATTACCGACTAAAGTAAATTTGTCAAGGAGAGGGGTCGTAGTTAGTGATAACATTTGTGTTCTATGCCTTGATAGTGAAGAATCAAACCAACATCTGTTTCTGGAGTGTAAAATAGCTTACCAGGTTTGGAACAATTGCTTCAGGTGATTTGGCGTGTTGGGTGCTTAACATTACGATTTGAAATATCATTTTGAGAATTTTCATCTGGTACATATGAACACTAGACAAAATATGGTTTAGAAAGGTGTATGGGCAGTAGTTGTGGGGAGTATTTGGGAACACAGGAATAAAGTTATCTTCAATCAAGGGAAAGTTGATGTGGAAGAAATTTTTCAGATGGCACAACTCAAAACCTGGTCTTGCTTGAAATATATGACAAAATATTTTAACTACACCTTCTCAGATTGGGTACTGAATCCTAGCCTATGTCTAAATAGTAATCACTAAGGAAAGGAAGAGAATAGGTAAGGGGCTATAAGTAAAAAAGGGGGGAGAAAGGTGAAAAGAAGGTAGAGAAATGTAACTAGCTAGTACATGGATTTAGGTTTAGTTGTAAAGATATCTAATTGAAAGGTCCTTTATTTTGATCTAGCAGGGAAAGGTTGTCGTTTTTATTTGTGTAGGTTCAGGAAGAAGGACAAGAGTTGGGTGCAAATGGAAGGTATGCGCGGGAGCCAATCAAAGGATGCATGCAGGATGTGAATGAAGGTAATGGAAGACGCTGGAGGTGCTCTAAGAACAGACGGGTCATGGCATGAAGCAAACTATTTTTTAGATGGACATGTAGTAGCTGGAGCTAAAGGCATAAGCCACTAATGGGTCATGTGATGAAAAATCTGAATTATGCAGCTGCAATTGCAGTTTGTAGTTGCTTGTACATGCTGTTTTTGGTCCCTTTGGTTTCTCTGGCTTTTGGCTCAGTTACTGTAGGAATAGCTTACTGCAAGCTCAAAGCAATGTTGGTTTATCTCATACAAGCTGTGTTAGATGATGTTAAAAGGCCAAATCAAGGTTGTTGCTCTACAAGGCCGATTCAAAGTTGTTGCCACATTGGATTTAGGTATGCTTGGCAGCGATGGAGGAATGTCATAAATTGCTGATGGTGGGGTCTTTACTCTAAAAGAAGTACTTACTTTGAATCATCTAGGATATGGTCCCTGTTTTAGGTGTTAGCTATTTTATGATCCATGGACGGTAGTTTTTTGTTAGGAAGGGAAGAGGTGTCATATAGATAGATATCATCCTATTTATCTGTAAACTTTATTTGTAAACGGGCCCTAAACCCTAAACCCTAAACAACAATACAATACCCTAAACCCCTAAAGTATCCCATTTTAATTAATTTAATTCTTTGCTGATAAAAAAAACAACAACAATACAATACTAGTTCCTACAATAGATATTATTTGTTAACATTCGCTTCCTAAGTCTATTCAGAGCTAGAGATGTCAAAGTCATCTTCATATTCATCTTCACTTTCTCCCTCTTCATTGTCTTCTTCCCATTCATTTGTTTCTTCATATATCTGATCTTCAAATGATGATACATTGTTTATGTCCACTTCTTCAAGCTCAACCTCTAAATCTTGTAATCTTGAAACCCTTTCAACTTCAGTGACTTCATTAACATGTGACATTTCATCAACTTGATATGACACTTCAACTTCTACATCTTCAGAATTTATACTACCTCTGGGCTTCGTTTTGATTGCAACACACCAGCCACATTTGTCTCTGTGTGATGTTGGATATGGTACATAATAAACTTGTCGAACATTATGTGCAATGATAATCCGTATGTAATAATTTTTATTATTTTTTATTTAATTTTGAAATAAGTTATATACGGATAAAATCCATATGTAACAGTTTTGTTTTTAATTAAATAAGTTACATACGGATTGCATCCGTATGTAATTTTCCCGCTTCTTGGCGTCAAAGTTACATACGGATTATATCCGTATGTAACCACCTTTTGTTTACATACGAAAAAATCAGTATGTAATGTTTATTTACATACTGAATTCAATCTATGTAAATATTTGTATGTAATGCTCACTTTATATACGAATAAAAATCTGTATATAATAATCGTTATGTAATTCCAAATTTTCTTGTAGTGTTTATAGTGTGATGTTCATTAGCTTACATAAATCTATTTAAATGCATATTAATATTCAATTAAGCATGTACACTTAACATAAAACACTTATAAATTGTTTAGTTTGGTGTATCCTCATTTACAACGTCCTTAGCATTGTTTAAAACAACAAGCATAATGCTTAAGCTTGAACACACTTAGAACATCAAATATTTCATCTTAAGTGATGTCCCTACAACATTTAATAAGACTATGTTTAACTTGTTTCAAATAAGACTTCACTAGTTTAACATATCAAAACTTTTTCATTAAGGGATCGTTTGTTTCTAGGCGAAGAATAGCAAAGAAAGAGAGAGGGCAAAGAAAATTGGAAAAACAAAAAAAAAAAGAGTAAAAACATAAAAAACAATACAACTTTTTTGTTTAAAACTTTTTCTTCCTCCATGAGAAGATTTGTAGAGAAAGATGATTTTGCATTATTTTAAAAAAAAATTATATATGATTATGTATGCAAATTATATATTAATATATATAACACTTATAATTTCTTTATTAATTATTAATATTAATTTTTATATTATAATAAAATAAATAATAAATAAAATATTATTTTTAATTATTAATACATATTTTTATTAAATTTAATATATATATATTTTTAATTCTAATATATATTTCTAAATTCTTTTATAATTTTTTTAAAAAAACTTACATTTTATATATTTTAAAAAATTAAAAAAATCTTTCACAATATTTCATCAATTACAAACTTCAATAAACTTTCCTCACAAATATATTCTAATATATCTCAATTTAAACAACCTCAGTTTCCTCTCATATCATTCTAAATCTTCTCCCTCATATCATCTTCCCAATCCAAACACACCATAAAGATTTTGACAATTACATCATTCGGTTATATTAAGCGTATTTATAAAATAAATAAAAAAATTTGCCCAATGTTTTATAAATACAAGTAAAATTTTTGTAATAAAGTTATGGTTGAACAATTTTATATAACAATAAATAGTTCTGTTTAACGATAATATATTTATAAAATAGAAGGGATTTCTCCTAGAAGTTATATATAATAAAGTGTATAAAATACATTGAAAAAAGGTTTGAATAATTTATTCTCATTACTTCGCGTGTTAGTATATATTATGACAAAACACATTTTTTTGAATATAAACTCTTGTATTAGAAAAATCGCATGTCTTCTTGTCAAAGTGTTTTATCTAAGTTAGAAGGGGTAATGAGCAAATATTCAATTAATCTTATGAAATTGTAGATTAACGTGGAGTTCATTCTTAATATAGTTAATTATCAAAATAGGATTTGAAAGTGTGCAACGTTAACTAAAATAGCTAACTTTTTTTAAGAAATAATATTTATATAAAGTAATATTATATTTTTACTTATATTAATATTATTTATTTTAAAATATATGTCAATTATAGTTGTATCAATTTTTAATCATATTATTTAACTTTATCTCATGTTTAAACTTATGTCATATTAGTTAATAGAATCAAATTTAAATAAATATTTTATTAAAAAATCAATAAGATAGAGATATAAGTAATTTATCAACAGGAAGCACCTTAAATTCAATGACATTTACATTGATTTGGATTTGTTTTACTTTTTTTAATGTTTTTTAGATGATGCTTGAACCCTTTCTCCCTCACATATTCTTCATGCACAAAATTGAATATAAAAATGAGATTTTTTATATCTTGAGAGTATAAATTGTTTTGTTTATATGCATATAATATATACCAGTGATAGTTGTTGCTGATCAATGTTAATAATTTTGAAGAATATATATATATAAAAAACTTTTAAAGTTTATCTATACGTTTGTTAGTTAAATTTTCTTTTAAGAGTTGATTCTTGACTAATTATTTGAGTTCTTAGTTCAAAGTCACCTTTAATTCTAGGGTTAATCAATCTTCACACATGAATTAACTAAAAAAATAATATTTTACTAAGTTAAAAGTTAATATAGAATATCTTTCTTATACAAATATTTGTTTGATTTATAATTTAAAATTTTGATTTAATTAGGTTTTAAGGATTTTATAAATTTAGTTAATTTTAGTTAATTATTTTATTTTATTTTATTGAGTGTTCAGAATATTTTTTGTTTTAATTGATTAAACTGTCATTTGATTTTATTGTTGATGAGATAATGTAAGTTGATTAACATGTGTCCTTTCTCTCTGGTTTTTTCCCACTTATTGATCAATTGGTTCATATGGAAGAATACAACACCGACAAATTTTAAAGAGATTAAAAAAGAAATAAACAAATTAATGAATAAACTAAAGATGAGAAAGACAAAAATTATTAGTCATATCATATTATTGATAACAAAAATCAAATAATAAATTACTTAAATAAAAATAAAAAATATTTTAAATATTTCATAAGATAGAATGTTTTTAATAAAATTTAATTAAAAATATATAAATTTAAGATATACTAAAAACATAACTAATTCAAATGTTAGTAAATTATTCTATTTTTAAAAATGAGTAGCAATTAACAATTAATAGTAAATAAACATATAAAGAAATATTTTTATAAGATACTTGCCTTTATGAAATTTAACTCATGATAACTTCATATTAGTCTTAATTAAAAATATCATTAGATGATTTTTAAAGTAAAAAAATATATTGATGAAAATATTAAAGTATTCTGTTATCTCAACAGATAAGGAATGAGTTTTATTTTATTTTCATTAAGTGTGTGTTTGAAGATTCACTGTAATAAGAAACAATTGGTGAAGATTGAAATTGTTTATATTTATTCATTTTAATGAATTGTTGAGCACGAAAAGATGAGTTGTTTTACTCTCTCAAGACGAACATTGATATTCCCCATTAGTCATAATCCCTTTTTTTAATTTTTTTAAATCAATGTTTTGTGTGTTAAAGTTGATGTTGAGTCATTTTTACTTTGAAGAATTAATGTTTGAAGTATAAAGATCAATTTTAAATTGTTTTTTTTATAATGGATGTTTAAACTTCCAACATCAATATTGAAGTATTTTATATTGATAATCAATTATAATTCTAACACAAATTATAACTCTAACACTGAAAATAATTTTTGAAATATAAATAGTTATAATTCATAAATAAATAATTTATAGTTAATTTTTTAAATAAAGTTTCCGAGAATTAGAAACATCTTCTTTCGACAATTTTACGAACAATCTTACATAATTCATATTTTTTTTAAATTAACTCATACTTCAATCATAATAAATAAGATTTTGATTAAAAATAATTATAAGAAATGAATTATTTTAATTTTAAAATAAATTTAAAATAAAAAAAATAAATTTATAAACTTTATTTTTATGAATAAAAAATATAATTTTAACCACGGTCTTTACATCAATCACTAATTTTTATAATTTTCATAAATTTTCTATAATTTTTTACTCTATTTATCTTAATTCAAATAATCTTAAATCTTCTTCTAATAAAAAAAAATAAAAATTAAATGAGTATATATATATTCTTTGCCACGTATAAATATTCTTGGTAGTTTGGATTGAGAATAAAATGATTTGAAATTTTGTGACACATAACCTCAGAGTGACAGTGCATGCAGTATGACAGTGAGTCACGGATGTACAGAGAAAATCTTAAAAGTAGGAATGAGGAATCTTTTTACAAAGTTAATCAATAAAACCACTTCTCATTAATCAATGTTAAAACAGGAGCGGATTTCATTCCCTTTCATCTGTGCTCTAACTTTAACTAACCCAATTCATTAATTTAATGGCCTTTCAATAATTAATTAATTACTATATATATATATATAACATATGTTATGTTGAATTAGCATAAATTTGATAAAAAGTAGTTCTAAAATGGTTTATTTTGTTAGCAAAAAATAAAAATCATCTTTTGCATAATAGTGAGTATAAATCTGAAAAAAAAAATATTCGAAACTAATATAAATTATAAATTTTTAGATTCACAAAAAACAATTTATTTTATTAAAAGAATTTTACAATTTTGAAATATTTTCTCAAACAAATAAATAAAATTGTAATTTTTTATCTAAAAAAATGAAATAAAAAAAATATTTTTATATATTCTCTAATGCAAAATAAAAATATTTTTTTTATATCAAATGATGCATAATTAAAAAATAATTTAGATTTAAGAGACTAAAATACTTCTATGCAAAAAAAAGTACTCAAAATTTAAGTGACTAAGTACATAATTAAACTCTTTTATTTTATTATAATAATAATAATACAAATATTAATGAGAAGCAGTATACAACTATTGAAATAAATACTGTTTATTGTCTACATGGTTATGGTATTTAATTTTTTTTACTAACATATTCAAAGGTTAAATTGTGCATATATTTTATAATATAAAATATTTTTATATCCTCCTTTAATGAATTTTTTATGTATTATAATTTTTTTGGTTTTTTATAAATACTTTAAATGTCATATAAATAATTTCTAATTAGTTGGTATTGTAAAAAAATTTACATGTAAAAAAAAAAATTTAATCTTACAACAAACTAGCTACAAAATTTCCTCAACAATAATAACTAAATAGTATTCCAACTTATTGTAAAAAAGTAAATTAATTAAAATTTACGTGACTAATATTATATATATTATTTGAGTAAATTTTTAGATTAGTCATCAAAGTATCTTTGTTTCTCTAGTCAATCCTTTTAACTATGGAAAAAAGTTTCTATTTGAAACGTACTAAATGCAAAAGTCATCAAAGGTTGGCTTTGTAATATTATTGATATATACATTATCTTTTCCAATATTACTACAATCCTTCAATTTCAATACAAATGACTTCTTGATGAACTACATATAACTTTATGCAGCTAAAAGTTTTACATGAGAATCATGTGCAAATTTTGAATTAGAAAATTAAAAGTGTCTGTAGTTATGTTTTTTAACATGATAACCAAACATTTAATGAATTTTCAAATTATTTAATTTTGAAATTATAAGAATGTATGCTTTATTTAGAAGTCTTGAGTTGTTTTCTTCTTTTCATTATCATTTGGATGGAACAAAAATTTGTTAACTACTGTGAATTTGATTTGTATTCCTATAAAGGTAGAATATTTAAATATTAGATGGTGATATTTTTTTTTAAATTATTTTTCACCGCTTAAGAATTACTTTGTCATAACTAATTTAAATTAGTATACTACTAATTTACTAATTTGAGTACACAACAATTTTTATTCAGTATTTAAAATATTTTAAAATTATAAAAGATAGATTTTTAGTTGTGTATTGAATTGAAAATTACGAATACTATTGCCATTGATAATTTAAATTTTATATATTAAGATGTTAAGTAATGATAAGAAGTTGGATAAAATTCTGATCATACTTTGTATAATATGTATAAGGAACCACTCTAATATTAATTGAGGTTAGATTAATAAAAGTGTTTTATGATAAGTTACATTTTCCAAATATTACAGATAGAAACATTTTCCAATAAGATTAAAGATTTAATTTGATGACACTTTTATTTTGAGATTATATATATATATATAATATCAAAATATAAAAAAATTAAAAGTAACATTTACTTAAAAAAAAATATTTTACATTGTTTGTAAATATTAATATACTGACATTAACCATATTTTCATGTTGATTAAAAAAATCATATTTCCGAGTTTGATTATTTAAATATTTAATAATATAATAATAAATTATTTTGTAAAACATTTTTAGGTGAGAATGCTGAAGGTCTAAGTTTAATGTCGTTTTTTTTATATCCTAATACTTTCTTTCATTCATAAATTTTGAAAAAGTTCATTGAAAACTATACTGTCATGTGTCCAACAATTACGCTCAATTAAGGTTAGTAAAGCTAAATCATCATTAGGAATTAGATAATACACCTCTAAGTATGATTTATCTTACTAATGTGGCCCAACAAAATAGGTTCATTAAAAAAATATAAATAACGCACATTTCAAGAAGCAGATACGTCATTATTCACTGTCTAACAACGGAGTGCCGAAGCTCCTTTGCTGACTTGAGTCAGAGTGCCTTCTGCAGGTACCCCCATTCGACATTCGCTAGGAGACCGAGTGATCGAACAGCTGGGAGTAGTGAAAGGTTTGGAAGAGGAAGCTAAAACATTGACCGATTGTCCGATAGAAAGGAAAAAGACAAAGTCTTTCAATAGTTCTCTAGGTCTCATATCAAAAAAAAAAAACATATTTTTTTAATGTATTTTTATTTAAATTTTATTCTGAATTAGGTGATTTAAAATAAATTATGAAGATGCCGAAAAAGGATATGAAGATACAAAAGCAGGTCAAAATGCTACTTTATTAATAAGTCTTTTGCGTTTTATTTTTTCCAACTACCATTTCTGAAAATTTAATAAGTTTTTATTTTATTTTCTATACAAAATTAACTCTCATGTTACGAAAAGCTTAAATTTATTCTTACTTTCTATTATTATATGATATTATTTAACAACCTATATATTCAGTGAAAAATAAAATAATAATCTCGAATAACATTTAA
>Ga0123342_1004682_pt1 | contig 20603 bp, 14 predicted proteins | sample Turbeawhitnodule_FD_89960 | JGI IMG/M metagenome (GOLD analysis project Ga0123342, IMG submission 89960) | Root nodule microbial communities of legume samples collected from Mexico - Turtle bean Mexico white nodule | ecosystem: Host-associated > Plants > Roots > Nodule | place: Mexico: Nepantla...
GGTGAGTTCTTGTCTTAGAACAATGATCCAACTCTAAGAAAAGTGCCTCTATAATGTCCAACTCAAGGTGATTCCTAAGAAGGTCAAGAACCTTTCTCTTTATGGCTAGTGGAATCACATCAGAGAGATTTACACATAGAGATTATACTGGTTCACTCAATCCCTGAGTTACATCCAATCCTCAGTCAAACCACTGAGTATTCCACTATGTAGCCAAACACAGATTACAAACACCCACAAAGAGGTGATCTTGAAACCACAAGACCTACTCACCCTCTTTGCACACAACACACACCTTAAGCCATAATCACACTAACTTTACAAGATTTTACAAACACGTTTACAGAATGTAATTTGAACAATTACAAGAAACTAAGAAAGGGTAGAAAACATCTGGAATTACAGTAAACCAAAAACCCTATGATCAGTTCTTGAATCATAACAAAGCTCAAAAGCAATCTTGCTATCCTTTGGAAAACTCCTTTCACAAACAGATTGTAATCTCTCTTTTTGATCTCAAATCAGAGTGTAAAACTTCTATTTTTCTCGTCTATGAAACATTTGAAAGAAGGCTATATTTATAACCTTTGAAAAACTACCGTTTAAGGCAGATTTGAACAACTGAATCATTTAAAACAACTTTCAAAATACTGTTATGAAAACTCACTTTAATCGGTTGAAACTACGATATAACCGATTAAATGGTTTCAGCAGTTACACAACTGATTCAAAAACAGTTTCAAAACTCCTTTGCCATCTAAGTGACAAACAACCGATTGTCATGGAACTTTAATCGGTTGTTTTTCCCTTTGCATGAAAAAACACTTAGTTCTTTAAAGTAGTTTGAAACAAGCTTTTTGTAGGAATCAAGACTGATCTTACAAAGATTCTAAACCCCGTAACTAAACCCAAACCTAAAACGCAACACAGCTTCAGGTTCCATAAGGAGTTGATACATCAAAGCTTCCCATATTCAACAATAGTATAATTGGTGTGTTGTTAAATATTAAAGGAAAAATGAAGGATGATATAAATGCTTGTAAAGATCTAGTTGAGATGGGTGTTTGCTTGGAGTTGCAGCCATAACCTCATGGTAAACAAACATATTTGCCTCCAGCATGTCATACTTTGTCCCAAAATTATTTACATAAATTTGTCTCGTAAAGAGATTAGAAGAAAGAACATTTGATGCTTTGACCTATGTCTAGTTCTTCTTCTGCTGAGGTCCTTCTGATGTTTACTAGGGCCTTGTCTTGGATGCTGAGATGTCTGGCGTAATTGGAAAGTGTCCATGGGGTCTTTAGTCATCTGCTTATCGAGTTGGGTTGTATCATGCCCCCCAAGTTAGAAAGAATTCGTCCTCGAATTTAGAACCCCTGTAAATAACATAGTTAGTTTGTTCACTTGATTTCTATATGTGAGTTGTGAAGCAAACTTATGTTCATTGAATTTTAGGAGTTTGGGTGGAATGATTCTAGTTACATGTAATATTTGTAGAGAATGTGTAAGATCAAAGGAAATTTGGTGTGAAAAGCTTCTTATAAGGTGTAAAACTTTAGAAGGATTGTGAAAAATATTCCCACATTTCTCTAATGAATATTTCATGTAATTAGAGCTATGAATAGATAAACAAGAGAAGGAAGGAGAGTACCCAAGTGAGGCAGCAATATTTGTTTTTGGACGGATCAACAGTACGGTTTTCACCATGTTTGGTGAGGTGATGAGCCCCATTTTGTTATTTTTGTCATCTTTTTCAGATTTTTTTTTTGTTTCACTTTTATTTGGTCTTTATTTACCTCTTTTGGAGATAAAGGTTTCAATATGATCTTATGGCCTTGGAAATGAAAAGAAATCTTGTTAGTTAGGCCATCATGTAAAGTTTTCCTATCATATTGCCATGACCTTCCTAAAAGAATATGGGTTGCTTCCATGGGCACAACATCACATAACACCTCATCTTTATATTTTCCAATTGAGAAAGATGTGAGGACTTGTGTATTAACAATTATTTCACCCTCTTCAATTAGCCATTGCAATTTGTAGGGTTGTGTATGAGAAATGGTGGGTAATCCAAGTTTCTCCACCCCTCTTGTACTTGCCACATTTGTACAACTACCCCCATCAATTATCAAGGAACATAATTTGTCATTAATAAGGCACCTGGTATGGAAAATATTTTCCCTTTGACTTTCATCAAAAGGTTTTAAGAGTTTCCCTAACATGCGCCTTACTACTAACAAATCACATTCACATGGTATTTCACACTCGTCCTTGGGGTTTTTGAAGAGGAAGGTGAGCTAGCTCTAGATGATTGGGAACTATTGTCACTCATGACTATCCCCCTTTAACCATCATTTTCTTTTACTTGGGCAATTAGCAACAATGTGGACAAAACCAAGACATTTACAACAATTTTGACTTGAGTTTTTGGTGGGTGATTTAGGAGTAGAAGGTTTATCTTTATAATTTTTATGATGTGGGGTGGTTTATTTAGAGAAATTGGAATGAGAGCCTTGGTTTTGAAATTTGTGTTTGTCCTTCCAAGATGATTTGTAAAAGTCATCATTATGAGTATTTTTAAAAGAATTTCTCTTCAAAACTTGCGATTCAACCTTGATGGCTAGGTGAACCAATTTTTCCAAAGAAGTATACTCATATAATTCTACAACATCTTGTATTTATCATCGTAATCCACTCACAAATCTAGAAATCTTTGACTCTTCACTTTCATGCATATTAATTTTAGTCAAAGTTACTTCTAAATCTTTGAAATACTCGTCTACACTCCTAGATCCTCGATGAAGTTGTTGGAGCTTCAATATGAAATCCTTCCTATAGTGAGGAGGAACAAACCACGCGCGCATGCATAACTTTAAATCACTCAAAGAGACCACGATTGACCTCTTGTTTAGCCCAATGTCCATTACAATTTGATGTCACCATTGCATGGCATAATCATCAAATTCTAGGGAAGCTAACTTAACCTTTGGTCCTCTTCGACCTTATACACATTAAAAATTTGTTCTTCCTTAGCTTCCCATCCTAGATACACATTTGGGTCACTATCCCCATTAGAACTAGGTAATTTTACAAAAGGTAGGATCTTCTTTGGTTGTTGATGATGGCGCCTAGCTTCATAATTTTGCATTCTCCAATCTTCCGTTAGAATTAATGGCCTAAACAAGAGGGGGGGGGGGTGAATTTTTTGACAAAAGATTTTTGCAAAGATTGGCTAAGAATGAAGATTTATCAACAATCACAAAAAGAGCAATCAAGGAAGCCAAACAATCAAAGTTGTTAAAACTGTTTGTAGAAAAACAATCGGTTGAAATTTTGTTTTAACCGGTTGTTTATAGCAGCAAAGATAAAAACCACATCAAACAGTTTGTAATGAGTGAGAGAGAGAGAGAGAGAAAAATTACATAATCAATTTATACTGATTCACTACTTACCAGAGCTATATCCAGTCCCCAGAAAACCACGGGTATTCCACTAACAATCAATCAACAGATTACAAACACTCAACACCACAAAGAGGTGATCTTGACCACACAAGAACACTCACCCTCTTTGCCTTTCACACAACCAATGTCAGAACAACCCTCTGACCTCACAAATTTACAAACATACAAGTATACAAAAAGAAAACAATTACAAGAATTAAAAGAAACATATTAGGCAATATTACAAAACTTTGAATCAAATCTCTTCTCAAAAACATTTTCAATCTTACTTTCTGTGTTTTTTTGAATAATGAGGGTAATCAGATTTATAACTCTTAAATATAGTCATTTTAGGCTGTTAATCATGAGCCAAAACAGATTCAAATAAACTGAAAACACATTTAACAGGTTTTTAAAAAGCTGTTAAGAAACTTGACAATCAACCGGTTGAAATGTCGGTTTAACCGGTTGAATTGGTTTTGACAGTTAGTCAACCAAGTCAAAATCAGTTTTGAAAACCCTCAAACAAGCTGGGTGTAAAACAACTGACTAAACCGTAAAATCAACCGATTGTTTTTCACTTGGTTTAGAAAAACAATTTTCTTTTTTAAAACAAATTGATTCAGTTGTGCAAAGGATTAAGAATGGACTTTACAAAAATTCTAAACACCCTAGAACTAAGCTCCAAACAAAGCAACACATGTATCAAGTTCTCTTTACAGATTTGGTTTCATCAAAGCTTCGTTTTCTACATCTTCTTCTTCCTCTTCACTTTTATAATGCATATGGTACCTTGTAGCTCTTATAGGCTCCCACCTCCTTTCTCTATCTAGTCTCTCTTGAGTATCTACTAGTCTTTGCAATCTCTCCACTAGTTGTCACATTTTCTCTTCCACTAGTTGTCACATTTTCTCTTCCTGGTGCGCCTTTTGAGGAGATAGTGATTTTGAAGATTCTTTTGAAGAAAAATGAGCCATGATTTGCACAAATGAAAGCAAACAATTACTGAAAAAGAACAAGTTAATGCACTCACTCACGTGTATCACTCGGCTATTTAGTAAATGATGGAAAAAGGGTAGAAGCAGTTAAGAAAGGTTTTCAAAAATGCCAAAGGATCTAATTTTGGTTGTAGCACTTCAAGTGAAAGAGGTCAAAACTCTTATCACTTGCTCATACAAAGAATCCCCAACAAAACTTTAAGAGACTTTAAAGACAAGCAAAAAAAGTTGAAAGAAAGAAAACTAAACCAAAAAGGAAGTAAGATGATGACAAAACTTAAACAAGACAAGCAAGAAAAACACTTATGAAGACTCAAAGACTTACTTAAACTTCTTAACTATGAAGTTTTTTTATTTTTAGAAATATTAAAAGCAAGAAGGATAAAATTTCACAAATATGAAAACAATTTGCCAAATAAAAAGAATCTCCATTTTAGTAATTTTGAACTTGAAAAGTGAATTGCATTAACTTTGTTTTTGCCTTTGCTTTTGTTGTATGGATTCAAAATGTCCATAATTTTCGCATGCATATTTTAATTCACTTTCAATTTTCACAAATAGATTGAGATTCAATTCATATAATCACTTGAATTCTTTGTTTGGAACTAAATCAACTACCACTTAAACAAATTCTAATTGCTTTTAGCTCTTCACAATTTAAAGTTAAAATAAGTATAATGGATTTAAAGACTCCTAGAACACTAAGAACATAAGACTCAAGCAAAATAGGTAAGGTAAAAAAAATTGACACAAATAATACAAAAGAAAAATTTAAATTGCTTATTGCTTATTGAATAAAAAGCGCAATTGTAAATGACAAGGAATTTAAAAACTGAATTAAAAGGTGTTGAATTGTAAGGAATTTGAATTGCTGTAAGATAAAAACATAATTGAAATGTGTTTGAATTTTAAAGCATAAAATCAACTCAGAAAAGGTAAGCACAATTAAAACCATGTTCTGAATATCACATGATGTGAGTTGATTTTTGGATTGCACATTTTATGGGTTGCACTTTGTTTATGAGTAGAATAACCAAGTAGAATACTTGGTTATAACTTAGAAAAGATAAGCACAATTAAAACCATGCTCTGAATACTTTGCACATGATTTAATTAGAATATGATGATAAGCTCTAAGTAGATTGCCACTAGACACGAACTTAACCAAGTGAGTGTGAAGGTTCTCTTCTGGAGAGCAAAATAGAAAACACAATATAAGGTGATGATGACGAAGAGGTGCAAAATTAAGAACAAAAAAAGGAAGCAAATACAATAGATGAACTGAATTGTAAATGAAGAAAAGGAAGAACATAAAGAATGGAAGAAAAGTGGTGCTAAGAAGGAAAGAAAAAGGTGAAGAGATGAAGAAAACTTATGGAAAAATGGAGTAATGAGTCACGCCACTTGGAAGGATGAGAGCTTCCAAGATGAATGGTGAGGAACCACCATTTGAGATGCACTACTCTCAAGATAAGACCCAAGAACAATTTAGAAGACAAAGTTCACTAATCACTTATGCAGAGTTTCTCTTCTTAATTCAAATTCAAGTGTGAAAATACATGAGAAAGACATCCTTTATATAAGAGAGAGTGACTTGGTGAACAATAGTGAGAAGGATAAGGGCGTAATTTGTGAGAAACCTTCTAGAAGATAGGTCAAAGAAATCTTAAACCTAAGTGGTACATGTCATGAAAGGTGGGTTGGGCACAAGCCCAATTTACTAAATACACCATACTCTAGCTTATTCTTCTATTTGGACTCCTAGAAAGAGCCAAAATTATTTATAAACTTGCCTTGTAAAAATACCAGAAGAAAGAACATCTGCTGCTCTAGTGTATGTCCAATTCTTCTTCTGCTAAGGTCCTTCTAATGTTTAATAGAGTCTTATTTTAGATGCTGAGATGACAAACCTAATTGTGAAGTGTCCGTGGGGTCCTTAGTAATCTGCTTGTCGAGTTGAGTTTTATATTGTTGAGATCTACATCGATAAAGAACCAATGTTATATATCTCCTAGAACCGGTGTTATATGCATTTTCTGCACTAATGGAAGTTGCCTCTATTAGTCAACCTTCAAAATTCAACATTAATAAATTAGAGTCCATTTTTCTATAATATGCTAAATGTGCAACATAAATCTTGGGGTCAACTTTTGTTAGAGTAAGACAAAACTCTAATTAATTCATTTGTTTTCTTTCACCTCTACAAAGAGGGTGATTACATTGTTCCCTTTAATTTGTTTCTTGACAAGATCTTTAGTACCCTTAGTACTTATGCAATCTGATCTAATATTCTGTGTTCACCTTGTAAACTCCGAGAAACAAATTGAAGAAAAGGAAAATCCATGTCACTTTTGGATAAAAAAGAAAAAGTGCAGCACAAGAGACTAACGAGAAACACTTACCAATGTACTTGAGTCTGAAGAGAACAACAACAACCCAATCAACACCTAAATTGACTGAAAACAAAATGAAGTGAATGACTTGTTCTGAATCGAGCTGAAATAAACGAAGAACATTCAGATGGTGAAGCCAAGAAAGCTTCCGATAGCGAGAAAAACAATAAAATAAATCAGAGAGACAAATATATTTTTGATTGTGGGGTCAAAGATCTTATCAAGAGAGATGATTTTGTCCAGCACAATCTATAACCTCTTCTTTTGTGGGACCCTTAAAGATTTGCTGTCACATAGGGTCTCTATATAACAACATCACCTCCAATTCCCTCTTAAGTCCACCTACCTCTCTTTTTTCTCCTTTTCCTTTCTTCATTTTTCACCCTCATTGCTAAGAACTCTTCATTAATTTGATTTTGGCTAGGTTTCAGGAACAACCCTAATAACTCAGAGGGCTAGCACATTGTCTTGTTTTTCCATAAGAACATGAAAGAGAGTGGTAGAAAACAAGGTACCATGTCGCCATGTGCGGCCTGCAAGCTTCTTCGAAGGAGGTGCACGAGGGATTGTGTGTTTGCTCCTTATTTCCCTGCTGATGAACCCCAGAAGTTTGGCAGTGTGCACAAGGTTTTCGGGGCTAGCAATGTGAACAAAATGCTACAGGTACAAATTCTTATGCACCTCTCCTTTCTCTATCATCGTATCCACGCATGAAATTTCTGTCCTTTTCATGAAAATACGCTTGTGGAATACTGTTTTTGGTCCAATTCAACTTTTTCTGTACATTGAATGTCATGCAGAATTATAGAAAAGCATTTAATTAACAAATATTTCCATGGTTAAATTACGGTTTGGAATCATACTGGTGGCTGCATTAAGTCACTTTTATCCATAATTTCCTTTCATTCTGCATGACAGGAACATAATTGCTGTCACAATTGTTGAAAACGTGAATATATTTTATGAAACTGTTGAAAAGGTAAAAACAAACACGGATTTTAATATTTTTTACTCAAACTGTATATTTTTCAGCTTTTAAGAATTATTTACGCAAAACCACCTATATCTAATATACCAAGTAAAGGTTAATCCACAAAGCCTATATTAGAAATCAGAAAAGAACCATATTGAATCAGCATATATAGCTGTGTAGATCATTTACTCATTCTATCAGTAACAATCATACCGTGTTTTTTCTTAATTATCATTTGAAATAACATTAAAATGATAAGTTTTCACAGAACTCGGTTAAATCAATTAACATTAATTACAAAATAACTTCAACAAACAGGTCTACTTTATCTTAAAAAATATATATATTAGTTTTAGAAGTCATGAAACCGCCTCATAGAAGAGTGAGAGAACACAAACATGATAGTTAAACTCAACATGAACCAATTATTTCTAAACCTTTTAGTTATGAGGTGAACGAAAGTGATTGATTTTACGTCTAACAACTTGCCTTTATAATTTCACTTTGGAAATGAAACTAACCCTAGGGCCTGAGTAATCAAATCCTATTTTAACAGCCTTTGGAATCTAACATTAAATTACTAAAACAACGTAAATCGTTATGTTTCTAATAATTGAAGAGGTTGCCACAACTTGAAAAGATACGATTTACCAGTGTTCTAGTTTATTATCATATTCATTTGTTCCTTAAATTGAAAGTAGTTGTCCAAGAAGAAGAACAGTGAAAAATGGTTTTGTTTCTCCCATATTTTACTTCCGTTATAGTGGTTAATTACAGTTGAGGAAGGCCCTACAGTGCAGACTTTAAATAAACTGTTTGAAATTGTGATTGTTTGTTAAAGTAACAAGGTAGCAGTGTAGCAGTAACACCCACCAAAGAAAGTAATAGCCCATATGATTCCATAATTAGTCTTATGAAGAGGACAGAGGATGAGATGTATATAAATTAGCTTTACTACTTGAAGGCACACTGAGTGTGAAGAGGATAAAGTAAAAAACGATGTTGCTAATTGCATCATTACTGGTGGTTATATGCATCCCAATTTGTTCAGCATCTGTCTTTATGACCACCGCTAGGACTTGGCTTTTAGTCTTGGACTCCTTGGGCAATGATAATTCTGCAAAAAAGAAAGTTTTAGTATGCTCATCTTTTCCTTTTGTCTCTAAAATCAGGGTTACATTGAAAGAGACACATTAGAAATATGTCCAAAAGTGATGTTGATTCCCCAGATAAAGATGTTTCAACCTGTCAATAAATTAATATTTCAAATCAATTATTTTGTAAGCATGATATCTTCATGACATACCAATCAAACTCATATATATGTGCCTAATTAAAAGAATTATATTTCCCCCATATAATGTTTATTGAATGAGATAAAACACTTATAATCCATTAAGCATGATCACAAAGAATGTAACCATAAAATTGCATGATTTTAATTAAAGTCAAAATTTGTAGTTAGGGTTAAATATATTTTTCGTTTCTATACTTTCGTGCGAAATTAATTTTCGTCTTTATTCTAAATTTTAGACCTTTTATGTACAAGGAAACTATTGGAGTGAGTCATTGTCAATTTTTTTGGGGTGGAAAACATTTTTTTTTAAACTAAAATGTTAAAATATTTTATGTTAACACATCGCTGATATAAATGTTATAATATTATAATAAAATTTATGTTAAAAATTCGTTTGTTACATAAAAAAAATACATAAAGACCTATTCCAATAGTTTTCTTAATAAAGTATTGGAGAGGTATAAAATTTAAACTAAAAAATTAATTTACTTTTAACCCAATTTTTTATTCTATTACTTTTACTTCTCTAATTCTAGCATATACACTAGGCAAGAACTAGGGAAGAAAAACAAATTTCAGGGTTGCCCTTTTCGGTGATGGTTTGTTATAGATGTATATTGTATTTCAAAGTTTATGATTCTGAAATGGTTACACAAAATATTGTCTTTATAGTCAACTGTTTAATATTTTTGTTTTCCCCTCCAAAGTAACAAAACTTGAACGTGCATCTTATCATCCCTTTTTTGACAAAGCATGTAATGAGTTTATATACAAACAACCCCTTTGGTTTACATCATATCCCTCGATCACTACAAATTCAAAAAGCTAGTCCATGCATCTTTGGTCAAAAATTCACAAGCCCCCTTCAAGATCAGTTTTATTTTTTCTCCTAGTGATCTGTTTCTGTACGTAAAGCTTTTTTCCCTTCAATTTTATAACATTAACATGCGGACACAAGTGCAACCCACATATAAAACTTTTTCTTTTTCTATTTTCTTTTGCCTCAATGCTCTAACCTCACTACGACCAATTATTACCCTAAAAGTCACTTACACGCCACATAACTATGAGATGTCATGTAATATAATATTTACTTTATAGTTTGATCATTAGCAAGTATAAATCATTTATATGTTTCTTCCTACTTAACTTCTTTCACTATTTTTTTTATTGTACATGTTGTCCAATAAATAATATGTTATACATACACTAAAAAAAAAAAATCATTAAATAAAAATTAATTTTTAAGATAAAAAATAATTACTTACCATATTAATAAAATTAAATATTATTTTAAAGATTAAAAAAATTATTAGTATTTAAAATAGTTTTTATTATCAATAATTTTTTTAAATTAGCATATAATTAGTTATAAAAAATTATAAATAGAGTAACTAATTACTTTTTATCTTTAAAATTAATTTTTATTTAATGATTTTTTTTTGAATAAATGTTATTTTTAGTTGTTACAAATTGTATTTGTATTGTCTTTTAGTTCCTATAACTTTAACCATAATATCCTAAAAAGAATTGCAATTGTATTTATAAGGACTAAAAGTAAATTATTTGTAGGAGTATAATATAGGAAAAGTAAAGTTTGTTATGAAAACTAAATACAAAGTTAAATGTTTTGGATGATTATAGTCATCTTATGGGTGGTATTTTTAATATTTGTTTATGAAAATTGGCAGGAATTACCTGAGCACCAAAGAAGTGATGCAGTGAGTTCAATGGTATATGAAGCAAATGCAAGGGTGAGGGACCCTGTGTATGGATGTGTGGGAGCCATTTCCTCTCTGCAGCAACAAGTTGATGTGCTCCAAACCCAATTGGCGCAGGCACAAGCAGAGGTTGTTCACATGAGAATGCGGCAATTGTCACCACCACCATCAGATCAACACCACCACCAAGCCTCCCTAATGGCACCTGAGCCCTCCAATTCATCATCAGAAAACTTGTTCCAATCTAGCAGGGTATTGTCTGCACAAACCAAGTCTCTTTTTGGCATGGAGATGGTGGTTGACCAGGCTATGATGGGGCAATCCTTGTGGTCATACTAGCATGTTTCATGGCATGCATGCCTTCACTTTCTTCATTTTCCTGTCATTATTACTCTATCACGGGCTTGCTTTCTTGTCTGCCTCGTTACCACTTTTGTCTGCTTTTCTATCCCTCACTATCATATATCTTTACCCTAGTCTCTTCTCATGACTCAAAGGACATATCCATCTATCTCTCTGCATTACCAAGAGATGATGATGATGATTAGTTAGCCCTAGTGTAAATGTCTAAACTTGTAATTATGAGTAATCATATCACTGCTATTAAGTTGACTATACTTTTTTGCCTCTCTTCTTCACCATATGTCTCTTCCTTTTCTTCCAAACATCACCATTTATGAGAGAAGGTGAGGAGAACTAAGTATGAAAACGATTGATAAAGCTTGACTGGTTTACCGGCAACTCATTAAATTTTTTCTATTAAATAAGTCTTATGGTTGTTGAGATCATCTTTTCATAAATCTTTTGATCTAATAAATATTTTTCTGGAAGATATCATCTTATGGTTGTTAATGTGGTCTACTAGTATAAGTGCAAAATAATAAAATGATTATCCCATTCGTTGATGACTTCAAAGCAACCCTGGTTATATCTCTATTTATGAGGTTAAGACGCGTTTCTTTTTGGTGTGTAGTTATTGTTCATCTTTCTTATTGCCTTTGGTTTTCTTTGGGTTGTTGTTTCTTCTTCTTGCCTCGGTCCACCGCTACCACCGTCATTATTTCTCGTTAGCTCTAAATGTTGTGAACATATCAAGGATGCAAAATGGGATTAGTGGTCTTAAGGTTGGCGATCAGTGGTGTGATGATCCAGTTGAAGTAAAAACTAGAGTGGAAGATTTTTTTGAGAAAAGGTTCAGCATGGAGGAAAGAAGACATGTTAAATTGGATAATGTCCGGTTAAAATCATAAGAGAGGATAATGAAATGTTGGTTGGAATTATTTCTGATGCTGAAATTAAGGAGGCAGTTTGGAATTGCGATAGTTCTAAAAGTTCTGGACCGGATGGTTTTAACTTTGGCTTTATAAAATTTTGTTGGAATATTATAAAAGTAGATATTTTGAGTGCGGTACAAAGTTTTGCAGAGGGTGGTAGTTGGGTGAAAGGTACTAATGCTTCTTTTATTACTCTTGTCCCAAAGGTTGTAAATCCACAACTTTCGAATGACTTTAGACCGATTTTCTTGGTGGGATGTGTTTATAAAATTGTATCTAAAATTCTTTCTTCAAGGTTGAAAAGGGTGTGGCTAAAGTGATGAAAAATCATCCAACCTCGAAACATTTGGCTAAGAAGATTGAAAGCAAAAAAAAGGATCTTAGAAGACTCTCATATTAAGGAGAATTAATTTTTGTCTGCTTTTCCATTTTTTAATCTAGTTTTATAAGCATTGTAGAAAATAGTATAGGCTTTATTTTGGGCTTGTATTTCGATCATTGTTTTGGTCCATGTTTTGACCAATTTTCATGGGCCATGTATTGGGCCAATTAAGTAGGGTGTAAATAGAAAAAGAAAGAGTCTAGTTAGAGTTACAATTGGGCTTCCTTGGATCCAATGCAACTCTAGACCATCTAGGGTGCACAAATAAATTACTAGAGTGTAAATAGAAAACATGGAGTGACAATGAAGACATGAAGGTTCACATGTCATCTCCTTAATGGAGAGGATTCCCACCAATGTCAAAAGCACATTTGTCTTTATGGGAATGGAGAGGATTCTCTCCAATTAGAGGAGGACAGTTGTCAACCTCTAAATTGAGAAGATTTGCTCCAATTAGAGAGAGTCACTTCTCCTTCTATGAGTGGAGATTTTTTAGGGTTAAAGCTTACACCTTGCCTTCCCATAGCACTATAAAAATACAATTGCTAGCCCCCTAGTAAATTAGATTTGAATTGATAATGAAATGTTGCCCAAGTTGCTAGCTCATTTGTCTTCAAATTCTCACTCTCAAGTTTGCATTTCTATTAGTGTTTTGCTTGAATCTTCTTAGAAGTTGGTCACACCTCTTTTAAGCCTCTACTTCCCCTCTTCATTTCATCTTCTCCACACTTCCATTCAGCCATTGATGTCATTTTCAAGTCCATTCTTCCACAACATACAAAACTACAACAAAGAAGAAGCCAAGACAAACTAGTTTTGCATCATAAAGTCATTGACCCTAGGCAATTTGCGTTCTTAGAAGGAAGGGGGGTGGATAGTGAGCTAGTAGCTAATGAGACCTTTGAGGAAGTAAAGAGAAAAAAGAAAGAATATGTGGTGTTTAAGGTGGATTATGAAAAGGCTTATGACTTAGTAAGTTGGGTGTTCATTTATTACATGCTAGGAAGATTGAGATTTTGTAGAAAGTGGATTGAATGGATAAAAAATTGCTTAGAATCTTCTTCGATATCTGTGCTGGTAAATGGAAGTTCAACTACTGAGTTCAAACCAAAGAAGGGCTTAAGGCAAGGGGACCCGTTAACACCATTTCACTTCCTCATTGTGGCTGAAAGGCTTGCATGGGTTGTTAGACTGGCGGAAGAGAAGAGGTTAGTAGAGAGTATCGAGGTCGGGGAAGGGTGAGAGTATGCTACAATATGTAGAGAAAAACCTATTTTTTTCTAAGCCACAACTCAATGTGTTTGACCATAAAAGCAATTTTGAAGTGTTTTGAACTTTCCTTTGATCTTAAGGTTAACTATTCCATGAGCAAGGTTGGTGGAGTGGGTGTGAATGTCAATCGACGATGGTTTATGATTCTATTCTTAACTGTAATATTATGAAGACACCTTTTAATTATTTGGGGGTGACTGTAGGAGGGAATCATAAGAGGTGTGTTTTTTGGGAAGGGGTGCTCAATAAGTTACGGAGTATGTTAATCTCTTGGAAAGGGAAATTCCTCTCTTTGGCTAGCAAAATATGTCTTATCAAATCTGTGCTTACATCTTTACCGTTATTTTACATCTCCTTCTTTTGTATGCCAACTATTGTGGTGAAGGAAGTGAAAAAGATACGAAAGAGTTTTTTGTGGGATTGGGGCTCAGAGAATAGAAAATTGTCTGGGTTGCATGGGACAAGGTTTGTGAGTCGAAAGATAAAAGTGACTTAGGGTTTATTGATGTAAGAAAGTTTAACTTGGCTCTTTAGGGAAAATGGATTTGGAGACTTAAGTCTGAAAAGAAAAGTTTATGGAAGGATATCCTAGATTCTAAGTATGATGTCATTAGTCGTGATGGAGTAAAGTTTAAGTCTTCTTTCGTTAATTTTTTGAATGAGAGAAGACTGGATGCAACTGAAATTAGGGACCACCTTCTGTGTAATGACTTTTTTTCAAAATTATACAACTTGGACATGACATGATAAATTATTAGATTTTTAAAGTATTTTCCAAAGTCAATAGTTTGTTGATTCCATTATGGTTGATCGATTTTTAGAGTACTTTCCAAACTCAATGAGTACTTTGCAAAAGAGACCTTAGTGTGAGGTGCAATACAGAAAGCAACTTCAATATATTTTTTCTAAAAGGAAGCAGGGTAAACATTTATCGTGTTAATTTTCATAATGTTTTTATGCTTAATTTTTGTACCTCAGTCAAATACTTCACAATGAATGTACAGGTCAAAGGCATGCAAAACTATTATAAAGTTTATAAAAATGAGAATTTGATAACCTGCCATGTTATTTCTTGACTATTACTCCTAATTTGAATCACTAGACATACAATGGATGAATAATGCAACTTGTACGCTTACTTACTTTAAATATAGGTTCCACCATTTCAACTCCTACTAAACTTTTGCTCCCATGTACTTTTTCGCTGTGACCTTACTCTAATGAGAAGAGATTGTTAGAATTATAGGGCTAAAACAAGAAGGGCAGGGGGGGGAGTGAATTGTTTTTGAAAGATTTTCACAAGTATTGAAGGTAGAGTGAAAATGTATGAATAATTAATCAATAGAAAATGTGTTCAGCCAAATATAAAACTGTTTTTAAGCTTGATGTAGAAAATCAACCTGTTATTTTTACGAAACAGTCGGTTGTTTTTATCAATAGTTTATAAAAACAAAGTTAAAATAGTTTAAAGAGTGTAAGGATATAGAGACTCACACAGAATGTTTATACTGGTTCACTCAACACCTGAGCTACATCCAATCCTCAGAACCACTGAGAATACACTATGTAATCAACCCTAGATTACAAGTTACACACACCAAGAGTGATGATCTTGAACCCCTCAAGAACACACAACACTTCTTGGCAACAACAGTACATAAATACAATTATCAAGAAAGAAGGGAATAGAATACACCTGGGAAAATCACAAGATCAAAGTTCAGAATACAAGACCCAATCCTATTCCACACCTAATATGATCCAAAAACTCTTTGAAAACTTGAAAACTCTTTTTGATTGATCTCTCTCACTTAGTTTTTTCATAGGAGCGTAAAACCACCTTTTTATCTTTCAATCAAATGGTTAAAACAGTTATAACAAAAAACCAAAAGTTGTTGGAATAATTTAAAATAGAAAAACCACTTAACAAAATTTTGTTAAGGTTTTCAGAAAAACAGCCGGTTGACTTATCAAAATAACCGTCTGATATATTTTTGGCAGCAAAGGAAAAGGCAAAACTTTTCTAAATCATTTTAAAATCCACTAAGTGTCAAACAACCTGTTGATTTGAAATTTCAACCAGTTGAAATTTGTTTGACAACAAAGGCAAATACAAAGCTTTTCCAAATCATTTTAAAATCCACTAAGTGCCAAACAACCTGTTGATTCAAAATTTCAACCTGTTGAAATTTGTTTGACAGCAAAGGAAAAGACAATGCTTTTCCAAAATCATTTTAAAATCCACTAAGTGTCAAACAACCTGTTGATTCAAAATTTCAACCTGTTGAAATTTCACTTCCTTTTAGAAAACCCATCTTTTCAAAATGTTAAAGATTCAAACGAACTTGAATTATCTTAAGGAGTGAATTAACAAGTTTCAAACAACTAGACAACACACATACCCACAACAGCAAGGTCTTCAAGCTTTCCATTTGGATTTGGAGTCATCAAAGCATTTTGTTCAACAGAGATGTGAGTTTGTCAATGTGTAGTAATATTATCCTAAAGGGAAGCACAAGGTACACATAAGAGTCAAGGTTAAGGGATTAATGTTCATGAGAGTAAATTCACAACTTAAACAACCAAAAACTTATTTTTCTCACAATTATTTAATTGCACCTAACGTAACTTATTTGTATTTAATTTTTAGTGTTCATATCAATCAAGGATATTGTGGATATTATGTAATGAAACACATGCACGCAATCATATATGCAAAATTAGTGACTCGTGAAGAGATAAAAAAAATTCACTCAAACATTTTGATTATTTAAATGTGAATTTTACTTTTTTAATTCAATTTTTTGTAAATACTCCATGATTCATATCCATTGAAGGATAAATATTTTTGGTGGGATTTAATTTGTTTAACTGTTTCTAAGTTATAAAAATTTTAAGTTTATTAAATATATAACTGAATGTTATATTTTAGCATTTTTTTTTTTGTATAATGTTTATTTGGTAATATAATTTAATTATCAATAAATTGGTTTGTCTCCAAATTGTACATTGTGATATGCAATTAATGATATTATTATGAATGGAGGAAACTATCAAAACATTCATAGTAGCATATACTTTCTATGTTGATTCCAGAAAAACTTGTCATAGAAAGTGATATCAGGATTACAGGTGCATAAGATATTACGACAATTATTGATAGTTATGAATAATTGTCATGATAAGTTAGACTTTCTATGATGGTTCTCATCAAAATAGTCATAAAAAATTGTGTACAAAAATGAAATTTAACATTGATTTTGTCAATTTTATGACGGTGTGTATACATCCAACATAGTTAGTCGGACCTATTATGACGGGCTTTTAACTAACATAGAAAGTGTAAACTTTCTATATTGCCTATTAATGAGTACATTTCTATTCACTCTTATAGCGTCTAGCATTAGCTTCTTAACCTGTAATTAAGAGTAAAATCCACTACTTTACATGAGATTTGTATAACTAGATGAAATTGTACCATAATTAGAATCATTGCATAAATATTTTTTTTGGATGCATATTGCTTTTGATCTTGATCTTAACCATCCACACAGACTCTGGACCTTATTAATGATAATGCAAATGAAGAATTATAGTGCGTTGAAGTTTGGAAAGTCTCACTGAAGTAGGATTAAACGCTTCCATCTCTCATACCCATTAGATGGTCTCCCTAAATTGTTTAAAGCTGGAAAAGTTGCTTTGAAGAGAAAGATTCAAATTTAGTTATCCTTTGCAAAGATGTTAAAGATTTCTAATGAAAAACTATGTCATTTTTAAAGATTGGAAAGTTTAATTATGGAAGGACTAGATGCTCCTTATGTTTCTCCATTGCTCTTCCATTTTCTCCATTGTTTCCTTCTTGGGCTTCCATTTCCAGAGCTTTTCCACTACTACAAGTTTCTGCCCTAATCCTCTTTGCCTTGCATTGTCCCTCCCGCACTGTCGTTACCACCACCACTAGGTTAGTAAAGTTTCTATTTTATATTGTTATATATTTAATTTAATTTTTTTCCGCTAATTATTTTTCATAAGTATGTCAATTTATGTTTTTTTTGTTGTTGTAGTTATTATTAACTTAAATTGAATTTGATGTAAAGTTATTATTTTTAATGAGATTATTATATTTTAAATTATAAGTATTATTTATTTTAGTTTAAATTTTAAATTGGAATTTTTAGGTTATAATTATTAATTAGTTATATTTGTAAAGTTAGATTTGTAAATTATAATTGAATAATTTATATTGGATTTGATATATTTTAATGAATTGTGTGATACATGTAGGTATTGGGTTTGGGGGTACAAAGATTATTTTATTTTGAAAAGTTCATGTTTTAAGCGTTATGCTACCCAAATCTTGTTAGATTTAACTTCAATGAGAGATCATTAGTATTTGTCTACTACTTCTCCAATTGTATTATGAAATTATAATAAAAGTGAATCTTCTCAAATGGGATAAGTTCACACCTTTAATAAAATACGTGAGATTTTACATGCATTAGCCAACACCTCAATGACCATTACAGAAGATACATATGGATCGAGATTGGATTACTTAAACTCGCAAAATTGATGAGTAGGAAAGAGGAGTAAAAGAAGTTATACTATTAAAGGAATAAAAAGAATAGGGTAAATCCCTTGTGTATATTAAACACATAGGGTTATGTTTATATAGGAAAAGAAAGATATGGGCTAAGCCCATTACATAAATATGAAATATCTAACAATATCTATAATATCTCATAATATCAAATAATATCAAATAATATCAAATAATATCTAATTATATCTAATAATATCTAACACTCCCCCTAAAGCTGGTGCATATACTTTTATATGTACCCAGTTTGTTACAAATATTAATGTAATCAATCCTAGGCCCTCGTAAGGCTTTAGTAAAAATATATGCTAATTGATTATTTGAATTAACAAACTCAGTCTTGATATCTCCTGATATAATTTTTTCTCGAATGAAACGACAATCAATCTCAATATGTTTGGTCCTTTCATGAAAAACTAGATTTGAGCTAATATGAAGAGCAACATGATTATCACATATAAATGTCATTTGAGTGACCTCTCCAAATTGAAATTCCTTAAGTAATTGTTTAAGCCAAATAAGCTCACAAGTAGCCGAGGCCATAACTCTATATTATGCTTCTGCACTAGATCTTGCCACAACACTTTGTTTCTTACTCTTCCAAGAGATCAAGTTATCACCAATGGAGACACAATAACCAGAAGTTGATCTTCTATCAGATGGAGATCCTGCCCAATCAACATCTGAATAAAAACTGACTTTAGTATGGTTATTATGACCATATAACAAACCTTTTCCAGGAGAGCCTTTAATGTACTTCACTATAAGAATGATTGCATTCCAATCATCTTCAGATGGAGAATTAAGAAATTGACTCACCACACTGACTGCAAAGGAAATATCAAGACGAGTAACAGTGAGATAGTTCAATTTTCCAACAAATCTCCTGTATTTCTCAATATCTGAAAGAGGGTCCCTCTGATTGGGTAGAAGCTTAACATTGGGATCCATGGGAGTATCAACAGATTTCGAATTCATCAATCCAATTTCCTCCAAAATATCCAATGCGTATTTTCTTTGAGAGATAACAATACCAGTATTGGATTGTGCTACCTCAATCCCCAAGAAATATCTGAGTTTGCCAAGATCTCTAGTCTGAAAGTGTTGACAAAGGTGTTGTTTTACTTGTGAGATTCCATGGTGATCACTTCCTGTAATAACAATGTCATCAACATATACTACAAGATAGATACACCCAACACTCGAGTGACTATAGAAAACTGAATGATCTGCTTCACTGCGAGTCATACCAAATTGTTGAACAACATTGCTCAATTTTCCAAACCAAGCCCTAGGAGACTGCTTGAGGCCATATAAGAATTTGCGAAGACGACATACCAATCCAAAAGACTCCCCCTAAGCAACAAAACCGGGAGGTTACTCCATATAAATTTCTTCCTGCAAATCCCCATTAAGAAAAACATTTTTGACATCCAGTTCATAAATAGGCCATTGTTGAAGAGTAGCCATAGCTACGAATAAGCGAACAAAGGCCATCTTTGCCACTGGAGAAAAAGTATCACCATAGTCTAAACCAAAAATTTGGGTATAACCCTCAGCCACAAGACGAGCTTTGAGACTATCAATAGTACCATCAGGACCAAATTTGATAGAAAAAATTCACCTGCAAGCAACAACATATTTCCTAGATGGTAAAGGAACAAGTTCCCAAGTTTCATTATTCTGAACCGCATTCATTTCATCAAGCATGGCCTGACGCCAACCAGAATGAGCTGAGGCATCACCTACAAATTTTGGAATGGATACAGAAGAAATAGACGAAAGGCAAGTATAAAAAGGTTGAGATAATCTATGGTAACTCAAAACAGTATAATGTGGAGAGGTAGAACGTATACCTTTACGAATATCAATAGGAAGATCAGGTTCAATTGTCGGAGGTTCAACTGTTGAAGGTTCAACCGTAGGAGCCAGAGGGGGATGAGGTGTTGGCACCAGAATAGAGTCTGCTGATGGACGATGAGACGTTTGACGACAATTATACGTTTGAAGAGTTGGTGGCGGTGGTGAATCGTTAGGTGCACTAGACATAACAAGAGGAATATTAACTTGATTAGGTGAAGAAATTGAAGGAGAAGGACAAGACTTAAATTAAAGGGAAGATTCACTGACACACACTTCTCTTGGCCAACACACCAACACTAAGAATGTTGATCTTGATCCCCTCAAGAACACACAACACTTCTCAGCAAACACACAGAAGAAACTTGTTCAACAGATACAAGGATTACA
>Ga0123342_1004683_pt1 | contig 20602 bp, 13 predicted proteins | sample Turbeawhitnodule_FD_89960 | JGI IMG/M metagenome (GOLD analysis project Ga0123342, IMG submission 89960) | Root nodule microbial communities of legume samples collected from Mexico - Turtle bean Mexico white nodule | ecosystem: Host-associated > Plants > Roots > Nodule | place: Mexico: Nepantla...
GGCCGCGAGGGCGCCCCTTTGTTCTTCTTTTTCAGGTACTCGTAGACAAGGCAGAACGAAGGTGCTCTAGCTCGTGGGGACAAGCCACTCATAAAGACGACCCAGGTCAACCGGCCGGAACAGATACTATTTTATAGGCTAAAATTTATTGGTATCTAAATGTTAGTAGCTAATTAGATACCAATTTAGAAGACGATGATGAATATCATGTTCCGTTAAAAAAAGTCTTAAAAGCAATAAAAACCTTAGCATTATCACTTTGTATAGATTTCAATTTAAAACCAGTTTGATTTTATCATAAAAAGTTTAAAACGAGTTAACACAATGATAAGTGCCAAATTTCAGTAATATTTCATATTAAAATACAAAGACTTATGAATATTAATTGATAAAATAACTATAATATAACCCCTAATTTATAAGTTTAAACCTTTGTGCATATTTTGTGATTATAATTTAAATAAGAACGATTTATTCCCAAATTTGTGTTAATTTCAGGATTCTAGGGAAGAATGAAGATGAAAGGGAAAAAAAGGGAATAAGCAAAGCTAAAAAGGAAAAACTGGAATGCTCTAGCACGCGCCCAAGCTCGCACAAGCCAGAAGCACCCAGAGGATCTCGCCCAGGCGAGATCACTCCAGTGACGTTGGGCCCATTTTTATCCAACTCACTGAAGCGAGACCAATAGCGCCCACGCGAGAAGTCACTTAGCTCAAGTCCAACTAGGTTAAATATGAGGCGTGAGGCACAACCCTAGACAACATTGAGTGGATTGAAGGTGTTAGAAACCCTAAAGAAGACAATCGTTAAGGAGAAAGATCTTGGATCTTCTTTTCTTGCTTTCCATGCTTGTAATGTCCAACATGAATGGCTAATTCTACCTTTTGGATTGAGAATAATGTGTCAAACTCTTATGTATTGAGGTAATATTTAAATATAATATTTTGTTATTGATTGATGATTGGTATTTTCATTTTATTTGTAATGCTTGTTTACCATGATCAAGATCCTTAGATTTGACTGGAAAGTACTTCTAAGTTTCTGATCCAAATGATAATGCTTAACATCGTAATGATAAGAAGTTTTTATAAATATGCGAGGAATTGATATTTAGGAGACTCTCTTAATAATTTTATATGCGAGGAATCAATATAAATGACATTTATATTGACATCCACATAACTCAAATGATAGAATATTACCATGCTGTTCAAAATACAAAAGAGTAAGAAGGACGAACCTCAATCCCAATTTTCCCTATTGAACCAACAAACTATTTGACTTATTTTCTTTTTAATTATTGCAATCATAAGAAACTCCCAACAAACTTTATTATTTTGTTTCCTATTTAGTGAATCTTATAATTGATTATTCAACTGTTCCTTGTGGGTTCAATATCCGTCCTTAGAGACAAATTATTACTTTTGACAACATGGTGCACTTGCCGTAAGTCATCACACAACTAAAGCTTAAGTTTAGTATGGAACAAGTATATCCATGTATATTTTGAGTAAGCATCAAGAAAAGACATATAGTATTTGGCACCATTCAAAGCACACACACAGGGGATGGACCCCATATATCAATATAAACTAACTGTAAAGGTTAAGTATAGACAGTGGAGGATAAAGAAAAAGGAAGTTGATGAGCTTTACCCATAACACATGCATCAAAGAAAGTAGTTTAGTATTTCATGGGTCATGTATTGAGCCTAGTAGCATAGAATACTTTAGCCTTGTAGTTTGAGCCAAGTAAAATATGATTTTGGGCCTTGTATTTGGGCCAAGGGTAGAATATGATTAGAATATGATGTCATAAACCATCTAGGGTTACATTTGGGCTTTTTAAAGCCTAATTTAAACCCTACATGTCCAAGAGGAGTTGCACACAAAAGGAGGACAAAATTAACATGGTCTACACACGAGAGAAGGCATGGAAAGTGTGACTAGCCACATGGCATTTCCTCGATGAAGAGGATTTAAACTAATGAAGAGGTGACACATCTTAACCTCTCATTTGTGAGGATCAAGGCACATGGGAAGCATCAGCTCAATTTGGTACATTCTCATTGACTCTTATAAATCTAGGGTTGTAATTTGAATTTGAATTTTGGCTCTCTTTTGGGCTGTAGATAAGTGTGCTAGCCTTTTATAAAATTAGTTTGTAATTGATTAACGTTATGATGCTAAATTGAAGCCAATACACTAGTCTAGGCTCTCTCTAGGGTAATCTTCCTCTTAGCCTCCCCTAGATTATTTCCTAGTGAATTGACCTAACCTTTCACTAGACTACTTCCACTTTAAATTCTCGGTTCATTGTTTCACTTCCTAGACATTTGTGCAAGCTCCTCTCATCATCATCCAAAGATAAACAACAAAATACACAAGCATGGAGAAGAAGACTATCATTGGTTATATGATCAGATGCACCACTATCGGGGTACCAGAGAGGATCGTCCAACGTGGAGTGAGTGCCAAGAATGAAAGAATTATAGTCTTGAGTTGTGGTAGATGAAAATGAAGAGATATTGGCCTTAAAGGGAGAAGAATTTAAATGTTCATGTCGGTGCCGGCAGTGGACTACAGTGTGACCAAGCTTCCCACAGAGTTGACATCATGGTTTGTTGTTTTTCCAAGATAATGAAGTGTTTGGATTTCAAGAATTGCGTTGGTAAGTTCACCAAAAAACTTGGAGGAATCATATAAAGATGGTTGTCGTGAAGGCATGCAATCACCACGAGAAGAATTTTTTTTTAACATATGACGCATAAAATGTGACTGATGGTTGTGAGGAACAATAGTCGTCATACTGTCATGAAGGAAAACATAATGAGAAAGTTTATATTTGTCAAACCTTTATTCTTGAGCAAGTAAGAAGCCATACTATAATCACTTGAAATGTTGTAGAGAGTATTTGACTAAATTGATCATCTAAGTTGATATGTTGAAGAGTTAGTAATTTATGTTTTCTATAATAAACACCTTATGTAAAGCACATTGTTAGTTGTAACTGTTGTTTGAGTTGTGAGTAAGTATTCACTAATGTTTTATAGAGAAAAATGTGAGTTGTAATACCTATGTTCATTATGTAATTGTGTGAGGAAAAAAAAAGGTTCAGACTAAATTTGTTAGTGAACATGGGTAAGAGTTTGTTAACACTCTCGTCAAACCATATTATCTTTTTATCTTTTGTTGTTATTTCCATCTTACTCCTTATTACTTCTTCAATTTCTTTTGGTGTGTTGTGTTGAATACTTTAGTATTTGATGAATTTGATATTAATTACACAAAACTGATATTATTGTTACAAATATAGGCCGTAAACAAGAGGGGGGGTGAATTGTTCATGAAAGTTTTTCACAAATATTGAAGGTAGATTGAAATACAATGAAGAATCAATCAATTAGAAATCACTTCAGCCAATTAGAAAATTGTTTTTAATTTGGTTGCAGAAAATCAACTGGTTGTTTTTGTGAAACAATTGGTTGTTTATACCAAGAGTGTTGAGAATCAAAGCAAAAGCAATTTTAAAGAGAGTAAGAATAGAGAGATTAACAAAAAATGTTTATACTGGTTCACTCTTTATCAAGAGCTACATCTAGTCCTCAACAACCACTAAGAATTCACTAAGTAATCAACCTTGATTACAACCAACACACCAAAGTGATGATCTTGAACCCTTCAAGAACACACACCACCTTTGGCAAACACCACACAGTTTTCAGAACAACCTCTGAAACTGCACAACACCAATTCACACAAAATTACAATGATCAAGAAAGAAAGGAATGGAATACATCTGGGTACAATCAAAGATTAAAGCATAGTGAATATAGGACAATCTTATTCCACACTTGAGAATGATCCAAAACTCTTTGAAATCTTGAAAAACTGATTTGAATGAATTCTCTTAGTTGATTAACAACCAGGAGCATAAAACAACTTATTTAAACTTCAATAAGTTGGTCAAAGCATTTAATACAAGAGCCAAAATTAGTATAAATCATTTAAAATAGATTAAAGCCACTTAATAGAATTTTGTTAAGGTTTTCAGAAAATCAATTGATTGAAAACACAAATCAACCGATTGAAAACACGAATCAACCGATTGAATTGGTTTGACAACAAAGTCAAGCTTTTCCAAATCCTTTTCAAAATACACTGAGTGTAAAACAACCGATTGAATCGACATTTCAACATGTTGAATTTTCACTTTCTTTAGAAAACACATTTTTTTCAAAAGGATTGAAATCAAACAACCTTGGATCATTACAGAGAGTGGATTAACAAATTCAAATACATATAGACACACACAACCGACAACAAGGATCTTCATGCATTCCACTTAAATTTAGAGACATCAAAACACATTGGTCAACAATTATAAGATAATGAAAAACATTATAATACTAAACTAATATTATAATATTATTTAGTAAGACTATATGATATTTCTTTTATAATAAATTTCATATTATATGTTATGGACACACTAGACATTTTCATACATAATGGATGCTTTAAATATGTATTTTTTGTGAATATTAAATCAATTAATAATGAAGACATGTCATGATGAATGCAAGTAACTTTAAAAAATCTTTATTGAACACTATCTCAATGATTTGGAGTGTAAACTCTTAATTATGTAACTTGAAAAATAATTTTATCAAGTTGTGTCATGAGTTTCAAGTTTAAAGTATTATTTAAAAGTCAAGATCAAAGATATACATCATTCACACATTATCTGTCAAGACATCTTTTAAGAATAAAATTGTAACAGAGTTACTAATCTCCTAACCAAACAATATCTCGTATGTAATAATTTAGTTAAAAAAAATTATATTATAATGAACTTGAAGTTAAAACATTTAACACATACAAGTAACTAAAAACAAGGTTCCAATAGATTTTAACTCTCCATTGAAATTTGTTTTTTATTATCTAAAAGTCTTATATTAGTTAAAAACTATAACAAATCACATTTAAATACAACATCCTTTTTTTTATCCAGATACAATGATCTTTAAATACAAAACAATGATCTGCTCCAATTATGTTAATTTATAAAAGAGTCAAGTAAAACTATTAACGTTGGTGATGCAACTTTAAAAAAAGCATCTTATGAATGAATGATTTACATTAGCCAATATTATGAGATATTTTGTTTAGGGAATAAAATATTGGATCTAGGTGACCGAAAATTATGGGATTCTATATGAAAACCATGGGAAAGCTTGGAAATGGCATTGAATAGAATCATTGAATGGAGGCTGCACCTTACCCCCGAATTAATCATTAGGTGTGGTCTCCACCATGAGAAAACAAAAGCTACATCTCAGCTAGTTTCCTTGTGACAATTTAAAGCTCAAATAGGATAAAGAAAGGATAAGAACAGTAAGATAAACTTACAACAATCCACAGAGTCTCAAAAATACAGTGGTTCTGCTGAATTTCGTGTCATAATTTCGATGGCCTAAACATATATGAATAATATATTTAATTGTTTTTCACTTTCACTTATTGATTAACATTAGTTGAAAGTTCAAACCAATGATTTAACTCTTAATTTTTAATGGCATGTCACATCTATTGCTTACTATCTTGTCCTATTTTTAGAGGTATATTAGCCGGTTACCACACGCAATTGCCTTCTGCTTTAAAACCAAAAGCAGAAGTGCAGAAATAAACATTGAAAAATAAAAACAAAAGAAAATTCCAAGTTGAAGATTAAAAGAATAATTAGCCTGGCCTTATTGCTTAGAATCAGAGACTTTGCTGTCGAAACAAGGGAAACTGCTTCCAATCTCCCATGGTAATAGCAGATAATATGGAATTTGGAAGGATGACAGTGACCACATGGGACCAAAGCTGTCTTAAGAAGCAGACAAAGAGAAATTCTTGTACTTATTTTGAATGACTACATCTGTTACTTCTGTTCTGGACTACGATATCTTGTAACATATACACACCTAAAACTAAGAATCAAATTTCTAATGTCTGTTCTAATTATATTGCTAATGTTATGATTAAGGTGATGCTTAGATATTAATTAGAAGAAAAATACTTCACAGGATAAGATTTAGACTATACCTATTACAATTTGATACTTATCCATCAAACTAGGATATAGGACCCACACCTACAACTTCCAACAAGGCCACTTTAACCATTCCTAACTTTGGGGTAGGTACTGGAAATGACTAAAATGATCCCAAACTTAGCCTTTTATTAGTTTCATTTCCACGTCCGCAAATTAAAGATAATTTTTTTTTATAAATGAATTAAATTTTATTTTAAGAGTAAAATTAAATTAAATTTAAAATATATTTCTTACTATAATATTATTTAGAATGTATTTATATAAATAGTTGCAAATATAAGATTTAATTAGGATTAAAATTTACTTCTTAATATACTTAATTTTTTTATTATGTAAAAATAAAAATAAAAAGTGAGATTTTAAAACTGCACACTGTCCAAATTTTTTCACATAGGGCTATAAATATCATAATGGCCCTTGCTCAGAATCCCTGCTTTTCATTTTTTTAATTTCAATACTTGTGCAATTATAGTGAGGCTAGAGATTCCTGGTGCTGAATCAAAATGTTGGCCATTTTCCACAAAGCTTTTGCTCATCCACCTGAAGAGCTGAACAGTCCTGCTTCTTACCAAGGCTCCAAGAAACCTAAGGTTCCTCAGGAAACTCTCAAAGATTTCCTTGCTCACCATCCTCACAACACTTGCTCTATGAGTTTTGGTCATGCTGCTGTGCTAGCTTATGTTCGTCCTGATCAACCTTTCTCTCTTCATCAAAGGTTGTGTAGGATTCTCCTTATGTATATCATTGATTTTCCATACTGATTTTTACTGTTATGGATACCTACACCTACCTTTCTTGCTTTCTTATTAAGGGTGCTTTTCATGTGGTCATGTAAAGGTAGGTGTGAGTTTTCAAATTAGTAAGGTGAAAGAATGATTAAAACTGGCTTAGAAAGAATGCTCAAAATTGGCTTCTCTGAATTGTAGGCTGTTTTGTGGGATTGATGACATATACTGTATCTTCTTGGGGAGCTTGAACAATTTGTCCTTACTCATCAAGCAATATGGATTGTCAAAGAACACTGATGAGGCCATGCTTGTGATTGAAGCTTATAAGACCCTCCGTGACAGGGGTCCATACCCGGCAGATCAAGTTGTGAAGGAACTTGATGGCAGCTTTGCCTTTGTTGTGTATGACAGCAAGGTTGGCAGTGTCTTTGCAGCACTGGTATACTAATCTACCATGCTTTATTTTGACTTTTGCCCCCCTTTTCTTAATTATTGAAGTGCTTTTAACAAAGTTGTTGATCATGGTTTTGCAGGGTTCTGATGGGGGAATCAAATTGTATTGGGGTATTGCAGCTGATGGATCTGTGGTAATCTCAGATGATCTACAAGTCATAAAGGAGGGCTGTGCCAAATCCTTTGCTCCCTTCCCAACAGGTACTTTCTAGCCACCAGTCATTGGTTTTTACAGGACATTTCTGTTAGATTTTGGAAATGATTGTTCAATCTATAGTGATATAACATAAATTCTTTTCTAAAAAAGAGAAGTCAATGGAATAAACCAAAATTATACAATTAAAATAGGAAAAAATCATACAAGGGAATAAATTAAGCTAACAGTTTAAGGTAATGAAATTACATCAAAGAGGCTAGGGTACTGTGAAATTTCAATAAATTTAACCATGAGATGTTGGTGGTGGAATGCAGGGTGTATGTTTCACAGTGAAGGAGGGTTGATGAGCTTTGAGCATCCAATGAACAAGTTGAAGGCAATGCCAAGGGTGGACAGTGAAGGGGCCATGTGTGGGGCAAACTTCAAAGTTGATAAGTTTTCCAGAGTCAACAGCATTCCTCGAGTGGGAAGTCAATCCAATTGGATGGAATGGGACCAACATTAGCATAAAATAAAACCTTATGGATAATAATGTCATCTATGATCCAATTTACCCTTCTGAATTTGTTTTATTTTCTTCTTGCTTCGGTTGTTTTCCTGTTTCCTTCCGGCATAGTACATATTGAAGTGCTTTTCAGACATGTTAATTGTTGACCATGGCGCTTGTGTTGTCACTCACAGAGATTAACATGGTTCATGGCAGGAACTTGTGTGTCAGTGTTTTATTGCATGAAGATGTGCCAAGTAGGTCCTAGGAATTGTATGTAATATGAATGACATGGTGTACAAAATGGATGAACAATGACAAACTATAGTTACTGCAGTCAATTTCTGAATCAAAAGTGCTTCGCCTAGTTTAATGCCACGTTAACATTCATTACAAAAACATACCATAATACCTGCGTTTGTCTTGCTTCTACATTCCTATATGAACTGAAATAATTTAATTATAGTCTACCCAGAAAGTTTCACATCAAATTTGAAAAGATTCTATCATTAGTGTAATATGGTTTATAATATTAAAAATTAAAGTGTAACTCAATCATATCCTCTTTCAATAATAAGATAAATTTTATTTCAAGTATATTGAGATAATTTGAAACTCATAATTTTATTATGATTTTTATTTTTAAAATACACAAAATTAAGAAAAGAGGATGTATTTTTAAATTGCACTTAATCTTCACTCTTAACATACAACTTACTAGAAAAGGAAGAGCTTTACCATAGAAATATCTTCGCAAGTCATCATCAACACAGTGCCAGCGAAAATATGGAATCTACACCCCAAATATTTTCTCTTAATTTATGCATTTTCTATTGCGGCAAAATTCGGAATTTTATTAATGAATAGAGTGTATAATTACATTAGCTTGAAGATGCGTTTAATTTGTCAAATTAGTTTGTGAATATGTATTTTACTTATTAAATTATTTCTTCGTGTTTCTGGAATGAATATTTGTAGGGATATCGTGTGCGAAAGCGTAATAATTTCAACAAAAGATTATGAGAAATTAAAGTAATAAGAAAAATGAGAATGATATCAGAAATTTTTAGGTGGAAAACCCTTTTAAATAGAGGTAAAAAACCACCGGCAAGAGAGCCAAAACTTTCACTATAATGGTACTGGGAGTACAATGAATTCCTCTCATACTAATAGATAAATAGCCCCAAAACAAATTCTCTCTATATGGGTTAAACACTTACACCCAATAGCAGAAATAGAGAGTATATGAAAAGAGAGAGGAAGCAAGTGTATGTTGCTGTTTTTGTTGTGTCCTAAAACCACTATATATAGTGGCTTTCCTTCAAGCAATGTAACACACAACAACAAACAACAACACACACTTGCTTTCGCTCTCTTTTCCTATACTCTCTATTTCTTCTCTTGGGTGTAAGTGTTTAATCCATATAAAGAGAATTTGTTTTGGGGCTATTTATCTATTAGCCTAAGAGGAATTCATTATACTCCTAGTACCATTATAGTGGAAGTTTTGGCTCTTTCGCCAGTGATTTTTTTACCTCTATTCAAAGGGGTTTTCCACCTAAAAAATTTCTGGTATCATTCTCATTTTTCCTTGTTACTTTAATCTCTCATAATCTTTTGGTTGAAATTATCACGCTTCCGCACACAATATCCTTACAATATTAAGTTGATTAAATAGTATAAATTGAAAGATTTTAGAAATTATTATTTTAGAGATTGATGCAATTATATTATATCTTTTAGAGATAAATTTGATTATATATTCCCAAATAAAACAATTTCAAGCTATTTTTTATGATATATTATCACATCATTTAGAAAATGCAATATATCCTATCCTTACACGATTAAACTTATATTTTTACATGACAAGATTATTTATCTTTTACAATCTTGGTTTTTATAATCTTGGTATTACATAAGTTAAAATGTGTTTGAATTTATGTTTAAATGTAATAAGAATATAAAAGGTGTTTAAATTTATGTTTTTATCACAAAGTTGACTTTAAGTTCAACTATTTTCAACACACTCTCACGTCGAGCTTATTAATTCGTACGTGAGGACTATATATTATGAGTGGTTCATAGCGAGTGACTTCATAAGTCTAACAAACAATCTTTAGGATAGACTTGAAAGGACTATAATACCATATTATGAACTGAAACTTTCTACCTAATTCAACCTCATAAATTCACTTATAAGATAAGTTTGTAAATTTATATTTTATATATTTTAGAAAAATTAACTTTCTTTTTCTATCATATCATATGACTTAAATGCAAACTAGCTCGCTTTATTTATATTTTTCTTTTAAATCACTCCCATAGTTCCCAATTCAAAATCAATAATAAGGAATATAAAAAAAATAAGAAATTTGTTTACCTCGATAGCTATGAGGCTCGTACACTTCTCTTAAATGGGCGTATTTGTGTCGGACACATATCAGTGTCGACACTCGTAGGACACTTATCGGTGAAGTGTTCAATTCAAAAAATATTTGTTGGATTTTTGAAAATTCTAACATGGTTCTAACACAATTTTAAAAGGTATAAATACAATAATTTTTTAAAAACTCAAATTTATTGTATAAATTTTTATTATGATTATAAAAATAAGGAACGAATTCTTTTGAACCAGTCATGAAAAATATCTTCTTGCTCCCACAAAATTCTGAAACATACTTTTGCATATAAATATTTATTTTCAATTTATATAATTCAAAATTATATAATATATAAATCCGTGTCCCCGTGTCCTACATTTTAGAGATTATACGTATCTCCGTATCCTATATTTTAGAAATTATAGGTATTTCCGTGTCCATATCCATGTTTTATCAATGTCCGTATCCGTATCTCTACTATATAGCTCGATATTCTTGACTAAAGAGTAAAATGTTACTTTCATAATCAATCTATAATTGTGATTTGGCTAATGAATTTTAAAATTGTTCTTATTTCTTATCAGCAATTGAATTCTACACAGTTAGCCGGAGATGGCCGATCGGTTCTTTCCAAACGAGATGCCACGCTTTGTCGCAGAGACAACAGACCTAATTCCATTGACGGACTCTCTCACTGCCCTTCTCTCTCTTCCTTACCAAATCCTCTCTGAAAAGTTCCAAGCGTCTGCATTTCACTTGAAACAATCGGTACCCAAAAACTTCATTTTGAATTTGTGGGTGTCTTTCAATTGGCTTTCTTCGATTTTGGGTAGGCTGAAGTTAGTAGCTTTAGTGATCTTAATTTGGTGGGTCGGTGTAAAAGTGTTTTGTACTTGTAGTTCAGGTGGTGAGGGAAACATGGGGATCACGCGGGAAGCGTGTGAAGGACTACACCCTTTACACGGGGGCTCTTGGAACAGCATACCTGCTTTTCAAGGCCTACCAAGTAACCAAGGATGGGAATGATCTTAACTTGTGCTCAGAGATTGTTGAGGCCTGTCACTCTGCTTCAGCAGATTCTGGGTATTCTCTCTTTCGTGCGTGTAAGGGTATTATGAGTTTTGACTTAGCCACTATAAAGGGTTGGTTTAAACTTTTCAAATGTTTAAATATAGCGTTTATGTTTTAGGTTTTAGGGATTGCTTGCCTTTATTGGTTAGATTGGAGCACATTGCCTGTCTTGTTCTGTACTCCGGAGATTTCCACTTGTGTTTATCCCTCGGTTTACTTGAACCAGTATTGTAAATTAGTGTTTTGAAAAGCCTGAAACTAAACAGTTATACTTTTAATTTGGAATACTTTTTGGTAAAAGTTTAGGCTTCTTGTTTATTGTTCGAGAAAATAATCTGTCCACTTACAGTGCAAAGGAGTTTTTATTTATACTATCATCTATCAATAAATTGTTATATGTGGTGAGTTTTTTGACTTTTACAATACATGCTATGATTTTTTACTGGTTGACACCGAAAACTGTATTTTAGTGTACATTATAACTATAATGTTTCTACCATAATCCACAATATCATCTGCCATATTTTTATGTTGGATGTTTGGTTTGTGTCATAAGCTGTCATCTGCGGTTAATAATGCTGGTTTCAATCCTATGTGGGAAAAGAGATGATTTTGGTTTAACTTTCTAAATTCTAATGTATGAGTTGCAGACGTGTGACATTTCTCTGTGGGCGTGCTGGTGTTTGTGCTCTTGGTGCTGTTGTAGCTAAGCATACCGGTGATGATAGACTACTTGACTATTACCTGAGACAATTCAAAGAGGTATTTTGTTGTTTTTATTTCTGATCCTTATGATAATTCCTATTTATACATGGAATCAAGTTGTATAAACCCTTTTCATATATGTGCCTTTGCTTAGAACAGATTGTAATACCTCGTGATTCGCCCTATGAGCTATTGTATGGCAGAACAGGTTACTTATGGGCTTGTTCATTCTTAAACAAGCATATTGGTCACAACACAATACCTACTACTCACATGGTAATAAGGCATATGTGCTTCATGATCAGTCTCATTGCAATTTTTAGTCTGCAATTTATTTTGACAAGATTTGTTTTTAACTTCTTCCATAGAGGTCAGTAGTGGATGAAGTTATCTCCGCCGGCAGACAATTAGGTCACAAGGGAAGATGTCCTCTGATGTATGAATGGCATGGGAAGAAATACTGGGGTGCTGCACATGGACTTGCAGGAATTATGCATGTTTTGATGGACATGGAACTCAAGCCAGATGAGGTGGAAGAAGTCAAGGGTACCCTACGTTACATGATTAACTATCGTTTCCCTAGTGGCAATTATCCCTCCAGCGAAGGAAGTGAAAATGACCGTCTTGTGCATTGGTGTCATGGTGCTCCTGGAATCATTCTTACCCTTGTAAAGGCAGCTGAGGTAATATTTTCCTTAGTTGCCAATTTTAAAGGCGTACACTTATCGGATGTAGTGTGTTCAGTCATGTGAGATAGGGTTTTTCATCTTTGAAAGGAAGCTATTGGTTATAACTTTTGCATCATTTAAGCATATGACGTGATTTGTTCCATTGAGAAGGTGTTTCCACACAGGCATGAAGGGAACTGATAAATCATATAGTTTGCATGAATCTGGTTACAATTGATTAATACATTATCGTTGCTTTTAAAAAGAATGACTGATAGTCCAATAATAATGACTAGTGAAATATGGTGGCACTGAAGCTGAAAATAATATATGCAATTCAGTTGGTATTTAAAGTAAGACAAATGTTACCAACATATTGGAAATCGTAAAATTTTGTGGGTCTTACGCTTTTTAATGAATCTCTTTCATAATTTTGTAGATTTCATTAAGTTTTAACAAATACAAAAAATTGTGTTAAGAAGAATGTGTTCCTAGTACCCCTCTTAAGAGTAATTCATTTTGAGTTCAGCAGAAGTAATACTCCTTTCACTCGTCCAACTCCTGTACAAACAAGAAACTAAGTTTCACTTCAGGTTTTCTTATATTTTAAATTGCAGCATTTATGCAATAATTATTGAGCCTAGCTGTGACATGCATGTTCACATCTCATGACTGTAATATTTGCCATAACAATTAGGTTTTTGGGGAGAAGGAATTTTTGCAAGCAGCTGTAGATGCAGGGGAAGTAGTATGGAAGAGGGGTCTGCTTAAGCGAGTTGGGATCTGTCATGGCATCAGTGGGAACACCTATGTCTTTCTTTCTCTTTACAGATTGACGGGAAATGAGGAGTACCTGTACATGGCCAAAGCATTTGGTTGTTTCCTACTTGATAGGGCACAAAAACTGATCTCAGGAGGAAAGATGCATGGAGGAGATCGCCCCTATTCCTTATTTGAAGGTCTTGGAGGAATGGCATATACTTGTCTAGATATGGTTGATCCAAAAATGGCCAAGTTCCCAGGTTATGAATTTTGAGTCACTGTGATGATGTATTAATATTACACATATCCATCATGAAGAACTTTGGAAATATGAGAAGAAACTGCAACTTTGTAATTGTGGCTCTGTAATGTTATATGATATGTATAGGAGTAAACTGTGATGCATCATGCATGGCTCTAGCTTTCAAAAAACGTTTAGTTAGCTTATATCGTGGTTAACAATTTTTTTAATAATTCTTGAGAGAATTTAATAAATAGTTATCTTTTTTTTACAGAAATTGTGCCTAATGAGCATGAAGTGAAGATACAAAAAAAACTAAGAACAGATTTTTAGATCTATACTTATAACATTTGAGGTTAAAATATTTGAGGGAGCACAACCAAGAAACTTTTTACGCGTGGTGTTCTCACGTTTTTTGAAAAAAAAAACCAAACTGAAAGAGGAAAGTTTGACACTTGTCGCAATGTGATATTTTTTAATTTTTTGTGTGAACATAACGGATCCTTGCTTCAGCTGATGCAAAATCGGCCTAATGTTTTAAAACTCATTTTTTTTTCATTCTCTTTCTTTCTCCAATCTTTTTCATTTTGTTTTCTTAGTTCTCTCTCTGAAGCCACTAAATTAGGGTTTCTGAATTAGAGTTTTTGAACATGACTTTTTTTTTTTCCGTAAATGGTTGTTTATTGGCGATTTCAACATATGTTTCAGAACAATGACAGAGCACCCTTCAGGTAATGGTTTTTGAATTTGAATTTTTGATTTCTAGCATTTTTTTCCGCTTTCCCCATTCTCTATGTCTCTGAAACCTGATTACTCTCCTTTCACCATTTCGACAACTTCAAAAGATGTCGTATTTGAAAGCATTTTTGTCCAAAAACACCATTAGACATTTAGAAATGGTGCGTGCTTTTGAAATGACAATGACGACTGTTTTTCACTATATATACAGTGTTGTATAGAGCCATTATTTCATTTCTGTTCGGTTTTGTTCTTTTCATTTAACATTGAACGAGGTAATCTTTTATACCGTTTCTATGGTTGAGTTCGTGTTCTAGGGTTGTAAGCATGTGTTCATTTAATTTCTTTTTGTTTTTGCCTTTATGATATTTTGTTCTTTTGATTTGTTCATTTGATTCAACTTTGTTCAGTGTATTACCTTATTTTTGTTGAGTTCGTGTTCCAGGTTTGTAAGCATGTGTTCATCTTATTCCTCATTTTTGACTTTTTGATATTTTTATTTATTCATCTAATTTTTTCTTCTGATTTGTTCATCTCATCCAACTTATTCAGTGTGTTTTTTTTCGTCATTATTGTTGAGTTCAAATTTTTCATGGTTTGTTGCGGTGCATCTCATATTTATTTTCAATTTGTTTTGGGCCTCTTCTCATGGGATTCATCGATTCAATTCATATGTTGTTTAGTTTTTTCTTCCTCATTGATTTGCTGCAAGTTGGATGGTTTCATATTGATAATGGTTCTGTCACTTGTTTTCTTTTGCACTGAATTTAACAGGGTTTCGTTTTGGGTGTATTTAGGGCCATTGTTTTTTTAGAACGTGGTGTAGAATAATCATAGAGCACCTAAAAGGTAATTTCTTTTTTAATTTGAATTGTCCATTGTTATTGGTTTTGACATTTGTCATATTGGTTACGGTTAATATTTATATATTGCTTTATATTAGTTTATTAGACTTTATTGTGTAGGTTGCATTTGAAGAAGAACAGTCTGAACACGCTCACACGGAACAGTCTGAAGAACACGCTCACGCAGCTGCTTATTGTGTAGGCTGCATTTGAAGAACAATCTGTAGGATAAAAAAACATTCATTTGTAGGATTGATATAAGGATCAAAGAATTCTTTGATTGTTTAAAGACGTATCTTTTATTCTCTGATGAAAGAAGTCTATATCAATGTAAAATCAATTTTTGATGTAAAATGTTTAAATTATGTTTAAGGTAATTTGATTTATATGATTGATACCAAGATAAAAGATTTCTTTGATTGTGTAAAGAGACATTTTGTATACTTTGATGAAAGAAAACTATATTAATGTAAAATCAAATTTTGATGTAAACGGTTTAGATTATATTCAAGGCCATATTCTTTGTTTTGTGTAAAGATATGAATATTCTGTAATTGTTTGGAAACTATTTTCTATTGCATTGTGTTTTGGAAACAACATGTTAATAATGTAACATATGATATAAAAAAATATAAAAATATAATGACATTGATTTCCATTCAATATTATTTAAATCATTTTATGAACATTGAATAAATTAGAAGGCCTAAGAATTAATGAATAAAATAGAATAATATGGAAAATATTTCTAAGTATATATTCATAACTGAACTTAAGACGAGTTATATTGCAATCAATCATTATCTCTTTTGAGGATTAATAAACTTCATCAAATTTTTATTATATTAAGATTATGATTATTATTATTATTATATTAAAATTATGATTATTATTATTATTGTTATATTAAGATGATGATTATTATTATTATTATTATTATTATTATATTAAGATTATTATTATTATTATTATTATTATTAAATTAAGATTATGATTATGATTATTATTATATTATAATTTTAATATCAATAATAATATTTGATTATTAAAATTAAAATATATACTTATAAGCTGTAGTCTGGGATATTATCTGAAACACCTTTTCAGTTTCCCACTTTTGCATTGTCATCTTTAGCTATTGTTTTCTTTTGCTTCTATCTTTCAAATATGGCAAACAGATCCTCCATGCGTTCAGAAATAAGGACCTGCAACTGTTCAAGTTCTAATCTATTCTATTAGTTTTCTTTCTGACATGCATTTCCTGAAGGTGACAAATTGATTTTTGAGGCTAATATTGAGGTTCAACCCACAGATCTGAGGGTGTTGTTAGTTTTGTGATTAGTGAACAAGTTAATTTCGCAAATATGTTTCAGCGAATGACAATGTTACTTTTATTTCATTACAAGTTATGTTTTGTTTCATTATTACATGTTATGTGTTTGATTTTATTTTATTTTATTTTTCAAGTTTATTTAATTTAACCGTATTAGCAATAATTTATCCGAATAATGTTATAATTTGTCTCAGAATTGGAAATTCGAATTTGAATATTTTATAATGCAGTATTGTATAAAGCCCAATTTGAATATATTGCATGTCAGAATTGGAAAGTCCACTTTCAATATTGCATGTCAAACCAATAACCAGCTTCAAATAACAAAGACACAGAGAGTATTTGCATGCAAAAATGTTAAGGACGTACCAAATATACAAATCGAGAATATTGAGCAAACAAGATCAACAATGTTTGTGAATGTTCTTTTCCTTTCTCAATAGCAATAGCCTGTGTTGAACCAAATGTGTTCAAGCTTTGAAGAATCCAAACCCTTTGAAAGATGATGTAATGGTTGTGCTTGTTGTTGCTGAGTTGTCTTTTAGATAGGATCTGGGGTAGATTTTATGTATAATCCACTCTTGATTGAATCTAAAGCATAAGCACTCTCAATCCTTTTAAAAGAAAAGTATTTTTCAAACTAAGTGAAAAAAATCTGTTGTTTTGTCGAAACAACCGATTGTTTTATACTTAGGTGTTTTTAGAAAGATTGAAAACTGTTTTTATGGTTGACTTGTTGTCAAAACCAAAACAACCGATTGATTCGTGGAAACAACTGATTGTTTGTTTTGGTACCATAACAAAAAACTGTTTTGTGCTTTGACTAAGCATTAAATGTTTTTACAACTCTTTACGCTCCAGTTTTTAATGCTTTGACCAATCTTTAAATGCAATGAATAGTTTGTTAAGATTTGATAACAAACAATAACTTTGAATATATACAAAAAAAAAAGATTTGAGTTTTTCAAGAGATTGAGATTTTGAAAAGTTGAGATTGCTTAGAGATTGAGTTTGATCAAAGAGTGTGAGATAGGATTTTTATCTTGTATTGATTTCAGATTAGTTCTGTAACAAGTGTAATCCTGTATACTTTTGAAAGGAACTTTCTGTGTGTTGCTGAGAAGTGCTGTGTGTTCTTGAGGGGATCAAGATCAACATTCTTAGTGTTGTTGTGCTGGACCAAAGGAAGTGTGTGTCTTGAGGGGATCAAGGTCACTTCTTTAGTTATGTTGTAAGTGATCTAGGGTTGATTGCTTAGTGGATTTCCCAGTGGTTTCTGGGAAGACTGGATGTAGCTTTGGGTTTAGAGTGAACCAGTATAAATCTCTGTGTGCATTCTCTCTATCCTTAATCTCAAAGTAATTTCACTCTAGACTTAAAAGTTTGCGAAAACCCTCTTTAAACCATTCACCCCCCTCTAGTTTAAAGCCATACTTTCTAACAGCCAGTTCATACAAGGAGAACGCATCCTCCATTTTCCCCTGTAATATCAATATCAATGAATGGAAAAGTTGTAAACAAATCAACCTAAAATTAATTCAAATATAAAAACACTTAGACAAGCAAGCATACCAATTTGTGTTCCATATTCGCATGTCTGATTATTGCTTCAAGAATAAAATTTCACCATTTATCACCATCTATATCTTCAAATAAGTGAGTAAAAACTGTAATTTGTAAAATTTAATAAAAAAATAGAAAGTGGATTTTGGAAAATCATGTGGCGCCAATTTGACTGCACTAAATTTGACTAGATTTATGACATTTTTTCGATGAGGTTTGTTTGTATTATGAGACACATTCATCAATGTTTTCTCCAATAGTGTATAAAGTTGAATAAGCCTTCTCAAAAAACACTTACACAGTCCACCGTACCGATTTGTGTTCTATATTTGTATGCCTGATTATTGCTTTAAGAATAAAGTTTCACCATCTATATATTCAAATAAGTGAGTAAAAACTGTAATTTATAAAATTTAATTAAAAAAAATAGAAAGTGGATTGTGGGAATTCATATGGCGCCAATTTTGAGAAAATTTATGACATTGTATCAATGAGCTTTGTTTGTATTACGAGACACATTCATCAATGTTTTCTCCAATACTGTATAAACTTGAATAAGCATTCCCAAAATTGTAAAAAGTATGTGCACAATTACTTTTTGCTGCATGGATTGCATTTATAACATTTTTTATGGTTTATGAGAACAGTGCATATTGATCAATTTTTGCAAATCTGTATAATTCAACCTGGTGTGTTTCATGAAGTGAACCAATTGCCAAAGCTGCCAATCTTATGAAGTTCTGGGTGGTAAATAAAAAGGTCTGCCATGGCCTTTCCCAAACGTTGTTCAAATTGGGTTGCCAAATAGAAAGTGGATTATGAAAAGTATCACCAAAACAGTACTAATTTTGTCTGGATTCATAACATTGTTTGAATGAGGTTTATGATAGCAGTGCACAATGATCAACTTTTTCTGCAATAATGTATAAAGTAGAAGAAGTCATCCTAAAACTATAAAAATTATGTGCAAAATTGCTTTTGTATATAAGCAACATGATGTACCTTTCATTGTCGTGAGGGGAGAATTCTGGAAAGACAATTAATTTATGTGTGCTCTAAAAAAAGTCGTGTCTTGGGTTACCTTAACGATGTTAAAATTTAGTTGACAAATGGAAAGTTGAATGTTGAAAGCATATACATTTATTATGAAGGTGTGCTATAAAGCTAGGTAATGTTGACTCTATTTAAATGAACTTCAACATTGTGAATACATTCAAATTGAAATTTTATTCTGTCATTGTGTTTCTCTCACTAAAACTGTTTTCTCTATTTCGTGGAATACACTATGTATATATTGAAATTAGATCAAACAATCAATTTGTTAAATGACGTGAATTGAACAAAGGAGTCATGGAATGTGGTTGTTAGAGTCTTACGGCTATGGTGTGTGCAAGATTTCACGAAACAGAAAATCCCTTTTTCACTAGAGATGATGGTACAGGATGAACAAGTAAGTTTTTCATAAAACTCAAAGTTGTGACATACATATATTTTATATGTGTTGCTTTTGAACATGATTTCCTTATGTATTTTTTAGGGAGTACAAATCCATGCATATGTGAGGAGGACACTAATATATAAATTCCAGAGTCAGATATCTGAAGGTCATGTGTATTCCATCCAATCGTTTAGTGTGGCATCCAATTTAGGATCTTACATAACAACTAAACATGCTTATAAGATTAACTTCCAATATGGAAAAAAAAGTATCTTTAATGGCTAATGAAGTGGTACCACAAACTAAACCACATTACACACCTCTTTCACTGCTTTTTGCTGCTGGCTTTGACACCGACATTTTAGTGGGTTAGTTAAATTAACTTTTTTGCTGGTGTTTGGTATCTTTTCAATACAAGTTTACTATTATTAACTTCAATAGTGTTTTACGCAGATATAATTGGAATTCTGACTAGAGTTGGCATAAAGCGACAGTTGACAAAGGAAGGAAAAGATACCAAAATGAATGTCATCTCCATAGATGGTGATGGGTAATGTGTTAGAAAGTATGACTTTAAACTAGAGGGAGGGAGTGAATGGTTTAAAGAGGGTTTTCGCAAACTCTTAAGTCTAAAATGAAATTACTTTGAGAAACAGTTGATAAGGAAATCAGTTTGCCAAAACACAAAGCAAAAAACACAGCACCAGAAAAACAATCGGTTGTTTCGCAGAAACAATCGGTTGTTTATACCAGTTTACAAATATAAAAACTGAAGTTAAAGGATAGAGAAAATGCACACAGAGATTTATACTGGTTCACTCTAAACCCAGAGCTACATCCAGTCTTCTCAGAAACCACTGAGGAAATCCACTAAGCAATCAACCCTAGATCACTTACAACACAACCAAAGAAGTGACCTTGATCCCC
>Ga0123342_1004684_pt1 | contig 20597 bp, 19 predicted proteins | sample Turbeawhitnodule_FD_89960 | JGI IMG/M metagenome (GOLD analysis project Ga0123342, IMG submission 89960) | Root nodule microbial communities of legume samples collected from Mexico - Turtle bean Mexico white nodule | ecosystem: Host-associated > Plants > Roots > Nodule | place: Mexico: Nepantla...
AGTTGATTTGGCACTTTACAATTTCTTTACATTCTAGCACCTTTAATTCTTGTCTTTAAATTCAAGTACCTTTACTTTCTTGTCTTTAAATTCAAGTACCTTTACATTCTTGTCTTTATTTTTCTGCATTTTATTTTGCAGCACCTTATTTCTTGCAGATTTTTTTTTCCGACCTTTCTTTACATTCATAGCATTTTTCATTTTGAATATGTTTCTTATTATGTCTTCTATTGATCTTCCATTTTTACTTTGAGTCTTATGTTCATTAATGTTCTAGGAGTCCTTGTTTTGATTCTACTTACCTGCTTTTAATTATGAAGTTTGCAAAGTAATTAGAAACTTGTTTTAGTAGAAGTAGATTTAAAGTTCCAAACACATGATTTCAAGTGTTCAATTATATTGAATCCAACCAATTTTTTTATGTGAAAATTGCAAGTTCTTGAAAAATATGCATGATGCAAGCTATGGCCATTTCTTTCCATAGGTCACCATTAGTATAAAAAAAAACAGCAAAGGTATTTTAAAAAAAAGTGACGCAAAAACAGCAAAGTACATTTAAAAGGCATCTTTGGTTATCACTTTGCAAAGAAAATCATTTTCCAAAAAATGGATTCAACTTGATTGGCAAATTGTTTTCAACCTTGTGGAACGTTTTATCCTTTTGTTTTAGCATTTTTCTAAAAAGAAAAGTTTCATAGTTAAAAGTTTAGTAAGTATCTTAGATTCTTTTTGTGTGCCTTTTCTTGCTTGTCATTTTTTTAAAAGTTTTGTCATAATCTCTTGATTCAAATTTGGTTTAGTCTTTTCTTGTTTAAGCTTTTCTTGTTTGTCTTTTCTTTCTTTCCTCAAGTTTTATGGTGAATTTACCTTGAGCAAGTGTTGAGGCTTTGACATTTTTCACTTGAGAGTTTTTCAACCACAAGAAAGACCTTAGCTATGGGAGGAAATCTTGTTTGTTGAGTGCTTAGTGTGCTTTTCTACAATTGTCGCAAGCTTTACTTTCTTACTCACTTCTTTTTCTTTAATTATTTGTTACTTATGTTTCTTGTTTGTTTATTATGGCTCATATTTTAAGTGGAGAATCTTCTAAACCCCAATCTCCCCAAAAGGCATTCCTTATGGGAGAATTGGCAGCGGCCAAAAGAACTATAGCCCAAAAGGATGAAGAGATGAGGCAAATGGAGGAAAGACTCCAAAGACTAGAATCGACCTATGATAGACCCCAAAGAGGAAGAAGACATCATCAAAGGCATGAATCAAGAAGTTATCAAAATTATGGTGGCCATGAAGAAGATGACGAATGGAGGGTGCATCATGTTGATGATAGGCGTCAAAATGTGGCAAAGCCTTCTTTACCATTTGTAAAAATACCTAGTTTTAGTGGGGAAGGTGATCCCAATATTTTACCTAGGATGGGAGGCTAAGGTAGAACAAATCTTTAATGTGCATGAGCTCCAAGATGACCAAAAAGTTAAGTCAGCCTCCTTAGAATTTTTGGATTATGTCAAGCAATGGTGGCACAAAACTATAATGGACATTGGTTTAAACAAGAGGCCAGTCGTGGTCTCTTGGCAGGATTTGAAATTATGCATGCGCGCTAGATTTATGCCTCCACACTATAGGAAAGAGCTCTTGTTGAAGCACCAACGGCTTCAACAAGGAACACAAAGTGTGGATGCTTATTTTAAGGAACTTGAAACGACATTAACCAAGATTGACATGCATGAAAGTGAGGAATAAAACATGGCTAGATTTGTAAGTGTCCTAAGAATGGATATCTAAGATGTGGTAGAACTCTATGAGTATACCTCTTTAGAAAAGTTGGTTCACCTTGCCATCAAGGTAGAATCACAAATTTCAAAGAAAACCTCTTTTAAAAAATCTCATAATGTTGGCTTTTACCACTCTTCTTGGAAAAACAAAAACAAAACTTCTTCAACTTTTCCATCCAATTTTAAAGAGTCCACTTACAAACCTAGGGATTCTAGACCCTCACCTTCCACTCCTAAATCCCCAACTAAAACCTCAAGTAGAAAATGCTTTAAATGTTTAGCTTTTGGTGTCATTGCTTCAAATTGTCCTTCCAAACATAATATGATGGTGCATGAAGGGGTAGTTCTAAGTGACCATAGTTCACAAAGATCTAGGTTTCCCAATTCCTCTAGATCCTCAAGTGAGGAAGAGGGTGAGAGTCCATGTGAAGGCGACTTACTAGTAGTGAAACGAATGCTAAACCAAGTTTTAAAGCCCTTTGATGAAAGTCAAAGAGAAAATATTTTCCATACTAGATGTCTCATTAATGATAAGTTGTGTTCTTTAATAGTGGATGGGGGGAGTTGTGCGAATGTGGCTAGCACAAGAGTAGTAGATAAACTTGGATTGTCTACTATCTCTCATGCCAAGCCCTATAAGCTTCAATGGATAAGTGAAGAAGGGGAGATCATAGTTAATAAGCAAGTCCTCATAGCCTTTTCTATTGGCAAATACAAGGATGAGGTCTTGTGTGATGTTGTACCTATGGAAGCTACTCATATTCTTTTAGGTAGGCCTTGTCAATATGATATAAAAACTCTTCATGATGGCCTTATCAACAAAATTTCTTTCAACTTCCATGGGCATAAGGTCACACTAAAATCTCTCTCACCAAAGAAAGTCCATGAGGACCAACTTAAAATGAAAGAAAAGAGAGAGAAAGAAAAAGAAAAAAATAATTCTAAGAGAAGCCTTCTCATTTCCCCACAAGAGGTAAAAAAGGAAATGCTTTCCCAAAAGACCATTTTCATAGCTTTCCCTAGGACCCTTGAGAGTGAGTTGGCGTTAGATAGTCCTCCTTGTTTAGCAATTTTGGTAAAGGAATTTGAAGATGTTTTTCAAGACCCCCAAAAGGTTTATCTCCTCTAAGGGGCATTGAGCAACAAATAGATTTCATACCCGGTGCTTCTTTACCAAATAGTCCTGCATATAGGACCAACGCAACTTAGGCCAAAGAAATTCAACAACAAGTAGAGGAATTAATAGCTAAGGGGTGGGTACAAGATAGCATGAGTCCTTGTGCTATGCCTGTGATTCTTGTCTCTAAAAAGGATGGGATTTGGAGGATGTGTACGGATTGTCGTGCAATAAACAACAAAAGCATCAAGTATAGGCATTCCATTCCTAGAATAGATAACTTGTTGGATGGATTACATGGGTCTCAAATATTTACCAAAATTGATCTTAAGAGTGGTTATAACCCCGTAATTAAACCAGGGGATGAATGGAAAATCGTCTTTAAGACCAAGTTTGGTTTACATAAGTGGTTAGTCATGCCTTTTGGCTTGACCAATGCTCAAAGTACCTTCATGCGACTCATGCACCATGTTTTAAGGCCTTTCATTGGCAAGTGTGTAGTGGTCTATTTTGATAACATTTATATCTATAGCTTGTCTTTAGAGGATCATGAGAAGCATGTTAGGCAAGTGTTAGAAACCCTTAGGAAGGAGAGTTTGTATGCTAAGTGTATCTTTGCACTAGATCATATAGACTTCCTAGGGTTTGTTGTGAGTTCCAAAGGGGTGTATGTAGATAAGGAAAAGGTTGCAGCAATTCAACATTGGCCAACACCCTCCAATGTTAGTGAGGTACGGAGTTTTCATGGACTTGCTAGTTTTTATAGGCAGTTTGCGAAAGACTTTAGTACCATTGTCGCACCTCTAAATGCCATAGTAAAGAAGGATGTGGTGTTTAAATGGGGACAAGGTCAAATTGAAGCTTTTGAAAATTTGAAAGAAAAATTGACTAAGGCCCCCATTTTAGTCCTTCCTAACTTTGCTAAGACATTTGAAATAGAATGTGAGGCCTCAAACATAGGCATTGGGGCTGTCCTCCTTCAAGAGGGTCACCCCATAGCTTATTTTAGTGAGAAACTCAAGGGGAGTCATCTCAACTACTCCACCTATGATAAAAAACTTTATGCTCTTGTTGGAGCCTTGAAAAATTGGCAACACTACCTTTTTCCAAAGGAGTTTGTGATACAAGAGACATGCTAAGTCGGTGGAGTTCATTGAACAATTTCCTTATGTGATCAAACATAAGCAAGGTAAAATAAATGTGGTTGCGAATTCTCTTTCAAGAAGGTATACCTTGCTAAATGTTTTGGATGTTCAATACTTAGGTTTTGATCACATAAAGGAAATCTATAAAGATGACCTTGATTTCTCTCTTATCTATCAAGAGTGTTTAAAAGGAGGGCACAAAGACTTTTTCATCCATGATGGTTTTCTTTTGAAAGGAAAAAGACTTTGTGTTCCCCATGGGTCTTTAAGACAATCTCTTGTTAGAGAGGCACATGAGGGTGATCTTATGGGACACTTTAGGGTAGCTAAAACTTTAGATACATTGCATGAACATTTCTTTTGGCCACACATGTGCAAATCCGTACATAGCTTTTGTGACAAATGCATAGCATGTAGGAAGGCTAAATCTAAAGTGCAACCCCATGGTTTATATACCCCTCTTCCCATCCCAACTATGCCCTGGGTAAACATCTCCATGGATTTTATCTTAGGTCTTCCCAAGACATCAAAGGGTATGGATTCTATCTTTGTGGTAGTGGACCATTTTTCTAAAATGGCTCACTTTATTCCATGCCACAAAGTAGATGATGCTTGTTTTATTGCAAATCTCTTATCTAAGGAAGTAGTCCGTTTGCATGGGCTTCCTAGAAGTATCATATCCGACAGAGATTCAAAGTTCTTAAGTCACTTTTGGAGGACTTTGTGGGGAAAACTTGGAACTAAATTCTTGTTTTCTACTACTTGCCATCCCCAAACTGATGGTCAAATAGAAGTGGTTAATAAAACTTTGGGTCAAATGTTAAGGTGCCTTATTTTTGGGAACCTAAGGGTGTGGGAAAATTTACTATCTCATATTGAGTTTGCTATAATAGAGTATAAATTCTACTACTTCCCAGAGCCCTTTTGAGGTTGTCTATGAGTTCAATCCCCTCACACCTCTTGACATTCTTCCTATTCTTGTACTTGATGAGGTATTGTGCAAAGATGGTTTTGAAAAAGCTTCCTTTATTAAAGACTTGCACCACCACATCAAGCAGCAAATTGAAAGGAAGGTAGGTAAGTATGTCGAGCATGCCAACAAAGGGCACAAGGCATTGATCTTTGAACTCAGGGATTGGGTTTGGCTACAGTTGAGGAAGGATAGATTCCCTACTCATAGGATGTCCAAACTTATGCCACGCGGTGATGGTTCTTTTCAGGTCATCAAGAGGATTAATGACAATGCCTATGCCTGATACGTACTTATGTAGTCATTCTTTTAATACCAGTGATCTGACTCCCTTTTCTGCAGGTCCTCCAAATTCGTGGACGAATTCCCTCCCACTCGGGGAGCATGATGAGGACCAAGGAGAAAGGGAACCTACCCATGATGAAGATCCAAACCCAACCCATGACCTCAACACCCACCATACCTGAGAGGATTACTAGAAGCAGAGCACAGACTTTGGGTGCTGAGCATCAGTTGGTTTCTCCTTTTGTAATTTTCGTAGAGTAGGTCTAGATAGCATAAATAGGAGGTGAAGATATAAGAATGGGCGTATGAGAAGTCCATTAGGGTAGAAAGGAAACCCTAGCTTGTAGAATGATGTACATAGTGCGGCTTTGACCAAAGTCTACCCTAGAAACCGCACCACTTTTCCTTTTCCCCTTCTACCCTCATTTCTTGTTTTCCAAGACTCCTCATCATATAAATAGGAGGCCTCCCTCTTTGTATTTACAAGTTGAAATTATAGTAAAGAAATTCTGCACAATTTTTGTGTGAGTAGTGAGTGAGTGAGTCTCCTCCAATTTGGTCTTATCTTGTGGGTTATGATGCTCTCAAATGGCGCCCCCTCTGACTTATCTTGGTGGTTCTACCCCATCAAGTGGCATGATACACCATTGCTCCACCATCCATAAGTCCTTCTTTCATGATCTTTTCCATTTATCCATTCCTTTTCATGTTTGTATCTTCCTTGTCCTTTAAGTTTCGGCATACATTCATCATCACCTTATTCACATCTTTTTCTCTTTGCCTTATGGAAATGAACCTTCACATCTACTTAACCACTTGGTTAAGTTAATGTCTAGTGGGGATTTTCCTTAGGTTATCACCTCTAATTGTCTAAAATCCAAATCTAAGTAAAGTGTCACCATAACAATGAACAATCCTAAAATCAACTCTAATCAATATGGTACCTGGACAATGGATGCTCCAAGCACATGACAGGGGAGAAATCTAAGTTTGTCAACCTTATCCTCAAGTAAGAAGGGCATGTGACCTATGGAGACAACAATAAAGGGAAGATTCTTGGGAGAGGCACCATTGGTGACAAGAATAACTTCCTAATTCATAATGTCCTATATGTAGAAGGGATGAAGCATAGTCTACTCAGCATTAGTCTGTTGTGTGATAAAGGTTATCAAGTAACCTTCAAATCCAACACTTGTAAGATACGTCTACCCAATTCACAGGAAGTATTGTTAATTGGTAAAAGGGTCAACAATCTTTATCTTCTTGATATCTCACATCCTACATCCATTGGTTGCCTTCTAACCAAACATGAGGAATCATGATTATGGCATAGAAGAATAACTCATATTCACATGCATCATTTGAATAAGCTTATATCTAAAGATCTTATGGTAGGATTACCCAAACTCAAGTTTGAAAAAGACTATATATGTGAAGCATGTCAAAAGGAGAAATAAATTAAACATTCTTGTAAGCTGAAAAGTGTGGTTTCCACTTCAAAACCCCTTGAGCTGCTCCACATGGATTTATTTGATCCTTCAAGAACTGAGTCTTGGTGGAAATTACTATGCTCTTGTTATTGTTGATCACCTGGACATTGTTTTTAGAATCAAAGAGTGATGCTTTTGCTGCCTTCAAAAAGCTTGCTAAGAGGTTAAAACACCAGCTGCAGCAACATATGTGCCATCCGTAGTGATTGTGGAAGAGAATTCCAAAATGGAAAGTTCAGTTCATTCTGTGAAAAGCTTGGAATCTACCATAATTTCTCTGCTCCTAGAACTCCTCAGCATAATGGAGTTGTGGAAAGGAAGGAAGAACAGGTCTCTTGAAGAGCTTGCAAAAACCATGCTCAGTGAATCCTCCTTGCCAAAGTACTTTTGGGCAGATGTTGTTAGCACTGCTTGCTATGTGATGAACAGGGTTCTCATAAGACCAATCTTGAAAATATGAATTGTTCAATGGAAGGAAAACCAATATTGGTCATCTAAAGGTGTTTGGATGCAAGTGCTACGTTTTGAACAATGGTAAAGAAAATATTAGGAAGTTTGATGAAAAAGTGGATGTTGGTATCTTTCTTGGTTATTCTTTATCTAGTCATGCTTATAGAGTATATAATAAAAGGCTCACGACTATAGAAGAGTCTATTCATGTTGTATTTGATGAGACTAACCATGCAAAAGAGGAATCTCAAAGGACTTATGCAGAGAGAGATGAGCAAAACATCATTCTGAATAATTTGGAAAACTGCGCAGAAAAACAATCGATTGTTTTTGAAAAACAATCGGTTGAAAGTCTGCAGCAGGATGAGTTACCCCAAGAATGCAGAATTCCTAGAGTGGAAAACATCATTGGGCAGATTCAGAAGGGAGTCTCTACTCGTAGAAATGTCTCAAATTACTACAAGCACATGGCTTTTGTCTCTCAAATTGAGCCTAAGTCAATAGGTGAAGCTCTAAAGGATGAAAACTGGGTTGCTGCCATGCATGAGGAGCTGAACCAATTCATCAGAAATGATGTGTGGTATCTGGTTCCTAAAATAGATCAAATGAACATCATTGGAACTAAGTGGGTGTTCAGGAACAAGCTAGATTAATAAGGGGTGATTACAAGGAACAAAAGCAAGGATAGTTGTGAAAGGATACAACCATGAAGAGGGAATTGACTATGATGAAACATTTGCACCAGTGGCCAGATTGGAAGTTGTGAGGTTGTTGCTTGCCTTTGCCTGTATGAGCAGGTTCAAACTATTTCAAATAGATGTGTGTCTTTTTAAATGGAATTATCAATGAAGAGGTATATGTATCACAACCACCCGGTTTTGAGGATCATCAACTCCCCAATCATGTTTATAAACTGAAAAAGGCTTTGTATGGACTGAAATAAGCTCCTAGACAATGGTATGGGAGGTTTAGCAATTTCCTCTTGTCTCATGGATATGAGAGAGGAAAAATTGATAAGACTATTTTCATTAAAAAGTCAAATTCTACTATTATTTTAGTCCAAATATATGTTAATGACATTATTTTTGGTGCTACTAATGATAGTTTGTGTAAAGAATTTGTGGCAGCTATGTTGGGGGAGTTTGAGATGTCAGTGATGGGAGAGTTTTCCTTCTTCTTGGGATTGCAAGTCAAACAATCTAAGGATGACATCTTTCTAAGTCAACCCAAGTATTGCAAGGAGATCCTAAAAAAGTTTGAAATGGAGAAGGGCAAAGAGGCAACTACACCAATGTCCACAAGTTGCTATATGAATGGTGATTTGGCTGGAACAACAGTGGATCAAACCAAATACAGGGGGTTGATTGGATCCTTGCTTTATCTCATTGCTAGCAGGGCGGATATCATGTTTGCAATTTGTCTTTGTGCAAGATTTCAATCTAGTCCAATTGAATCTCATCTTAAAGCTGCCAAGAGAATACTGAAATATCTAAAGGGGACAGCATTTGTTGGTTTATCGTATCCTTCTCATTCTCCAATACGTTTAGTTGGATACTCTGATTCTGATTTTGCAGGGTGCAAATTGGATAGAAAAAGTACAAGTGGGACTTGTCATCTTCTTGGTTCAAGTCTCATATCTTGGCACAACAAAAAGCAAGCTTGTGTGGCTCTTTCAACTGCATTATGTTGTAAAATAATCATCTTGTTGATTGAATCCCAACAGAAACATAAATTCCCCATGGAATTTTGAAGAATTCTCTTTAGTCTCCAATGTGCCACCTCAACCCTGTTACTTGTTGTGTTTCCTAAGTGCATCACCTTATCTGTCCATGCCCTCACAATTTTTTCTTTATGTGGACGTAACCATGCAACCATCACATAATCAACAAATATAGGCCATAGAGAACAGACAACTTGAAAAGCATTAACACGATCTTCAAAGGCCTCAACAATATCAAAATCCACAACAGAACCCCAACCAAGCTTGCATTACTTGATCCCATGCCTCTCTTGGATGCACCAACATTTTACATTTTGCTTTCACATTTTTATCAATGTGAAATAGACAGAGCAAATTATAAGCTTCAGGAAACACGATTCTTTGCATTCATTAAGGCAATATCTCTATCACATACCATCACCCTAGGGTATGAATCAACTCTAAAAAACAACCCTTTAAGTCTGTCAAGGGCCCATACAAAAATATTTTCCTTTTCAGCTGAACAAAATGCAACCAAAAAAGTCAAACCAGTAGATGTAATCCCAACAACCTCAAATAACGACATCCTATACTTTCGTTTTGTACATACTATACATCAATATGACAATGTTAAATTTCACTAGCTTTACTGAATCTGGGTGTGTCAAAAATATATCTTGCACGACATTTGACACCTCTTCACACCTACACCAATGCACATACATGTCTCGCTTCAGTAACAACATGATTTGTTGCATTTATGTTCTGTGACCTCGTTCTAATATTCAGTGAATACTCATCGCATTATAAACTTGTTTTATCGTCGTCACATTCTTCTCATTTCTCTCTTTCATGGTTAGTAAAATATTTCTTGACTTCATTGAAGTCTTAGTCATATCCTCAACACTTGACCTTCCAGCATACAAATGACCTACCAATGTCTCTGCCAAATCATGATTGTTAGAACCACAAATTAATTCTACCATCCACCCTTGACCACCTTGACTGATTTGCCTCACAATCTAAAAGGACACTCACACTTCTTACTTTCAGTTTGATTGATATCTATATCTTTTTAATAGTATCTGTATTTATCTCCTCTTTCACAACCTAATAATACGTACGTCATCCTTCCTCGTTGCCTCGTCCATGTATCCGACCTTAATATAATAATAAAAAATCCATAACTATAGTCAAAACTTCTCGCCCACTCTACAACTCATCTCGATTACGAAATACCTACAATAACATATGCCAAATTTTAAAATCATTCATATACTACAATTCACACACCTAATATTTACCTTACCTCATTTGTAGCAAACGCCTCACTACACTCATGTGCCCTATGTTCATTATCTAACGCGTTATAAGTTATTGAATGCTCCATATCAACATCATCTAATCCATCCCACACATCAATCTCCCCATAAAATTCTCATGTATGAGTCCGCTGTATCCATTGGCAATGTTGAAAAAAAAACATATCAGTTACCTTCCAGATATTAATATCCATAAGCCTAAAAAAAAACCTTCCGGATGTAGAAATTTGGACCCCAAAAAACCATTCTAGATATTCATATCTGAAACTCAAATACTCCTTTTGGATATAGGTATCCAGAACTCAAATTTCACTTTCGGACACGTGCATTCGGAACCTTAAATTAGAAATCAAATTAACTTACGAATTTCTATATTCTGAGTTACTGATATTGCCTTCCGGACTCATGCATTCGTAAACCCTTCTAATCATCTCAGCTCAAAAATGACGAAAACGAAGATGTAATGTGTTGTCTTACCTCATAACAATATGAATCACAACTAAGAGTGAAACGTTCCCTCCACCATCACACCAACACTGTACCAACAACACCTCCTCTGCACATTTTTTTCAAAACAAAGAAGACAAGGACAAAATGGGGTTTTAAAAGTTCTGTTGGGTGCACATAAAAAATGATATGGTGCAGGGAGAAATTGCCAAAAAACAGATCCGATCCACGGCCGAAAGTCCTTCTCATTACGGTCCAAAGCGACGCACTCAACTCTTGCTCACGTCCCTCACAACAAGAATTAGCTCTCGACAGTCACTAACTTGAACCGGATTGCGCGAAATCCCGTTCTTCAAATCCTAATCGTTATTCTAACCTTGATTGCGAGTGTGATTATTTTCGTCGAATTTGTGGTGCGCTTCTGATTCTCCCTAACCTAAACCCTGGTTTCTCATTGATTTTAAACTCGTTGTCTCCTATTTTCTTGATATTTTTCAATCTAGTTATCTTTGTTTTTCTTTATTTTTAACCAGTGCAGAGATAACACAAACTCAAGAAAGTTGGTCTTTCAGCATTTATATCCTGGTATTCTACTACATAAAACTTGTTTTTCTTTTGTTAATTTTAAACAGTTGAGCTGTTCCTTAGGTGCATCAACGGTAAAAATGTTGATCGAATCGAGTTCGGTGATTGATTTGATTGACTGATTAGGTTGTATAATTTGGGTAGGTGAGGGTTTGGATATTGTGGTGGTCAGCTTGCAGGATTTTGATTAAGTTGGTATTTGAGTGCCTGACATATAGATGACATGTGTTAGAGATAAGAGGGTTTGCAGTGTGCAGTTCACGTAGTATAGTTCATGCATAGAGACTGCAACATGGATATGTATTGAATTTTTAAAAAGGGTTGCAAAACTTAACTGTACTAGTTTCTCCGAAACTGCTTGAATTGTTTGGTTGCTGTATGTAGTTGAAGCAAAGATGAGGATTATGATAAAGGGCGGTGTTTGGAAAAACACCGAAGATGAAATCCTGAAAGCGGCTGTCATGAAATATGGTAAGAACCAGTGGGCTCGAATCTCTTCACTCCTTGTTCGCAAATCTGCCAAGCAATGCAAAGCTCGCTGGTATGAGTGGCTCGATCCCTCCATAAAAAAAGTACCTCTCTTCTCTAACTCCTACTTTGTTATGTTTTATCTCCAAGCGCCAATTTAATTCAAGTTTATGCTCTCTTTTTTTACTTTGTACAAAATTGGTAGTATGTAATAATTGTTGTAATATTTAGCTTAGTGGTATTACTTTTATTCTAAAGCTTTCTTATATGTTGTGAAACCTATGACCTACTAATTTGCCATTGTGTTATTATTAATTGCATTTTTCCATCTACACCATTATAATTTGTACAAGTAACTCTTTGCTAATAAGGAGCGATTTTATAATTTGATGCCTTTTGTGTGTAGACTGAGTGGACTAGAGAAGAGGACGAAAAGCTACTTCATCTTGCCAAGCTTATGCCCACTCAATGGAGAACAATTGCTCCAATTGTGGGCCGCACCCCTTCCCAGTGTCTTGAGCGGTATGAGAAGCTCCTTGATACAGCCTGTGTGAAAGATGAGAACTATGAGCCTGGTGATGATCCTCGGAAATTGCGTCCTGGGGAGATTGATCCAAATCCTGAGTCAAAACCTGCACGACCTGATCCTGTTGATATGGATGAAGATGAAAAGGAGATGCTTTCTGAAGCACGAGCCCGGTTAGCCAACACGAAGGGAAAGAAAGCAAAAAGGAAAGCTAGGGAGAAACAGCTTGAGGAAGCCAGGAGGCTTGCTTCTTTACAAAAGAAGAGAGAATTGAAGGCTGCAGGAATTGATATTAGGAAGCGGAAGAGAAAGAGGAAAGGAATAGACTACAATGCGGAAATTCCATTTGAGAAAAGGCCTCCTTCAGGCTTTTTTGATGTTACGGATGAAGATAGACCAGTGGAACAGCCCAAGTTTCCTACTACAATTGAAGAACTTGAAGGTAAAAGGAGGGTTGATATTGAGGCACAATTAAGAAAGCAGGACATCGCAAAAAATAAAATTGCAGAAAGGCAAGATGCCCCATCTGCCATATTGCATGCCAACAAGCTGAATGACCCAGAAACAGTAAGAAAGAGGTCAAAATTGATGCTTCCACCACCCCAGATTTCTGACCAGGAATTGGATGAAATTGCAAAGTTGAGTTATGCTGGTGACCTTATAGGGAGTCAGGAACTTGCTGAAGGTAATAGTGCAACACGGGCACTTCTGGCTAATTACGCGCAGACACCTGGTCACGGAGCGACTCCTCTCCGAACCCCTCAGAGAACACCAGCTGGTAAAGGAGATGCTATTATGATGGAAGCTGAAAATTTGGCCAGGTTGAGGGAGTCTCAAACACCATTGTTAGGAGGAGAGAACCCGGAGTTGCATCCTTCAGATTTTTCGGGTGTCACCCCTAAGATAAAAGACATTCAGACACCAAATCCAATGCTGACACCTTCTGCAACTCCTGGAGGTGCAGGTCTCACTCCTAGAATTGGCGTGACACCATCAAGAGATGGTTCTTTTAGCATGACACCAAAGGGAATTACTCTTAGGGATGAGCTACATATTAATGAGGACAGGAATATGCTTGACAGCTCTAAACTTGAGCTACATAGACAGGCTGATATGAGGAGAAGTTTGCAATATGGTTTAGGAAGCCTTCCACAGCCCAAAAATGAGTACCAAATAGTGATGGAACCAGTTCAAGAAGACACAGAAGAGCCCGAGGAGAAGATTGAAGAGGATATGTCTGATAGAATAGCTAGAGAAAAAAAGGAAGAAGAGGCAAGACAACAGGCATTACTTAGAAAACGATCAAAAGTCCTTCAACGGGAACTTCCTAGGCCTCCTGCTGCATCATTGGAGCTCATAAGAAATTCCTTGATGAGAATTGATGGGGACAAAAGTTCGTTTGTTCCACCAACTTCTATTGAACAAGCTGATGAGATGATTAGAAGGGAGCTTCTAACTTTACTGGAGCATGACAATGCTAAGTATCCCTTTGATGATAAAGTGAATAAGGAGAAAAAGAAAGGAGTCAAACGAGCCGCAAATGGGTCTGCCGTCCCTGTGATTGAAGATTTTCAGGAAGATGAAATGAAAGATGTATGTCTTTTACCTATGTGTCTGTGCTCTTAGTTTCTTTATTTCTCTTCGTGATGACATCTCATTTTTTTCAGTTGAGTTTTAACACTAACAAGTAACTTGACTCCTGTTTTGGAGTCTTTTGATGCAGAACCTGAGACTATAATGACCTTATCCATTTATTACTCTAGATTGTTTTTAAATTGTATTCCCCTTCCATAACTATCTTCCCAAAATAAACACTACGAAAATCTCTGCACAGACTAGTGAAATAGAAATAATTTGGATCCGTCAATGTTCCATCACTTCTTTCATATATATTTTGATCAATACATGTCTTAATATTTTATTCGGAGATTTCCTTATACTCCTATTATCATGAAACTTCTTGTCAATACTGAGTTGGAATTATTTAATAAGGGTGTTGTCTATGAAAATTGAATACTATGAAATGTCTGTTAATATTTTGAAACTTGCCATTGTGCACTAGTGTTTTACAGATTTACAAATTTGTTTGAATTTATTCCTTGATGTCAGTGGTATGAAGAGAGCTTATGAATTGGATTTCAAATGCTTACACTTTTCTGTTACAATCCTTCCTTTGATTAGTGTATGTGAGCTTTGTGTTTACGTTTCAATATATTGTCAGCTTCGTGTTTGAATTATATGTAATTGTTCAAGTTCTGTACTTGCTTTTATCAGGAGTGGTTATGTACATAATTATATAGTGTAATACATATTCTGTGTTCATTTTCATTTGCTAATTTGATAAAGCAACTGTTTCTATACTTAGCTGCCATTGGAGACACCCTTTTAAGCCATGCTGAGGATATTTATGATTTGTGTATATCGTAGGCTGATAAGTTGATAAAGGAAGAGGCCCAGTATGTTTGTGCAGCAATGGGACATGAAAATGAACCTCTCGATGAATTTATTGAAGCACACAGAACCTGTCTCAATGATCTCATGTACTTTCCTACTCGTAATGCGTATGGTCTTTCTAGTGTTGCCGGGAACATGGAAAAACTAGCAGCTTTACAGAATGAATTTGAGAATTTAAGAAACAAATTGGATGATGGTAATGAGAAGATGGTACGGTTTGAGAAGAAGGTGTTGGTTCTCACACAAGGCTATGAGGTATGCTATTGATATGATGTATGCAGAATGCTACACTGCTACATTTCTGTCACTTGCCTGTTGCTACTTTTAAACATATGGTCTTTTGCAGATTATGTTGCCTTCGATTTATTTTTAATAAACTGACGTGACTTAAAAATAGTTGGAAATCAACTCAGTGGAACACTCCCACTCCCATGTTGGAATATATTATAATTTGGCTACTGACACTTTTCAGATGAGGGTAAAGAAAAGCCTCTGGCCGCAAATTGAGGCCACTTTCAAGCAGATGGACATAGCTGCGACTGAATTAGAATGCTTTAAAGCTTTGCAAAAGCAGGAGCAATTAGCAGCATCACATAGGATACACAATCTATGGGCTGAAGTACAGAAGCAAAAGGAACTTGAGAAAACTTTGCAAAATAGGTACGGGAGTCTAATTAAAGAGCTGGAGAAGGTGCAAAATATCATGGATCGATGCAGATTACAAGCACAAGAGATTGAAGCAAACAACCATGCTCTTGAGTCAACTGAGATCACCGAGACCACCCATAAAACTGATGTACAGGGTACAGAGAATCGTGAAGTTGTACCTCACTCGGAGGAGAATGGAAATGCTCTAGCACGTGATGGAACTGCTGACCAGCAAGTAGATATTGTGCAGGACCAGGCTACTTCTAGCCCCAGTTATGACATGGATGTAGATTCTCATAAAATGCAAACGATACATGACACTGATGTTAAATTTACAAATGCTTCACCAGCTGCAGGGAATGTTGCACAAAAAATGGATGGTACCAGTACTACTGAAGGCAATGCTGACAATGGGGAGGCCATGCCAGAAATGGGTGGTATAGTGGAAACAAGTAGCCTCAATCATGGTGTATTTGCAGATGCTGTAAACCCACGTGACAGCAGCTTGGAAGAATCCAATGCTGTCGGGGAGGAGACAAATTAGCCTGCACACAGCATATGTTATGATAGTTGAGTACAGGGGCATTAGGTTGGGTAGTTTTCTCAATATAGATCTCATGGAGAGTGGAGGGTAGTAAATATGGGTATATTTTGTACTGATCCCTAGTTGTAGTTCGGAACTTGTCTTGACATGATAAATTGTATGAGCATTTTGAGATGATGCCCTTGTTTATCTTTTTCCCGTTATTGGCCTCTTCCCTATATTCGATGTTGGTAATGTGATATTTTTCAAGAATGTAACAGGATTTATAGCTATGAATTTAATGAACTGGAGTTCGGGTTCTTACTGTGTACTATTTGTTACATAAATTGTTCATTGGTCTGGGTGTATAATGATCATAATATAGTTTTTTATTTATTCACATTAGCTTCCTCAACAATATTTTTTAATTGAAGTATATAAACAATTAGAAATAATCTTTTAAAATAAGGATATCTATAATTAATTTAAAAATTCATAAATATAATATAAAGCCAACTTTAGTTATTAAATGTTACTCATGATATACACTGTATAGTTTTAGTAACTGTATAATTTTGAAATGATAAACTCATTTTTAATGTAAATGAGTATTTAAACCAAAGTCTCCTCAATAATAGTCTTGCTATTTATCCCGAGTGAGAGGAGATACACATACAGTTGTTTCTAAATATAATATTTTCTGTTTATTTGTTTTTGTTTTGTTTTTTTTTTTTATCAGCATTTCTGTTTATTTGTTATTCCTATAAAATGTAATAAATTGTGCAAACAAAATGTAAACATGTTAATATATTACTGTTATAGTTTTCTTATTTCACATAATTATGTTAGTTATTAAGAATCTAATTGAAATAACACTCCTTTAATAAATATATTAATTTTATCTAGTATAAATATTGATGCAGTTTATTTGAGAGTATAAGTTAGTAAACAAATAATTAAAATTTCATTAATGAAACTGAACATATTAGTTCTTTTTTAAAATTTTGAAAATTAAAACTGTGATAACTTGGAGTGGCAAAATATAGATTGTAGCAAATGTAACATCTCTAGTATAGAGATTTCCCTAAACAAAACCTAGCAAAAGTTGTATAGAATCAATTACATCCTTTAATCCCGGTGTAATATTTTGTAGTAAATTTTGTGAATTTATTAACTTTAAACATAAGTACAGGTAATGATTACATATATGAATATTTAAGGATAAAATTTAAATTTGTTATCTACACGCATGCAAGACAGTGTTGATATTTTCTTTTAAAATATGAGTGGAGAGATGAATATTATAATATCTTACCCGTAATTATCAATTACTATCCATAGTTAATACATGTACGATTTTGTTAATATATAGTACAATTTTTATGCATATTGTCTAGGGTTGTTAGAATACAATATAAATTTTATACACACACCAACAAAAACGTTAACTTTGTGGGTCTTGCGAAGTTGCTAGAATATAGGTATGGGTGGGACTTCAAATCTTACCACCAAAACTTTGAAAATTTACGTGTAATGTCGGTGACTAATTTTGGAAATGAGTAAAAAATATTTTATTTTGAATGTAGGTAAAATCATGTCAACAAGATACGATTTTGCTTTGATAAGGATGAAGTTGTGAGAGTGAGAGAACTTTGATTACATATTTTAGTATACGTTAAGACAATTTTAATTAAATTTAAATGAAATTGTGAGAGGTAAAAACAATTCTAGTGCACTGAATTATTGATGAAATTGTGGTATCATCACACAACTTTATTTCGAAATTTAGAACTGAAGTTGTGGAAGTTACCAACAACTTTAGTACTACTTCCTTTAACTGTTTAATCACATCTCTCTCTATGTATATATATGTTGAATTTGATATGGATAAGTTATTGAATGTATTTTGATTGAGACTAGATGTGTTTGAAAGGTAGTATGAATGAGTTGAATTGTATTATGATATAATTTAAATGTAAGATTTTGTGAGTATTGGTTGTTTGATTCTTAATGACTTTGATTTAAAGATGTTGAATATATATAAACCGTATTATAGATTGGAAGAGTAGCTCTATTAGGGTAACTATCCAACTCTGAGTAGGAAATTGTTATTTTGAATTTGATATGTTTGATAAAATACAAGTTAGAATGTAAATTTTTTTATGAGCACATGCATAAATAAGTTTTTGTGCAAATTTTTTTGCATATCTCGCTCAAACGAGATATTTTCGCTTAGGCGAGACCATTATTGCAAAAGCTAGCTTGAGACAGTGTTTCTGATTCTGTTTTAAGATTTTTTTAAATTTTAAGATTTTCTTATGTGTTTCTATTTTATTATTGTTTATTGTTTTTAATTAAAATTTATTTGAATTTCAATTATCTATTTAATTGAAAATCTTTTAGTTTATGTAATAATGAGATGTTTAGATAAATTGTTTTGCTTTAATTTTTGAGTTCTGGTGTGATTTAATGGTATGTTTTTGTATGATATGAGATATAAGCAATGAAAAATGTGACTGAGACATAATATTTTGAGAAAAGGAAATACCGTGTTGATATTGTTAGGATGTGCATTAACTAGGTATTCGTTTAGATGGAGGTATCCTGACTTTACTAATAAAATGGAATCATATCAATGGAGTTATTCAGGTGGTGAGAGTCGAAGGAGGTTCATATAAATGGGTCAGTTGTTTGAAAGATAACTAACTTGACCTGTTATATGAGTTAACTTTGCCATATGAGGTGATTCGGTAAAGAGATTATTTTGCACATAGCTGTGTGGATTCATTGTGAGAAAGTATGCCATGTGTAAATCTCTGAGCCTAAGTCAATGCACGAGTCTTCTGGAAGTAGAGTCAAGTGTTTGAGTATACGGGTCAATAGAATTCTAACATGAGAAATATGAATGAAGAATTATGATAAACACTTGTTGATTTTGTGAAAATTTATGACTTTATGTTTGTTAATTGAAGTTGAAATTATATAATTTTTAATACCTAGCTTACCCTATTGTTTGTTGTGTTTTGTTTTCTTTATCCGTGATGATCGCGTATTTACACAGGAGCAGATGATGTTGCAGGTAATAGAGCTCTTTAGTGAGCAACTGGAGATGTGATATTTTTATTTTGAATGTTTTGTTTTTAAACTTATATGTCTATATTAAAATCCCTATGAAGAAGGATATATATATATATATATATATATATATATTAAGATATTGTATGGATTATTTGTATATTTTTATATGTTAATTAGATATTATATGTACATTATATTATTAGATGTGGGAAAAATAAGGATGTTACATTATAATATCGAAGCAAGTCGAACCTTAGGTGACCTAAGGGTTATGTGGTTGTTTGTGAGTGCTTTAGATTGATTTGTTAAGAAATTATATAGTTTTATTATTTTTTTAGTTTAATCTTAAGTATTTTCTTTGTGTCTTATAGAAGGGTTTCAAACCTTCTATCTATCCCCAACCTTTCTCTAAGATGAATCAGATTGTCAGAGCCATAAAGGTGATGGTTAATGTCATTCGACAACAAAATATGACAATGACTCAGAATCATCAGACAATAATGCATCATTGGAAGACTACTAGGTCTGTTGCAACCACTTCCTATGTCACTCAGTCTCAGGAGCATATGAGACTGATTGAGTTCATGAATTCAGAGTGATCAAGTGCTTTGAAGAATTAAAATTGTGCTTTGAAGAATCCAAATCCTATGTGTTTGATGCAAGGCTGTGTTGTTGCTGTGTTTTGGGAGGGATCTGGGTAGTTTTATTTGTAATCCTCTCCTTTGTTGAATCTAAAGCTAATTTGTTTTAAATCCTTTTTGAAATAAAGTGTTTTTCCAACTAAGTGAAAAACAACCTGTTGTTTTGACGAATGAACCGGTTGTTTTACTTTTAGGAGTTTTTGAAAAGGTTGAAAACTGTTTCAGTTTGGTTGACTTAACTGCCAAACCAAACAATCGGTTGTTTCGTGGTTTCAACCGATTGTTTCTTTGAAAATCCTAACAGAATTCTGTTTTAATGTTTGAATGTGCTTTAAATGATTTCCAACTGAATACCCTCCTTCATTAAATGCTTTGACCAATCTTTGGAAAATATAAATAGTTTGTTTATGTTTTCAAAAAAAGAAGAGAAACAAATTTGAGTTTTTCAGTTGTGAAAGAGTTGATTCAAGATTTGAACATTCACATCAAAGCTTTGGGTTTTCTAAGAGAGTGGAATAGGATTGCATTTGTATTGATTTCAAATTGTTCTGTAAACAAGTGTAATCTCTTCTCAATCTTCTGTATTTCTGGTGTTGTATTGCCAAGGAGTGTTGTGTGCTCTTGAGGTGGTCAAGATCAATACTCTTGGTGTGTGATTTGCCAAAGTGAGTGTGTGTCTTGAAGGGTTCAAGGTCACTACTTTGGTGGATTGTGTGTTGTAATCTGGTTTGATTACTTAGTGGATTACCCAGTGATTTTCTGGGACTGGATGTAGCTCTTGGTTTAAGAGTAAACCTGATCCTGCCGGTTAACTTAGCGCTAGAGCGTTGTCTCGTCACGAACCTCCTCACCAGCTTGACTCCACGTGCCCTTCAAGTCCACACCACAGAAAGCCTCTTTGAGAACCTGAAAACACAAGGTGGCGCCTCTGCGGCCGGTGGCGCTCCGACGCTCAAGTCAGTAACAAGAACACCCAA
>Ga0123342_1004685_pt1 | contig 20596 bp, 10 predicted proteins | sample Turbeawhitnodule_FD_89960 | JGI IMG/M metagenome (GOLD analysis project Ga0123342, IMG submission 89960) | Root nodule microbial communities of legume samples collected from Mexico - Turtle bean Mexico white nodule | ecosystem: Host-associated > Plants > Roots > Nodule | place: Mexico: Nepantla...
AAAACATATTAAAACTGCTTAACAGAATTCTGTTAAGGTTTGCAGGAAAACAATCGGTTGTTTTGTCGAAACAATCGATTGTTTTGGTTTGACAGCAAAGTCAACCAAGTTTTTCAAAAACAGTTAAGGTAAAACAACCTGTTGTTTTGAAAAACAACCTGTTGAATTTTTGGCAGCTTTTCAGAAAACACATCTTTTCAAAATGTTAAAGATTCAAATGAACTTGGATCAACTTAAGGAGTGAATTAACAAGTTTCAAACAACTAGACAACACACACACACGCAGCAAGGTCTTCAAGCTTTCCTTTTGGATTTGGAGACATCAAAGCATCTTGTTCAACAATTTATTCCTAAGCAATGTCCCCAATGGTGAATATTTACTCACATTTGTTTTTTCACGTAGTGTCTCCAACGGTGAAACTAAGTTTAATTATTGTTGGAGATCTCACATCGACTAGAAGTTAGGACATTTCGTAGTATATAAGTGGGTGCAAACCTCACCTTATAAGTCAGTTTTATGAGGTTGAGTTATGCTTAAAGTCCACTTTTTAATATGATATCAGAGCCATTTCGAGCCTATCCTAGCAATTGTTTGTTGGGCTTATCAAGTCACTCGCTATCGAGCCGTTATCGAACACCCACAATATATAGTTCCACACACGAGTTTGTAGCTTCGGTGTGAGGGTTGTGTGTTGGAGATCCCACATTGACTAGATATTAGAACATTTCATAGTATATGAGGTTGAGTTAGGCTTAAAGTCCACTTCTTAATAATTATTTAATTTTATATCCATTTTAGTGTCTTCCAAACCTACGCTATGGTAAAATAATATATTTTTCTTTATGTAGGCTTAGCCAACACTACCTTGTAAACTTGTGTCCCATTGGAGATTGTCTCTAATGCATAGTCACCACAAGATTTGATTTCATTTCTATTGGGACGCTAAGTCCACACTTACCCCATGTAGCGTCTCTCTTTTGCTCTTTGCGTCTCTCTTTTGGGGACTCTACCATCATTATTTCTTGTGGTGTATATTTTACACTTACATCTCTCACTTGAATCTGTAGATCCTTAACAAGCAAATATGTTAAGGTGGTATTAAAGATATAACATAATTGGAGGGATTGCTTGAGGAATTATATATTTACATGAATATTCTCAACTCAAAGTCATACATCATGATCTTAAATCTAGTAATGTTTTATTGGATGAAAACATGATTCCAAAAATTTCAGATTTTGGTTTGGCTAGAATTATTGAAATACATCAAGATCAAGGGAGTACAAATAGAATTATTGGAACATAACGTTTCAGACAAAAAAAATTCCCTATCATTTCATCTTTACTTCTCCACAAAATATGTTTTGACTATATTAATATTTTTGTAGTGGTTACATGTCTCCGGAATATGCAATGCTCGGACATTTTTCAGAAAAGTCAGAGTTTTCAGTTTTGGAGTAATGATTTTAGAAATTATTACTGGAAAAATGAATACAAATTCTTATGATCAACCACATAGTACCGGTGACGGCCTTTTAACTAATGTAAGTATATCATAAAAAAAGGAATTGTTGTTCTTGCTTATATAGGTGACATCTTCAATCATCATTTGGATTGATTCAATTACAATGCTAATTTAGAATTTTAATTCAAAATTTGTTAGGTTAGGAGATGGAGGGATCAAACTATGTGCATATTAGACCCCACTATTAAAGAAAAATATTTTAAACAAGTAGTTATTAAATGCACTTTATTATGTGTTCATCACAATCCTAATGAGACCAACAATGATGGAAGTTGTTTCATATTTTAGCAACAATCCTTTGGTTGAATTGTGAGATCCAAGATCTAGATGAACCTTCATATTTCTCGCATAGAAGAATGGATTCAAAATCATTTCCACCTTCCAAACAACCATTTCCACCTTCCAAACAACATACCAATGACAGCACCCCATTTTTCATTAATGAAATGCCAACGAGTCAATTTCTTCTTCAATAATAAATTATTTTTCTTAAATTTCAAGTTTCTATTGAATTAGTAATTAGTTATATGTAATGGTCTTATGTCGTTTAACTCTATCCGATTAATGGTATTTACTTCTAAGAAACACTCAATTTAGAAAAGAAATATCCGATTAATGTTATTTACTTCTCAGAAACACTCAATTTTGAAAAGAAATACTATGATATATTGAAATCTTGGTATCTTTCATTAGCCAATGTAACCTATATGACATGTAGTTAAATTCTATTATATAAATTTACTGTGCTAATTTTCTTTATTGATTTAATCCTTTATTTATTTTGAGCTTTCTAGTGAATAAAGTTTTTATATTAAATATTTTCAGGATATATAGTAATAAAATAAATTAATATGCATTATTGTTGAACATAAAATTTTAAAACTAAATATTATTTTTAATCCTTTTTATGTTTTAGTGTTTTTGTATTTTGGTTTATTAAATTTTATAAGTTTTAATTTGGTACTTTATGTTTTTTCTAAATTATTTTTTTTTTAATAAAAATGTTAAATAAGTTATAAGAGGTGAATGCCATGTCTATTAATCTATTTAACGTTTTAATTAAAAATGACTAAAATAAGTTTTCAAAAGCATAAATTAAAATATTTAAATATTTTAGCTTGTGAATATAATGAAAATATGCATTCTTAAACTCTTCATATTTAATAAAAAGGTTTTACTAATGTAGTATTGTTAAAAAAAATGTTGTTACAAAATGTTGAGATAAAATGTAAAGTGATCATGGAATAAAGTGGTGTCACGAAATTTTTATGGTGAAAATTTTGACTTTATGAAGATTAATGGTTAAAAACACATTCTGAAAAAAACTTTTCTGTTGCTACAAAAATGAAAAATCAATATAAGTTGTAAATAGAGAGGAAGAAATTCATCACAAAAATTGTTTAATCATTTAAGTAAGAACATGATCTTCTTGGTTACAAGAAAATCACGAAACAAAAATTAATTTTAGAAACCAAAATAATTAGCTACTATATTAATTAAATTATAAAAATCATTTTATAAAATAAAAAATTATTTATATCTAATTTTGATTCTATTATTAATAAAATTTTATAAAGTAATTTTTAAATTAATATTTAACCATTAGCTATCAAGGTTTTAGTTACTAACTACTTTATATTTTAAATTAGTATGATTAGTCTTTTATAGACTAATTTACAATCTAAAATATTAGTAGCTAAAACCTTGGTAACTAATTTAAATACTAATTTAAAATTATTTTATAATTTTTTTTATTAATAATAGAAATCATTATAGATTCCAATAATTTTTTAATCACTAAATTAATATTTAATTTAGTCAGTGACTAATATTTTTAGTTTCTAAATTTAATTATTATTTAATGATTTTTTTTATAGTGTTAAGCGTAATTTATTTGTATGAAAATGTGTTCATTGAAGCGGGAAGTAGATTTTTGGTGCTGGTAACAAATACATATTTTTTATCCACTTTTGTGTATTTTTGTGTTTTTAATATTTACCTATTTGGTGTGTTTGTTTTTGTATTGTTTTTACTGTTCATCTAATTTTTTAAAAATCATTAAAAATAGTGGGTCTTTACATTTGATATAATATTCATAGATTTTGAAATATAGAAAGTTAAGGTATAAAACTTTCAAACATTCGTAACTTTTGATAAAAAGCTTAGATCGAAAGACAATAAAAACAAAAGTTATTTAGAATGAAGAGAGAAATCTCTCCTCCAATCCCCTAGAATTGGGTAACCAAAATTTCTTCATTTACTATAAGTTTTATTTTATTTTATTAGTAATTTTGAACATTTTTCTAGATTTTTGGCATTTAGTTTACATATAAATACTTGTCCAAATTTCTAAATTTTTTTGTGTTGTTTCCTTATACCTAATAAAAAATTATCAAACATTTACATCTTAGATATTTCATATTTCCATATTCAAAAAATGTATTATGTGATTATGTTATTTTGCATACTATTCTCATTTGTGTTTTATATATGCACAATAAAGTTATTATAATTGATATTTCTCTATATTTTAAATTTTAATTTTAAGTTAAAATTAATTATTATTTGAAAAATTCTAAATTCAACATGTCAACCTCATGTTTGTTAGGATAACATATCTAAGATATTGTCCACTTTGAACTTTATAGTTTCATCACGATTTTATTTTTTAAAATGCGTCCTGAAGGGTTAAAGGGGGGAATGTGTGTATTTAAATTGTCATTGGTCTTGACTTCTAAACAATATGAGACTATTGGATGTGTCAAAACCCCCAACCGAGATCAAAGAGGAATGATGGTTCGTCAATGTTTCAAAATTTGAGTTAACATCATTTAGGTTAATCATTGCATTGAAGGTATTTTTCCCTTTTAAGCTCAGAGTTTTTTTTATCATTTTATCCTCAAAAGACGCTTCAAAGGATTAGGGAATGAATGTGTATTTAAATTGTCATTGACCTTCACTCCTAATCGATATGAGACTTTTGAGCGTATTAGAACACAATCTTTACCAACAAAGGTCTTCAAACCCTTATGACTTTACACTAACACAATAACAAAAGAAAAGAAAAGAACTTAGACACATATAGTCTAATTTGTGTTTTTCCTAGTATTATCAGGGTTACAACCTTAAGGTACAAGGTAATATGTTTTCTATGCCTATATTTATAATATTGGAGTTGAGTCTTTCCTTTACTACTTGTTCACATAACGTCTCCTTACGTCAAATAGTGAGAGTGACTATGACTATGTTTTCTAGTTAATCACCAAAAAAAATTCTAGTAAAAAAACCCAATTTTTTTCTCATTTAACATGAAAAACATAATCAATTTTGGACAAAAATAATTTATAAAAGATGTCAATTGAAAAAATCTAATTAATATTTGTCTAAAATTAGTCTTTTCATGAATAATTTATCTTTTTATGAATGAAAACATAAATGATCTAGCTAAATAAATACACAAATATACACTATAAGAAAATTTTAAATAGAAATTAAATTTAGGAAAAAAAATTAGTTACTCACTAAATTAAATATTATTTTATAAACTAAAAAATTATTGATATCTAAAATAGTTTATTTTATTAATAAAAAAATTATAAAATAATTTTTAAATTAATATCTAATTAGTATTTATTTAATTAACAATTTAAAATTTAAAGTAATTGATAACTAACTCAACCCCATAAAACCAACTCAATGAGGTGAGGTTTGCACCCACTTATATACTATGAAAGACTTTAATCTATAGACTTGAACCTGACTCTTATACTATATTGCAAAGTGGACTTTAAGCCTAACTCAACTACATAAAATCGGGCTTAATGAGGTGAGGTTTGCACCCACTTATATACTATGAAAGGTTCTAATCTCTAGTCGATGTGAGATCTCCATTAATAAAAACTAATTAATAATATTTTTAGTTTGTAAAATAATATCTAATTTAATTAATATAAGAATGAATTATTTTTTGTATTTAAAATTAATTTCAATTTAAAGATTTATTTGTGGTGATAGTCGCCAAAAGTAAGAAAATTTTAAATTTCATAATGCTAAGTTTGTCTAGATGAATTTAAAATTTTCTAATTTTAAATAATTAAATTAAATTATTTTATATCTTCAGTTCTTCTAAAATTATCTACCAAAACATCATATTTTATAATATAACACTTTTAACTTTTTATTAAAAATAAATTCTCTATAAAAACAAATTGTAATGAGGCATCCGTGTCCAGTGCCATTCATGAGTGCAACATCACATAGTAAATGCTGTCCTTTTTTTTCATCCATTCATTAATTGACACCACCTAATCCTTTTATTTTCAGTTTAGTGACTTGACTTACTATGCTTTATTTTTTTTCACCCTAATTCAGAATAATATTAAAATAATATTTAAATATAATAATTAAATCACAGTTATGAACTACAAACCCTTGTTTTGTCCTCCAATTACAATGAATGACCTTATTTCCACTGATAATCGTGGGTTCTTAGGTCAATTGGTCAGACTATAAAGACTTTTTAACCCTCTGTGTCAGACATAATAGTACGATGGCCTGATAAAAAAATGAAATTACTGGGAGAGACTTCCATAATGAATGTTGTGTTTTTCCTTCCGTTCACTCATTCTTTCCCACCTTATCTTTTGTTTTCCGTTTACTTGACTTGCCTCATCGTTGACTAACTTTTCCAAACCAAACACCAACACACTTTCTCATCATCATAAAGCAAACACAAAAAATCCAGGAAACATGATCCGAGAGCTAGTGATCACATCCATGGCTTTCTATAGCATTTTCTTCCTCTTAATCCTTCTTAGCTTCCTCACTTTTGCAACTCCTCAGGAAGATGCCAACTCCGACCCTGTCTATCTATACCATAATTGCTCTGGAGGCAAAACTACAGATGACAGCACCTTCCAATCCAATCTCAAGATCCTATTCTCCTCCTTAATAGATAACGCCCCCGACAACAACGGATTCTATAACAACACAGTCTCTCCACAAAATTCCTCGGACTCTCTCTTTGGACTTTTTATGTGTAGGGGTGACGTCCCTTCTCAGCTTTGTCAACAATGTGTCCAAAATGCAACCCAACGATTATCCTTGGATTGCTCGTTGGCCAAGCAAGCTGTGATTTGGTACGATGAGTGCACTGTTCGTTACTCCAACACCTCGTTCTTCTCTACTGTGTCCATCAGACCTAGGCTTGCTCTGTATAACATTGTTAATATCTCAAACAAGGAAAGTTTCATGTCTTTATTGTTCCAGACCATGAACAAAACTGCAGATGATGCTGCTGATGCTGCTGTTGGTAAAAAGTTTGCTACAAGGGAAGCAAATATTTTTGAATTTCAGAATGTTTATTGTCTAGCTCAGTGTACTCCGGACCTATCACCCAATGATTGCAGAAGGTGTCTTAGTGCAGTGATAGGGGATCTTCCATGGTGCTGCCAAGGGAAGCAAGGAGGGAGAGTTTTGTATCCAAGCTGTAATGTTAGGTATGAACTCTACCCTTTCTATCGCTCCATTAATATTACTTCTACACCAGCGTGGGTTCCTGCATCAAAATTTGGATATGCAGATTCAAGATTTTCAGAAGATCCAACTTATCTAAACCACAGTTGCTCAACTAATGTAACAGCTGACAGCACTTTCAAAATGTATCTAGAGATCCTCTTCTCTTACATGTCTTCCAATGCCACTAATGGCAAAATCTCTTACAAGGGCGGTGTGGAGAATACTGTGAATGGGCTCTTCATGTGCCAAGGTGGTCTCCCATCTCGGCTTTGTGAAAAATGCGTCCTCAATGCAACCCACCTAATATCCTTAGAGTGCAATGCGTTTCAAGAGGCTGTAATTTGGTACAGCCACTGCATGCTTCGCTATTCCAATCGCTATTTCTTCTCCCAAGTGGAAAAAAGTCCAACTTTTCAAATGTTGAACGCCACCAGTGCCTTCAGCCTCGCCCCTGAGCAAGGGTTCTTCACCTTTACATTATCAAATTTGTTGGCTAATCTGGCGAAAGAGACACGGGATAGTGATGAGAGATATTTGATAAAATCATCGAAGTTGAATGATTTACAAACCCTTTATGCACTTAGCCAATGTACACAGGATTTGTCTAGTGATGATTGTAGGGGCTGTTTGGAAGATATAATTGGAAATATCCCTTGGTCTCTCTTGGGAAGCGTGGGGGAAGAGTTTTGTATCCCAGTTGTAATCTCAGATTTGAATTGTTCCAATTTTTCTGGGTTCCTGACCAACTTCAACGGCCAACATCCGATGATCCTTCTCCATCATCCCATAACGGTAAAGGCTACTACTTAATATATTTTTTCCTAACGTTTTTAAATTATGAGTAAACTCCTATATAACATAACTTTTACTACTTCTAATCCTAAAATCTTAAGAAATTAAGTTATCGTTCTTACATATTATATAGTTTTCACTCACTCATTTCTAGAATTCTTGATTCCATTCTTGAATTCTTTGAATTCCTCATACGAATAATTAGTTAGTCTTAATAGGAAATAGGATAAAAAAGTGAGCAAGTAATTAGTCCCTCAAATCATTTAAAATCATTTAAATTTGTTGGGCTTCACACATAGATAGCTCAACACTTAGTCAAGTTAGCCTAAATTGAAATAAGTTATTAAGAAAGAGAGGTTTTAACTTAGCTTTAATTTATCTTGAAAAAAATTATGGTTATTAAATGCTAGCAAAAGGTCTCCAAATAATTTTTTAAAGATGTTTAAAAACACTTTCACAAACATTTTATGATTTCTTAATATTGTTAAGTGATATAATAAAGAGAAGCCTTCGAATCTCTTTTTAGACTTGTTTACCGATAACTTAAACTATGTCTAGTTTTGTAATATCAACAACAAAGTTCTCACAAAGCAATTAACTAATTAGGATATAATTTTTTATCATTCACACTAAATTAATTTATTTTACTAACCTTACTTTTTTTTTTAGAATATTTAATTATCTAGCTCTTTTTGAAGTCATCAATTGTCTTTGAGATCTTAGAACTGAAAGAAGGAGTGATTCTTTTGGGAACAATAAAGTGTGTAAGGTGTGAGGCATGAGTCAATCAAATTGAAGATGTTTGACAATTGGGAGATGAAGAAGTGAGGTATGTTCCAGAGCTAAAGAGAAATGTTTTTCAATAAGTATGTTTGATCTTATGAGTTTGACAACTAAGATTGAACAATGTATGATAAAATAGTCTAAATGAGAGGTCTATAGTTGTCAAGGGGTGCAAAGAACGATCTTTACATATTTTACATATCAACAATGATTGTGCACGTGTCTGTTGCTAGTCAAACGATGGAAAATAAGGCAAAAGTTATGACACTTGTAGTTGGGGCACATCATTGAAAGGGGTTTGGTGAAACTAGGGAAGCAGAACATGTTAGGAGGTGACAGGTTGGAGGATCTGGATTTTGTGTGATCATTACATACTGAAAAAGTCTCATAAATTAAAGTTTAAGACTAGTAAACATATGTCCATCAAATTGTTTGAGTATGCTCGTATAGATATGTGGGGTCCAACACGAGCTTAGATTTATGGTGGAAAGTCTTATTTCCTCACTATCACTAGTATACTCAAGGAGTGTCTATATCTATATATTGAAAAGTAAGACTGGAATATTTCACATGTTTAAGGAGTGACACATCATGATAAGTAATCAGTAGAGAACCAAACTTAAAGTGCTCAGGACAAACAATAACTTGTAGTTTGTTTCAAGGGAGTCTAATGAGTTTCGTAGGATAAAATGTATATGGACACACAAAACGGTGTAGGTACACCACAATAGAATATGTTGCCTTAGAGGATGACCGAAACCAATTTGAAGATGGTGAGGTGTATGCTGCTAAGAGCTGGATTGCCGAAGGCCTTATGGGTATAAGTTTAAATAATGTCGATTATATAATAAACAAGAGCCTATCATTTGTTCTAAATTGAAAAACTCCTATTGAGGTATGGAGTGGAAGACCAATAGATTATGACAATTTGAGGGTGTGTGGTTCCTTGTCATTTGCACATGCCAAGAAGGAAAAACTATATGCATGGGCTAAAGGTGTATCTTTACTAGATACATAGAAGGATTGAAGGGGTATAAGTTGTGGAGGTTTGAAACTAGGGAAGCCAAATGCTTTGTTAGCAAGGACATTGCAATCAATGATACTCAAATGACTATGATCCCTAAAGATCCATTTGAAAGGTAAAATGAAAGCTCACATTGAATGGAGACTTTTGGTGATGAATTAGACCGTTTAAAGGCGTCAAACGATGTAAACTAACCTTCTACATTTTACTAAAAAAGTCAAGACGTGTAAATTTTGACTTTAGATCTCAGCTTATGCATGGTAGGGGGAGTTGGACAATCAAATATACTCAGAGATTTGGATATGTTGATCTTATGCATTATTTTTTGACAATAACTAAAAAGATAAAATCTTTATAGCCAATAAGCTTTAAGAAGGCTATAAAAGGCATAGAAGGTCAATAGAGACAGGTTGTTATGGAAGAGGATATTGAATCTCTGAAGAAGAATCACACATGGAGGCTTGGGGATCTACCCATGAATCAAAAGTTAGTAGGATGCAAGTGAGTGTTCAAGAAGGAGGGAATACTAAGTGTGTAGAGACAAAGGTTCAAGGTGAGACTACTAGCTAACGGTTTTACACAAGTTGGTGGGGGTAAACTATAATGAGATCTTCTCACCTACGGTAAAACACTATTCAATAAGGATTTTACTATCTATTGTTAACTAGTGTAATCTAGTGTTATAACAGTTAGACATGAAGACAACTTTTCTACATGGAATTTTGGAGGAGATTTTCTACATGAAGTAACTAAAAGGGTTCGTGGAAGATTAGGGGAAGGTGTGTCTCTTGAAAAAAAAATATATGACCTGCAACAAAGTCCAAGGTAGTCGTATAAGAGATCTGATGATTTCTTGAGGGAGATAAGATTCCAAACGAGCAGTTATGATAAATGTGTCTACATCGTGAGAATAGAAGAAAGGACTGTACTATTTTTTCTTTATATATATATATAATATTCTAATAGTCAGTCAATATAAAATTTAAAAAAAGGAGCTCTAAGAAAAATTAAGCTTCGAGATCTTGGTCCTACTAGGAGAATTTTGGGATGGATATATAAAGGGATCAAAATGTTGAAGTATTGTGTCTATCTTAGTAAGGATGCATGAAGAAGGTGATTGAGATGTTTAGGATACGTGAATCTAAACCTATGGATACACCTTTGGAACATCACACAAAAGCTCTTAGTTACCCAAGCACCTAGTTCTGAGGAAGGTAGAAGGGAGATAAAGACTATTCCATATGTTAATGAAGTAAGGAGTATCATGTATAGGATGGTGTGTAGTAGAATCTGGCACATGCTACTAATATGGTTAGTAGGTTCATAGCAGATCCTAGACATACTAAGTAGGAACCTTTGAAATGGGTGTTGAGATATTTGAATGGAACAATATTGTCTATTTTAGTGTATAGACGATCTACCTATAACAAAAGTGCTACAGAAGGGTTTGTGGATGCAAACTATGCATGGGGTTTTGATACCAAAAAGTCACTTTCTTGGTATGTTTTTACATTATTTGGAAATACAATTTGTTGGAATGTTAGTTTGCAATTAGTGGTGACTTTATCTACTACCTAGGTTGAGTATATTACACTCATAGAAGGGATGAATAGGAAAATTGGATATTGTGCAAGACTGTGACTATTCACTGTGATAGTCAAAATGTCATGCATCTAGTTGATCATTAGATTTACCGCAAGAGGACTAAACATATAGATGTTATACTTCACTTTGTAAGAGACTTCGTTGATTCTTGGGAGGTCATAATCGAGAAGATAGTCTTGAAGGAGAATCTTGTATATGTGTTTACAAGTCCTTGCCAAGATCGAGAAGCAAGTAGTGTCTTAAGTGAGTTAATTTTTCATTTTAGGATAAGGAAGGTGATGTGGAAGCTCTTAGGTGGAGAATTGTAGTGATTGACTATAAATCATTATCATTTGATGAAAAGAACAAAGACTGTCTACTAGGGGAGTGTTTAATAGTGTTAAGTTTGGACAAATTATTTAACGTGTTGTTATCTACTAACCCTTGTATTGATTATTTAGGTTATTGTCTTTCTTAGATTCTGTATATAGAGAACTTTGTGTATATATTACACATTATACCTAGTGACAATTCTCTATGTATATAACCTTCTACTAAATAGGTATTTTCTTTCAATCTTGTTCTTGTGTTTATGTGTTATTGTTGTTGACCTAACAAATATTTCTTCATTCAAATAGCACATTAAATACATAATTAGAGAATTAGGAATGTTGTGTATTATTTTTATATGTTACAAAAATCAACAATTAATTCTATAAAGTGACATAAGATTATATATAAAATAAATAAATTTTAAAGATTATGAATATATATCATTATCAATTTGGCAATATACTATATTTATGTTAATTGTTTTGCAGAAAAAGGAAAAGCACACTTGCGAACAATCATCTTGATTATTGCAGCTATGGTTGTTTCAACAATACTCTTCTTTTTGGGCTACTATTTGATAAAGAGCAAAGCAAGAAAAAGTGTTAAGACTATTCTAAAAGAAAATTGTAAGTATTGTTAAAAAAAAAGTATGTTAAACTTATTCCTTCTAAATTTTAGAATATTTAGCATCTTTGTTAATTTTACAATTCAATTTTATATCCTTGATTCAGTTGGTCAAGAAAGTGTCATTTTAGAGCCATTGCAATTTAGTTTGGCAGTAATTAAAGCCGCAACCAACAACTTTTCAAGTGAAAATAGAATTGGAAAAGGTGGATTTGGAGAAGTTTATAAGGTGAGAAAATATCATATTAGTTTGGTGTTCATCTTTTCACATAAATGATGATTTAATTTTTAGGGTATTCTCCTTGATGATCGACAAATAGCGGTAAAGAAACTCTCAAAAAGTTCTAAGCAAGGTGAAAATGAATTCAAGAATGAAGTTTTATTGATAGCCAAACTTCAACACAGAAATCTTGTGACATTCATTGGCTTTTGCCTTGAAGACCAAAACAAAATACTTATTTATGAATATGTGCCGAACAAGAGTCTTGACTATTTTTTATTTGGTTTGATGCTTTCTACCCTTAATCTCTCTATGATTATTTATGTATAGATTGTGTGAGTTATATATTTTACACTTACATCTCTCACTTGAATATGTAGATTCTCAACAAGCAATTTTGTTAAGGTGGTCGGAAAGATATAACATAATTGGAGGGATTGCTGGAGGAATTCTTTATTTACATGAATATTCTCGACTCAAAGTCATACATCGTGATCTTAAACCTAGTAATGTTTTATTGGATGAAAACATGATTCCAAAAATTTCAGATTTTGGTTTGGCTAGAATTATTGAAACACATCAAGACCAAGCGAGTACAAATAGAATTGTTGGAACATAGTATGTTTCAAACAAACAAAAAAAACTCCTATAATTTCATGTTTCCATTTTCACAAAGTATGTTTTTCACTATATTAATATTTTTTTTTGCAGTGGTTACATGTCTCCAGAATACGCAATGCTCGGACATTTTTCAGAAAAATCAGATGTTTTTAGTTTTGGAGTAATGGTTTTAGAGATTATTAGTGGAAGAAGGAATACAAATTCTTTTAATCAACCACATGGTACGGGTGACGGCCTCTTAAGTTATGTGAGTATATCATCCAACAATTTGGATACAAAAAATTAGGTAACATCTTTAATCATCATTTAAATGGATTGAATAGCATTGCTAATTTAGAATTTTAATTCAAAATTTGTTAGGTTTGGAGACAATGGAGGGATCAAACTATGTGCATATTAGACCCCACTATTAAAGAAAAATATTCTGAACAAGAAGTTATTAGATGCACTCAAATTGGTTTATTGTGTGTTCAGCAAAATCCTGATGCAAGACCAACAATGATGGAAGTTGCTTCATACTTTAGCAATCATTTGATTGAATTGCCAGATCCAGACGAACCTGCATTTTTCTTGCATGGAAGAATGGATTCAAAATCATTTCCTCATTCCAAACAACATACCGATGGTTGCACCCCATTTTCCATTAATGAAATGCCAACGAGTCAATTTCTTCCTCGATAATAAATTGTTTTTCCTAAATTTCAAGTTTCTATAGAATTATTAATTAGTAATATGTAATGGTCTTATGTCGTATCCCATTAATGTTATTTACTTCTAAGAAACACTTAATTTAGAAAAGAAATCCTATGATATATTGAAATCTTATATCTTTCCTAAGATAGTCTAACCTATGTGATTTGTAGTTATATTTTATTTTATAACTAACTTTCTCCCTAACATTTTTTATTATAATACATTTTGTTTCCCATATGATAAATAAATTAATTTTTCCTTTATTTATTTTGAGCTTTCTAGTGAATAAAGTTTTTGTATTAAATATTTTCAGGATATATAGTAACAAAATAAATTAATATGCTTTATTGTTGAATATAGTAAACTTTTAAAACTAAGTATTACTTTTAATCCTTTTTATCTTTTAGTGTTTTTGTATTTTGGTTTAATAAATTTTAAAAGGTTTAATTTGGTATTTTATGTTTTCTAAAAATCATTTAAAAAAATGTTAAATAAGTTATAAGAGGTGAGTGTCATGTCTATAATCTATTTAACGTTATAATTAAAAATTACTAAAATAAGTGTTTAAAAGAATAAATTAAAATATTAAATATTTTAAACTCTGTTGGCTTGTGAATACAATGAAAATATGCATTTTTAAACTCTCCCTATTTAATAAAAAGATTTTACTAATGTAGTATTGTAAAAAGAATGTCAGAAAAATGTTGTGATAAAATATAAAGTGATCATGGAAAGAGGTGTCACAAAATTTTTATGGTGAAAAAGGTTATTTTGTCAAGATTAATGGTTACAAACACATTGTTACAAATAATTTTATGTTGCTACAAAAATGGAAAATCAATATAAGTTATAAATAGTGATAAAAAAAAGTAAGAATATGATGACCTTCATTAAAAAAATATGAAATAGAAATTAATTTTAAATTACAAGAAAATTATGAAAAAACAAATAATTTTAGATATCAAAATAATTAGTTACTATATTAATTATTTTATAAATTAAAAAAAGGTATTGATATTTAATGTAGTTTTTATTGTTAATAAAATTTTATAAAGTAGTTTCTAAATTAATATATAATGATTGACTACCAAAGTTTTAACTATTAACTATTATATATTTTAGATTAGTCAATATTAATCTTTTAGAGATTAATTTATAATCTAAAATATTAATCAGTAGCTAAAACCTTTATAGAAAATTTAGATACCAATTTAAAAATATCATTGAATTTAAGATACCATTGTCTTGAAGCTTGTTTAAGTCCTTATATTGACTATCAAAGTTTTAGCTACTAACTACTATATATTCTAGATTACTCTATATTAGTCTTTTAGAGACTAATTTATAATCTAAATAATTAATTAGTAGCTAAAACCTTTGTAGCAAATTTATATACCAATTTAGAAATATCATTGAACTTAAGATACAATTGTCTTGAAGCTTCTTTAAGTCCTTATATTGATTTCTTAAGTTAACACATCATGTGTTCCTTTCCTTTTTCAATGAACCCCACTGGTTGGTTCCTCTTCTAAATTATTGTTCAAAAAGGTGATTTTAACATTCATCTGATGTAACTCAAGATCATAATGAGCAACTAATGTCATGATAATTATGAAGAAATATTTCTTAGAAACAGGCGAAAATGTTTCCTTATAGTCAAGGTTATCATTTTGAATAAAACCTTTGGCAGCAAGTTGAGTCTTGTAACGTTCAATATTTGCCATGAGAGTCACATTTAGTATTTAAGACCCATCTACACCCAAACTTTTTTGCATCATTCTTGAAATTTCATAAGGTTCCATACATGATATTGTTCCATTTGTTTAAGCTCATCTTTCATTGCATCTAACCATTTATCAGAATTATCACAATTGATGGCTTTTGAAAATGAAACTAGACATTATCAATGGCTAAGTCATTTTTTGACTCTTGTAGATAAACCACATAATCATTTGAAATAGCATAGTTCCTTTCTATTTGAGATCTTCTTAATACTATTTCTTGTGGTTGTTCTACTACAAGTTCACTGTTATTCTCTGGATCACTAATTTGCTCTTCTTCTTCATCGTTGTGTGATTCAACAACACGAGCAACAAAAAATATTGAAGTAGAGGTACTAGTTAAAGGAACTTGTAGTCTAACTTCCTTAATCTCCACATTTCGTGGAGATTCACTCCCATTGGTTTCACCATTCTCAATAAATCGAGCATTTTCAGTTTCAAAAATTCTTGTACTATGGGTAGGAAAGTAAAACATAACCCTTTTGACTTTGTTGGATAACCAATGAAATATCCACTTATTCTTCTTACATCCAATTTCCTTTCTTGCGAATTATATATTCTAGTTTCTGTCTGACAACCCCAAACATGCAAGTGTTTCAAACTAGGCCTGTCTCTCCACAATTCAAAAGGTGTATTTTGAACTGCCTTACCAAGAACCCTGTTCAACAAATATGTGACAATTTTGTACACCTTTCTGACACACCATTTTGTTGTGGTGTACCTAGCATTGTGTATTGAGCACAAATACCTCATTTCTCAAGGAACTTAGCAAATGGACTGGGGTGTTGTCCACTTTCATCATACTTTCCATAATATTCACCACCTTTATCTAACCTAACAATTTTCACCTTTCTGTTTAATTGCCTTTCCATTTCATTTATATAAATTTCCAATGCATTCCACTACTTGAGATTTCTCATGCAGTAAATAGACATAAACATAATGTGAAACATCAATAAAAGTGATAAAATATCTTTGTTTATTGAAGGAATTCACATCAAAAGGTCCATATATATCTCTGTGTAAAATTTCAAGAAGTTGGGTGCTTCTTGTGGCTACTTTCTTTATGTGTTTTGTTTTTGTTTGCCTTTAATACAATCCACACATACATTCAAATAAGTAAAATCTAAATTTGGAAGTATTTCATTCTTTAATGATCTTTACATTCTTTCTTTAGAAATGTGTCTCAAACGCTTATGCCACAAGTAAGCAGAACATTCATTCACTATACTACGTTTAGTGTCAACATTATGATGCAAGGTCATAAGAATTTAAACATATAAATTATCAAGATTCAATTTATATATTTCATCATAAAGTGTACCAAATCCAACCGTACAAGTACGCTTATACAAAATGAAACAACCATTCCCAAACTTAAAAGAGTATCCAACAACATCAAGTTTAGACAAAAAAACTAAATTCTAAAAATACTAGGTACATAAAAAGTATCAAACAAGTCTAAATGAAATTTAGTGTCAAAGATTAAAAGATAAGTCCTGACAACTTCCACCGAACCTTCACTCTATTTCCCATGAAGACAAACTTCTCATTTGGATTTATGATTCGGGTTGAAAGGAATCTCTTTCTTTTCTAACCAAAATTTTATGTTTAAGACCGTCCTTCTAGAAATGTTGAGATTTTCCACATAAATGACATTTGTCATCTTTCTTCTGGATTTTAGTAGAGAACTTGTTAATCTTTGATATTTCTTTAACCTTTCCATGTTTCTTATAAACTTTCTTTCCATCTCCCATATTATTCACAAAAAATTAATGGAGTGGTTTCCTTGATTATTAAGTCTAGTCTCTTCCTAAACTAACATATTGTGCAATTCATGAACATTACATTTGTCTTTCATGGTATTATAGTTCCTTTGAAAATGGTCATACTCAGACGATAATGAGTTCAAGATGAACCGCACAAGAAAATTTTCATCCACTATCATTCCAAGATACTAAAGACTTACTGCAATATTTGTCATCTCAATGACATGTTCATGCATAGTACGAGAACCATAAATTTTCATGGTAGTTAAGGTACTCATTAATGTCCAAGCAAGAGACTTATGAGAAGTTTGGAAGCGCTCTTCCACAAATGTCAAATTATTTTGCACTTTCAGTTTTGGGAAGAACTGACTTAATGTTAATTGTTATTCTCATTCGCATAAACATCAAGCAAAGTCTGTTTGACCTTTCCCAAGCCTTATAATGAGTTTTCTATTCATTGTTGCTAGCATCAGTAATAATAGGTTTCTCAACTTAAAAGCCCAAATTAAGATCCAATACACCTAAGTGAAATTAGATTTATTCATTCCAATCAGAAAAATTCAATCCATTAAAGACTGGAACAGACATAGCATGTGAATGTAAAGATATAGGAACAAGTACTGCAATTAACACGTGCTTAACATTAATACTTTGAGTCACAAATTAAACATACAATACAAATTCTGACAACAACAAACATTTTATGCATACTAATGTTCTCCTTTGGGTGATACATTAATATACAAAGCATAATGGTAATAATAATACATTATTTGGTAAGACATATGCATTAACTAGAAATACATGTTATCTTTGGATATATAAATAAAACTAATAACACATGCTCACTACCAACAATCATATCTATTAATTATAAGGACAACTAATCAACCTTTGGGTGATCCACAAATGCCTTATAATAATGAATTTCAAGAATTTCAATTAACTCATAAACCATCAATTTAACATCCATTCTATAGGTAATTGAATAAAACTCATCACTAATTTGAAATTAAATAAAACATAAAGGTTTGATCACTCTGGCGATTACAAATCTATCACACAATAATTCCATAAATAATATCATTCATGAACTTTGGAATTAAAAAAAAATGAAGATTTGATCACTTTGGTGATTACAAATCTATTATACAACTAATTCCAGAAATAATATCATTCATCAATAAAATATACAAATATATATTTATGTCAATACTTTTATTTATCGTGATCTTTTCCTCTTGCATTCAAATAAAAACAAAACTCATGATTTATGATGCAACAAAAGACTTGAGATTTCAATAGTTTAATTTGAAATCAATGTTGAGCATGAGAGCTTTGATGTTTCAAATCCAAGAAAAAATTGAAGTTGTGCTGCTTTTTGTGGCTGGGTTTAGTTTTAGTGTTTAGAATCTTTGTTAAGATCAATTCTTAATCCTTGCACAAAGCCTAATCAATTTTTTTTAATGAAACAAAGTGTTTTTCCATGCAAAGGGAAAACAACCGGTTAAATTTTCGAGACAATCGGTTGTTTGTCACTTAGTCAACACAAAGGTTTTGAAATTGTTTTCTGAATTGGTTATGTAAATACATGACCCATTCAACCGGTTAAATCATGGTTTCAACCGGTTAAATGTGTGTTGTTCTAACAATTTTTTTAAAACCTATTTTAACTGTTTTGAGTGAGATCAAAATTGTTTTGGTTCTGTTAAATAGCCTTAAACGGCTAAATTTCAAAAGTTATAAATATAGCCTTCTTTCAAATGTTTTACACACTGATTTGAGATTAAAAAGAGAGATTATGATCTGTTTTTGAAAGAAGTTTTTCAAGATTAGCAAGATTGCTTTTAAGCTTTTCTGTGGTGCAAGTACTGGTCATAGGGCTTTTGGTTTTCTATAATTCCAGGTGTTTTCTACCCTTACTTAGTTTCTTGTAATTGTACTCTGATATTGTAAATGTGTTTGTAAAATCTTGTAAAGTTAGTGTGATTCTAGCTTGAGGTGTGTGCTGGTGCAAAGAGGGTGAGTGGGCTTTATGGGATTCAAAGTCACCTCTATGTGGTGTGTGTTGTAATCTGGTTTGATTACTAGTGGAACTCAGAGGTTTTCTGAGAACTGGATGTAGCTCTGTGTGAGTGAACCAGTATAAACCTATTGTGTAAATCTCTCAATCTCTCATTCTCTCAAAATCTCCATAACTTTTTGATCAATTCATTTCTGCTGCTGGTACAAACAACCGATTAAAACGAAGGTTTAATCGGTTAAAATTCTGATATCTGTTTCTGTTGGATTGTTTGATTGCTTTTCTTAACTGCTTATCTGAATTATTTGATAAAGATTCATTCTAAATCAAGTCTTTGTGAAAATATTTCATAAAATAATTCAACCCTCCTCTTGTTTAAGCCATCATTTCTTACAATTGGCATCAAAAGCTAGGTTCTTGAAAAATACTCAAGTTCCTATTTCTGTTTTTCTAAAAAGTCTTTTTGATTGCTGACAAAATGCCTTTTGGGAAAGGTGCTTCCATAAAAAGGTCACCACTATTTTGTGGGGTTAAATACCAGTTTTGGAATGTTAAAATTCAACTGATAAAGGTATTTGGGAAGCAATTGAAAAAGGTCCTTTTGTTCCTCAAGTCAAAAAAGATTATGCTTTATTTGATAAACCTTCATCTGATTGGACTGAGGCTTAAAATAAGAAAGCCAAATTTGATTGGATTGCCAAGAACATTATAACCTCTACTTTGAGTAGTGGTGAATTTTTCAGGGTATCACAATGCAACTCAGCAAAGGAAATGTGGGACATTTTGGAGGTCACACATGAAGGGACAAGTGATGTGAAGCGTGTTGAACCAAGTGGTGTTCAAGTTTTGAAGAATCCAAATCCTTTGAAGGATGTTGAAGCCTTGGTTGTGCTTGATGTTGTTGTGCTGGTTTAGCTTAGTTCTGGGGTAGTTTATATGTTGTAATCCACCCTTTGATTAAATCTAAAGTATTAGCATTCTCAATCTTTGTGAAAGTAAAATATTTTCAAACTAAGTTAAAACAACCGATTGTTTTGTCGAAACAACATATTGTTTATACTTAGGTGTTTTGAGAAAAAGATTGAAAAGTGTTTTTAAATGGTTGAACTGTTAAGTACCAAAACAACCGATTGATTCGAGGAAACAACCGATTGTTTATTTTGGGACCATAACAGAAAAACTGTTTTATCTTTGACTGAGCTTTAAATGATATAACTGCTTACGCTCCAGTCATTAAATGCTTTGACCAATCTTTTAATGCAATTTAAGAGTTTGTTAAGATTTGATAACAAACTACATCTTTGAA